>Ga0075118_10001203_pt1 | contig 19250 bp, 17 predicted proteins | sample AntAceMetag02UKE_FD_69794 | JGI IMG/M metagenome (GOLD analysis project Ga0075118, IMG submission 69794) | Saline lake microbial communities from Ace Lake, Antarctica - Antarctic Ace Lake Metagenome 02UKE | ecosystem: Environmental > Aquatic > Non-marine Saline and Alkaline > Saline | place...
TTTCGATTGGCATTTCACCCCTAACCACAACTCATCCGCTCATTTTTCAACATAAGTCGGTTCGAACCTCCACTTAGTGTTACCTAAGTTTCATCCTGGCCATGGTTAGATCAACCGGGTTCGGGTCTATAACTAGTGACGAACGCTCTATTCAAGCTCGCTTTCACTATGGCTCCGATATCTCTATCTTAACCTGCCACTAACTATAAGTCGCCGGAACATTCTTCAACAGGCACGATGTCAGACGCTAAGTCGTCCTACATCTGTTTGTAAGCATGCAATTTCACGTTCTATTTCACTCCCCTCCCGGGGTTCTTTTCACCTTTCCCTCGCGGTACTATGCGCTATCGGACATCCAGGAATATTTAGCCTTACGAGGTGGTCCTCGCAGATTCACACGGGATTCCACGTGCCCCATGCTACTCGGGTATAGATAATTATAAGAAATTTTCAGTTACGAGACTATCACTCCCTTTGGTGTAATTTTCCAATTACTTCACCTAACTTCTAAAGCAAGATATTGCTAAAATATATTTACTTTGTTTTTCTACCCCACAACCCCTTAAAATAAAATTTATTTTAAAGTTTAGGCTGTTCCCATTTCGTTCGCCACTACTAAGGGAATCGTTTTTACTTTCTTTTCCTCTAGGTACTAAGATGTTTCAATTCCCTAGGTTCGCTCTTAATTACTTATAGATTCAGTAACAAGATTTCGAGTTTCCTCATTCGGAGACCTCCGGATCAAAGCTTACTTCCAACTCCCCGAAGCGTTTCGCCGGTAGCCACGTCCTTCATCGCTTCTGGATACCAAGGGATCCCTTACAAGCTCTTAATTTCTTAAGCATTTATATTTTTGGAGGTAAGCGGACTCGAACCGCTGACATCTGCCTTGCAAAGGCAGCGCTCTACCAACTGAGCTATACCCCCATTTGGGCCATCCTAGATTTGAACCAGGGACCTCACCCTTATCAGGGGTGCACTCTAACCAACTGAGCTAATAGCCCTTTTAAATCTACTTTTTTATTCTTTATATAGGAGGTAATCCAGCCCCACCTTCCAGTAGGGCTACCTTGTTACGACTTCACCCCAGTCACCAATTCTACCTTCGATACCTCCCTCCTTACGGTTAGGATAATAGCTTCGGGTATAACCAGCTCCCATGGTGTGACGGGCGGTGTGTACAAGGCCCGGGAACGGATTCACCGCAGTATAGCTGACCTGCGATTACTAGCGATTCCACCTTCATGTAGGCGAGTTGCAGCCTACAATCTGAACTAGGGATGTGTTTAGAGATTAGCTTACTCTCGCGAGTTCGCAACTTTTTGTCACACCCATTGTAGCACGTGTGTAGCCCAGGACGTAAGGGGCATGATGACTTGACGTCATCCTCACCTTCCTCCGATTTATAATCGGCAGTCTTTCTAGGGTGCTAAAAGCCAACTAGAAACAAGGGTTGCGCTCGTTGCGGGACTTAACCCAACATCTCACGACACGAGCTGACGACAGCCATGCACCACCTGTGTAAGAGGCCGTAGCACATTTTCTTTTCGGAAAACTTCTCTTCATGTCAAGTCCTGGTAAGGTTCTTCGTGTTGCATCGAATTAAACCACATGCTCCACCGCTTGTGCGGGCCCCCGTCAATTCCTTTGAGTTTCACGCTTGCGCGCATACTCCCCAGGCGGGATACTTAACGCGTTAGCTACGACACTGCATACTTAAAAAGTACGCAACATCTAGTATCCATCGTTTACAGCTAGGACTACCGGGGTATCTAATCCCGTTTGCTACCCTAGCTTTCGTCTCTGAGTGTCAGTAATGGCCCAGTAAAGTGCCTTCGCAATTGGTGTTCTTTCCAATATCTACGCATTTCACCGCTCCACTGGAAATTCCCTTTACCTCTACCATACTCAAGATAAATAGTTTCTTTTGCCGATTTTGGGTTGAGCCCAAAGTTTTGACAAAAGACTTAGTTATCAACCTGCAGACGCTTTACGCCCAATAATTCCGGATAACACTTGCATCCCCTGTATTACCGCGGCTGCTGGCACAGGGTTAGCCGATGCTTATTCTTCAAGTAACGTCAGATCTTCCTCCTTGAAAAAAGAGGTTTACAACCCGTAGGCCGTCGTCCCTCACGCGGTATTGCTCTGTCAGGCTTGCGCCCATTGCAGAAAATTCCTCACTGCTGCCTCCCGTAAGAGTCTGGACCGTGTCTCAGTTCCAATGTGGCTGGTCGTCCTCTCAGACCAACTACTGATCGTCGCCTTGGTAGGCCTTTACCCTACCAACTAGCTAATCAGACGCGAGCTCCTCTTTAGGCGAATAAATTCTTTCACCGTAAGGCATATAGAGTATTAGCAAATGTTTCTAAATGTTATCCTCTTCCTAAAGGTAGATTCTCACGTGTTACTCACCCGTTCGCCACTAAGAATTACTTCTCCGTACGACTTGCATGTGTTAAGCATACCGCTAGCGTTCATCCTGAGCTAGGATCAAACTCTTGATAATGAAATATTTTACTATTTCTGTTTTCCTGTATTTATTTGTGTATAATTTTTTACTTCAAAAAAGTAGAACTTTATTCATTTACAAACAAATAAGATTATAGACGAAATATTATTCTTATGTCAAGTAAGACAAAATAGAAATATTAAAAAAGTAATTAAAAGATAACAATAAGATTCTAATAAGTCTTAAACGTGCAAGAAAATTAATAAAAAGGAAGATAAATTTTTAACATAAAGTAGTAAATAAAAGTAAAATTAAAACCAAACATGTATATAATTTTACAAAAAACTAGAAAACTAAGAAAAAGATGAAAATTAAAAATTAAAAGTATGTTATAATTTATTTATAATAACCTATTTATGAGACTTAATAATTTTATAATTTTAATGTTACATGTTTTGATTGACAATTAAAATCAAGAAAAATATAGTCAAGACAGATTGAGGAATAAAATAATATCAATAAAAATTTAAATACTTAAAAAGTATTTTACCTAAAAGCTAGTATATACAAATATTTCAGAACTCTTTTAATCTTCTCTTTAAACTTTAACATTAAAGAATAATTATTCTATTCATCTTCATTAAACACGAATAGGTTCATTTCTGAACTTTCAAAATTCGTATTAAAAATTAAATATATAAATAGATATATATGACAATTACAATTGGACAAGTTCAAACCAAAAAGTCTAGTTTATTTGGACTTATTGATGATTGGTTAAAACGTGATCGTTTTGTCTTCATCGGTTGGTCTGGATTACTTTTATTCCCTTGTGCTTATTTAGCATTAGGTGGTTGGTTAACAGGTATTACTTTTGTTACTTCATGGTATACACATGGTTTAGCAAGCTCATTCCTTGAAGGATGTAACTTCTTAACAGCTGCTGTTTCATCACCTGCAAACAGTATGGGACATTCATTACTATTATTATGGGGTCCTGAAGCACAAGGAAACTTAACATTATGGTTCAAAATTGGTGGTCTTTGGGCATTCATCGCCTTACACGGTGCTTTTGGTCTTATCGGATTCTGTTTACGTCAATTTGAAATTGCACGTTTAGTAGGTATTCGTCCTTATAATGCATTAGCATTCTCTGGTCCAATTGCAGTTTTTGTTTCGGTTTTCTTATTATACCCATTAGGTCAAGCGAGTTGGTTCTTTGCACCAAGTTTTGGTGTAGCAGCAATCTTCCGTTTCCTTTTATTCTTACAAGGATTCCATAACTGGACATTAAACCCATTCCATATGATGGGAGTTGCCGGTATTTTAGGTGGTGCATTATTATGTGCTATTCACGGTGCAACTGTTGAAAATACTTTATTTGAAGATGGTGATGCAGCGAATACATTCCGTGCATTCACACCGACTCAGTCAGAAGAAACATACTCAATGGTTACAGCTAACAGATTTTGGTCACAAATTTTTGGTGTAGCTTTCTCAAATAAACGTTGGCTTCACTTCTTTATGTTATTTGTACCTGTAACGGGTCTTTGGGCAAGTTCAGTAGGAATCGTTGGTTTAGCTTTAAACTTACGTGCTTATGATTTTATTTCACAAGAATTAAGAGCAGCAGAAGATCCAGAATTCGAAACATTCTACACAAAAAATATCCTTTTAAATGAAGGTATCAGAATGTGGATGGCAGCACAAGATCAACCACACGAAAATTATATATTCCCAGAGGAGGTACTACCACGTGGAAACGCGCTTTGATGATTTAGAAATTACTACTAACAGATCAGTTGAATCTACAGGATTCGCTTGGTGGGCTGGAAATGCACGTTTAATCAATTTATCAGGAAAATTACTTGGTGCTCATGTAGCCCATGCTGGTTTAATGGTATTTTGGTGTGGTGCAATGACATTATTCGAAGTATCTCACTTCATTCCTGAAAAACCTTTATACGATCAAGGGTTTATCTTACTTCCACATTTAGCAACATTAGGTTGGGGAGTTGGACCAGGTGGTGAAATTACTGATATTTATCCATACTTCGTAGTTGGAGTTTTACATTTAATTTCATCTGCTGTTTTAGGGTTTGGTGGTATTTACCATTCTTTATTTGGACCTGACACACTAGAAACAAATGCTCCGTTATTCGGTTACGATTGGCGTGATAAAAATAAAATGACAACAATTTTAGGTATTCATTTATGTTTACTAGGAATTGGAGCATTCTTATTAGTTATCAAAGCTATGTACATCGGTGGTGTATATGATACATGGGCGCCAGGCGGTGGTGATGTTCGTTTAATTAAGAACCCTACATTAAATCCCCTTGTTATTTTTGGATATGTTTTCAAATCACCATTTGGTGGTGACGGTTGGATTATTTCAATCAATAACATGGAAGATCTAGTTGGTGGTCACATTTGGGTAGGAATTCTTTGTCTTACAGGTGGTATTTGGCATATCTTAACTAAACCATTTGCATGGGCACGTCGTGCATTTATCTGGTCAGGAGAAGCTTACTTATCTTATAGTTTAGCAGCGTTATCTGTAATGGGATTAACAGCAGCTATCTTTGTTTGGTATAACAATACAGCTTACCCAAGTGAATTCTTCGGCCCTACTGGTCCAGAAGCGTCACAAGCACAGGCTTTCACATTCTTAGTTCGTGACCAACGTTTAGGAGCAAATGTAGCTTCTGCACAAGGTCCTACAGGATTAGGGAAATACTTAATGCGTTCACCAAGTGGAGAAATCATTTTTGGTGGAGAAACAATGCGTTTCTGGGATATGCGTTCACCTTGGCTAGAACCATTACGTGGACCAAATGGATTAGATATCAACAAAATTAGAAATGATATTCAACCATGGCAAGAACGTAGAGCAGCTGAATACATGACACATGCTCCATTAGGATCATTAAACTCAGTAGGTGGTGTAGCTACAGAAATTAACTCTGTTAATTATGTATCACCTCGTTCTTGGTTAACATGTTCTCACTTCTTCCTTGGATTTTTCTTATTAGTTGGACACTGGTGGCATGCTGGACGTTCTCGTGCGGCTGCAGCTGGTTTCGAAAAAGGAATTAACCGTGAAACAGAAGCAGTTCTTCAATTAAAACCAATTGATTAATTTTTTCTATTTAATTAAAAAAGCTAAAGGATTTTTCTTTAGCTTTTTTAATAATACTTTTAATAAGTTTAAAAATTATGACTAAAATTTTAGTTAACTATTTAATTTCAGTTTTACTATTTAATACTACAGAACTAAATAGTACAAAATTAGGAGAAAAATTATTTCAAAATAATTGTAGTCTATGCCACCTTAACGGAACAAATATTATTATTCCAGAGAAAAATTTAAAAGAAGAAACTTTGATAGCAAATGGTATGAAAAACAAAAACTCACTAAGTTATTTAATTTTAAACGGAAAAAATGGAATGCCTGCTTTTGGCGGTCGTCTAACAGAAAATGAAATTGAAGCAATCTCAAATTACTTATTAAATGCGATTCAAAAAATGGAAAATTAATTAAAAATTACGTAAATAAGAACAAATATATTATGCTTTAACTATAAGGGTGGTTAGCTCAGCGGTAGAGCATCTGCCTTACAAGCAGATGGCCACTGGTTCAAATCCAGTACCGCCCAGTTACAAACTAAACACTTCAAAGATGGGCTCATCGTCTAAGGGATTAGGACGGAAACCTTCTAAGTTTCTAATCTAGGTTCGAATCCTAGTGAGCTCAATTAATTAAATTTCAGTTCCAGAAAAAATTCGGTCAAAAATTCCAGTAATTTTATCTCCTGAATTAATAGATTCCATAGGATCTCTTCTACATCTATGACGTAAACAAAGCGTAATCGTACGTTTAATATCGTCTAATGTAACTTCAGTACGTTCTTCAAAAGCTGTTAAAGCTTTAGCTGCTCGTGTTGTAACTAAATCACCACGTAAACCTTCAATTTCTAATTCACTGCAAACTTGTGAAATCTTTAATTGAAAATCTTCATTCATTTTAACTTCGGGTAATAAATTTTGAGCCTTAACAATTCGTTCTTGGATATTAAATTGTTCTTGTTCATATTTATCAAACCAAGTTTGTGGAGATTGATCAAAACTGATACGTTCCTCTACAATTCTAACACGTGAAAGTGGATCACTGATTGTACGAATTTCAGCATGCATTCCAAAACGGTCTAATAATTGAGGACGTAATTCCCCTTCTTCCGGATTTCCTGAACCAATTAAAATAAAACGAGCTGGATGCTTGATTGAAATTCCTTCACGTTCAACAGTATTCCAACCTGAAGCTGCAGAATCTAATAAAACATCAACTAAATGGTCATCTAATAAATTAATTTCATCGACATATAGTAATCCACGATTTGCACGAGCAAGTAAACCAGGTTCAAAAGTACTAGAACCACCTGATAAAACTTCTTTTAAATTAATTGTTCCACAAACACGATCTTCAGTTGCACCTAACGGTAATTCAACCATTGGAATTTTAATTTCTTCAGTTTCGTATGTTTTTTCTAAACCTTTAGGATCTGTATTAAATGGATCATTTTTAATAATTGTAATATCAGGTAATAAATCTGCTAATGCTCGAATTGTTGTCGATTTACCAGTTCCGCGGTCACCCATAATCATAACGCCGCCAATTTTAGGATCAATAACATTTAGCTGTAATGCTAATTTCATTTCTTCTTGTCCAATAATTGCCGCAAATGGAAAATTGTTTAAATTTTTAACTGTTGACATGATTGTTATTATGTAATTTTTTAATATGTATACAAAGAATACTGTAGTATTTAAGCGTTTTGATATAAATTAATCCCTAAGCGGACTGCAAATGTAAGTAGGATTAAAGCAACAAAAAGTGCAACGTAAATATTTAATTCAGTAATCATATTTAAGACGTCAATTATATTTATAGGTTTATGAACAATTATTATAACACTTGCTTTGAAAAAATTACATTTAAAAAATCTCTAATTAGCTTAAAAGTAATTTTTTGATTAGAATTATAATAGGTATTATTTAGATATAGATAGTAAAATTAAAAATTTTAAAGAAATTATGATTGATGTACTTAGTTTAGGTTGGGCTTCATTAATGCTAGTATTCTCATTTTCATTAGCATTAGTTGTTTGGGGAAGAAACGGATTCTAATTATTAACATATAAAATAACATAAAAATAAAAATATGCTTGGAGAAATATTAACTACAGCAGCAGTTTGCTTTGGAATTACAATGTTTGGATTAGCTTTAGGATTTGTTTTCTTACAAGTTCAAGCAAATACGTAATGTATAAAAGGACTTAATTAACAATCAAAGAGGTTTTTTATGATTGAGTCAACTAGTCCATTGAATTTAATTCTTGGAATTAATAGCATTGTAATAATTGGTTTAATTTTAAATCAAAATGAAAGCGCAAAAGATTCAACAACTACACAAAATTCAAGTACAATTACTAATCCTTTTGAATTAGTAACTTGGGTTTGTTTATTTTTACAATTAATACTTTTATTAATCAAATTTAAAATTGATAATTTTTAATTAACAAAATTAAATTTGACTAACTAAGAGATTAACTTTTGTACCTTACTTTATGATCTCAAAAATTAAATTAATTCTATTATGTCCAGTCCCTGAAGATCAAAAACCAATTAGTGAATATATTGGCTTAAAAGAAAATCCATTAACCAGTTGGACAACCCTGTCTAATAAAAATTATAACGTAAAAAATCTATCTTTCTTTTTTACAATATTTATGTTTATTTCACTAATTACTTTCGAAAAAAGTAATTTTTTGGGTGATTGGCTCTTATCAAATTTATTTCTTACAACAAATTGTCTTACCGGCTTTTATTTCATTGTCATTTGGCGTTGGAATGAAGTAAGAAATCGTTTAAATCAATCAAGATTATTTTATGAAGAAGCATCTTGGTACGATGGACAAATTTGGGAGAAACCATTCATTATTTTAAAAAATGATAAGTTGTTAGTAACGCAAAAAATCACTCCATTATTGAAACGTCTTTTCGTAACTTTAGCGTTTTTGTGTTATTTAAATCTAATCTTTCTAATTCTACTTTAAAATGAATTGGTAGATTTTTTACCTTAAAAGTTTTATAGTATTTATAAGAATGGCGGGGTAGAGCAGCTTGGTAGCTCGTCGGGCTCATAACCCGAAGGTCAATGGTTCGAATCCATTCCCCGCTAGAATAAAGATAAAGTACTTGAAGAAAAATAATTATAAATTAATTACTATTTAAAATTAAAACCGAATTAAGTATGTCAGATGTAAATTATTTTCCAGAATTTGGAGGAAGTACAGGAGGTTGGTTACAAGCTGCTGAAACTGAAGAAAAATATGTAATGACTTGGACAAATAATCGTAAAAAATCAGCAGTTGAAGATAACATCTTTGAAATGCCTACAGGTGGTGCTGCAATTATGAAGGAAGGAGCAAATTTAGTTTACTTTGCAAGAAAAGAACAATGTCTAGCATTAGGTAAACAATTAAGAACTTCATTCAAAATTAACGATTATAGAGTTTTCCGTTTATTACCTAGTGGAGAAATTCAATTTATTCATCCCAAAGATGGTGTTTTCCCTGAGAAAGTAAATAAAGGACGTGTTGCTGTTGGGAAACGTGAGTTTTCAATTGGTAAAAATCCTAATCCTGGATCAATTAAATTTTCAGGTACACCTTCATTTGAAGCATAATTAAATTTTTAATTGCCAAGATTTTTATAATCTTGGTAATTCGGAGAGATGGCAGAGTGGTCGATTGCGTCTGACTTGAAATCAGATGAACTTTACCGGTTCCGTGAGTTCGAATCTCACTCTCTCCTTCAAATTAAAAAGGAAGAACAAGTTTGTTTTTTCTTTTTATTTTAAATTATCACTTTATACTTAATTTAAAAATTTATCAAACAAAACAAAAACGGAATAACATTTGATATGTTATTCCGTCTACTTTTCATTCTACTAAGTTTTTTACTCTTCAGTTACATCAATGACATTACTCTTTTTAAAGTTTGAATCTGATTGATTACCGGGCTGTTCTGATAATTTTTGTTATAATAGTCACTAATGATTGTATTAATAATACGAAATTAGAAAAGCTATGAATTTAAAAAATACTTGTCCTCGAACAGGTGCATATATATTAATCGATAGTTTAATTCAAAATGGTGTAGAACATATCTTTGGTTATCCTGGGGGAGCCATTTTACCTATTTATGATGAATTATACTATTGGGAAAAGGCGAATTTAATAAAACACATTTTAGTTCGTCACGAACAAAGTGCAGCTCATGCAGCTGATGCATATGCTAGAACAACCAAAAAAGTAGGGGTTTGCTTCGCAACTTCAGGACCGGGAGCTACAAATTTAGTAACAGGTATAGCGAATGCAAAAATGGATTCAATACCAATGGTAATTATTACCGGACAAGTAGCTCGCCCATTTATTGGAACTGATGCATTTCAAGAGACAGATATTTTTGGAATTACACTTCCAATTGTTAAACATTCCTACACTGTAAGAGATACAAATTTACTACCTAAAATAATGGCAGAAGCTTTCTTCTTAGCACAAAATGGTAGACCAGGACCTGTTTTAATTGATATTCCAAAAGACGTTGGGTTGGAAGAAGTAGATACTTATTCTTATCCAAAAGTTAAACACTTATTAGAAAAAACGAATTACAGAACAGAACATTCAACAAAACCTTTATTAATATCTAAATTAATTAATTATTTTACAGAATCTTACCAACCTCTTGTTTATGCGGGCGGTGGAGTAATTAGAGCAAATGCTTTTAAAGCTTTACAACAAACAGCAAAACTATTTCAAATACCAATTACTACAACATTAATGGGTAAAAGTGCATATAACGAAGATGATCATTTATCATTAGGAATGTTAGGAATGCATGGAACTGCCTATGCAAATTTTGCTGTCAGTGAATGTGATTTATTAATTGCTTTAGGAGCACGTTTTGATGATCGTGTTACAGGAAAATTAGAAGAATTTGCTTGTGATGCTGAAGTTATACATATAGATATTGATCCTGCCGAAGTTTCAAAAAATCGTTGTCCACAACTTGGATTAATAGGTGATATAAGAAAAACTTTATTGCAAACTTTAAGAAAAATTAGAACTAATAGTATTTATGTTGATTCTCAGCAAACAAAATCATGGTTAAAAAGAATTTATAAATGGAAAGAAGTTTATCCATTAATTACAACAAATTATAAATTCCAAAAATTATCACCACAAGAAACTATTTTAAATACAGGTTTATTAAATAAAGAAGCCTTTTTCACAACTGATGTAGGTCAACATCAAATGTGGTCAGCACAATTAATCAACTGTCAACCACGAAAATGGGTTTCAAGTTCAGGTTTAGGAACGATGGGATTTGGTTTACCTTCTGCTATTGGAACAAAAGTTGCAAATCCAGACCAAGAAGTTATTTGTATTAGTGGAGATTCAAGTTTTCAAATGAGTATTCAAGAATTAGGAACAATTTCTCAATATGGATTAGGAATTAAAATGCTTATCGCCAACAACGGTTGGCAAGGAATGGTAAGACAATGGCAGGAATCTTTTTATGGGAATCGTTTTTCTAATTCATATATGAGAAATGGAATGCCAAATTTTTCGGCTGTTGCTGAAGCATATGGTATCAAAGGCTATAGAATTGAAACACTAGAAGAATTAACAAATATATTAAAAGATAAAAATTTAATTCAAAAACCAGTGCTTATTGATGTCAATGTTATTGAAAATGAAAACTGCTATCCAATGGTAGCACCAGGAAGAAGTAATTCACAAATGTTAGGACTAGAAAATCAAACAATTTAAAATAATTGGGCCGAATAGGATTTGAACCTATGTAGACAGTTGCCAATGGATTTACAATCCATCTCCTTTAACCACTCGGACACCGACCCATATGATTAATACTTTACTAAGGAATACTGATTTTATCAATACTGAAAGAAATTTTAAGTGGAATTATGAAATATAATTACATATAATAACTTCAATAATACCTCATATCAAACTTGAACCCGATGTGTGGTTGGATAGTTAATTAGTTATTTTAAAGTAATTTGACATATGGTTACAACTCCACAAGAACAAGAAGCGAAAAAACTAAAAAAAGCGCAAGTACTTGTTGATTTAGATGTAGTTGAAACAAGTTTTGAAAAATGGGCAAAACCTGGTCATTTTTCAAGAACATTAGCAAAAGGTCCAAAAACAACAACTTGGATTTGGAATCTTCATGCTGATGCACATGATTTTGATATGCAAACAAAATCATTAGAAGATGTTTCAAGAAAAATTTTTAGTGCTCATTTTGGACAACTTTCAATTATTTTCCTTTGGTTAAGCGGAATGCATTTCCACGGTGCGTATTTCTCGAATTACACAGCATGGTTAATGAATCCTTTACAAATTAAACCAAGTGCACAGACAGTTTATCCAATTGTTGGACAAGAAATATTAAACGCTGATGTAGGTGGTAATTTCCAAGGTATTCAAATCACGTCTGGATTTTTTCAAATTTGGCGTGCTGAAGGTGTAACAACACAACAACAATTATATTGTATTGCGTTAGGAGCATTAGCAATGTCAGGAATTATGTTGTTTGCCGGTTGGTTTCATTACCACAAAGCAGCACCTAAATTAGAATGGTTCCAAAATGCAGAATCGATGTTAAATCATCATCTTTCAGGTTTATTAGGTTTAGGATCATTAGCATGGTCTGGTCACCAAATTCATATTGGAAATCCAATCAATAAATTATTAGATTCAGGTATGGATCCAAAAGATTTACCTGATCCACATGAACTTTTAATTAACCGTGAATTTATTGGTAGTTTATACCCAAGTTTCAACGAAGGCTTAACACCATTCTTTACTGGAAATTGGGGCGTTTATTCTGATATTTTAACATTCAAAGGTGGATTAAATCCAACAACGGCAAGTTTATGGTTAACTGATGTAGCACACCACCATTTAGCAATTGCTGTATTATTCATTATTGCTGGACATATGTACCGTACTAATTTTGGTATTGGACATAGTATGAAAGAAATTTTAGAATCACATAAAGGTCCTTTTACTGGAAATGGTCATAAAGGTCTTTATGAAGTTTTAACAACTTCATGGCATGCACAATTAGCAATTAACTTAGCAATGTTAGGATCATTAACAATTGTTATTGCACATCATATGTATGCGATGCCACCGTATCCTTACATTGCAATTGATTACCCGACTCAATTATCTTTATTCACTCATCATATGTGGATAGGAGCTTTTTGTATTGTCGGTGCAGGAGCTCACGGATCAATTTTCATGGTACGTGATTATGATGCAACATTAAACTATAACAATTTATTAGATCGAGTAATTCGTCATCGTGATGCAATTATTTCTCACTTAAATTGGGTTAGTATTTTCTTAGGATTCCATAGTTTTGGACTATATATTCATAATGATACTATGCAAGCTTTAGGAAGACCTCAAGATATGTTCTCAGATAAAGCGATTTCATTACAACCAATTTTTGCACAATGGATTCAAGGAATGCATACAGCAGCTCCAGGAACAACTTCTCCGAATGCACTAGCAACAGCTAGTTATATTTTTGGTGGTGATCCAGTAGTATTAGGTTCAAAAATTGCATTAGTTCCAATGAAATTAGGAACAGCTGATTTTATGGTTCACCATATTCATGCTTTCACTATTCATGTTACAGCCTTAATTTTATTTAAAGGTTTACTATATGCACGTAATTCTCGTTTAATTCCAGACAAATCAAACTTAGGATTCCGTTTCCCATGTGATGGTCCTGGACGTGGTGGTACATGTCAAGTTTCTGGATGGGATCACGTCTTCTTAGGTTTATTCTGGATGTATAACTGTATTTCAATTGTTATTTTCCACTTTAGCTGGAAAATGCAATCAGATATCTGGGGTTCAGTAACACCAGAAGGAGCAATTTCACACATTACAGGTGGTAACTTTGCAGAGAGCGCAACTACTATTAATGGATGGTTGAGAGATTTCCTTTGGTCAGAAGCATCACAAGTAATTCAATCATATGGATCTGCTTTATCTGCTTACGGTTTAATTTTCTTAGGAGCTCACTTCATCTGGGCATTTAGCTTAATGTTCTTATTTAGTGGACGTGGATACTGGCAAGAATTAATCGAGTCAATTGTTTGGGCACACAACAAATTAAAAGTTGCACCTTCAATTCAACCACGTGCTTTAAGTATTACACAAGGTCGTGCTGTAGGATTAGCACATTATTTACTTGGAGGAATTGGAACTACTTGGGCTTTCTTCTTAGCAAGAATTATCTCAGTAAGTTAGAATTCTTTAATCTTCTAATTTCTAAAACTTAAACAATGGTACTTAATTTAATTAATAATAAAATTAAGTTTATTATTTCACAAATATAATTTTTAAAAACAAAGGAGTTTTTTAAATGGCGACAAGATTCCCTAAGTTTAGTCAGGTCTTAAGTGAAGATCCGACTACACGTCGTATATGGTATAGTATTGCAACAGCACATGACCTTGAAAGTCATGATGATGTTACAGAAGAAGCATTATATCAAAAAATATTTGCTTCGCATTTTGGACACCTTGCAATTATTTTTCTTTGGACTGCAGGTAATTTATTCCATGTAGCTTGGCAAGGAAACTTTGAACAATGGATATTAAATCCATTAAAAGTTAAACCAATTGCTCATGGTATTTGGGATCCACATTTTGGTGAAACAGCTTTAAAAGCGTTTACTCGAGGTGGAGTTATTTACCCAGTAAATATTGCATTATCTGGTGTGTACCAATGGTGGTATACAATTGGTATGAGAACTAATCAAGACTTATATGTCGCATCAGTTTTCTTATTAGTAGTTTCATTATTACTATTACAAGCAGGTTGGTTACATTTACAACCTCAATTTAAACCAAGTATTGCATGGTTCAAGAATAACGAATCACGATTAAACCATCATCTTTCAGGTTTATTCGGTGTTAGCTCATTAGCATGGACAGGACATTTAGTTCACGTAGCAATTCCAGAATCAAGAGGAATTCATGTAGGTTGGGATAATTTTACTACGGTATTACCTCATCCAGCAGGATTAACACCATTCTTTACTGGTAATTGGGGCGTTTATGCTGAAAACGCTGATACTTCTGCACATGTATACAATACATTAGAAGGAGCAGGAACAGCAATGCTTACGTTTAAAGGTGGTTTCCACCCACAAACACAATCTTTATGGTTAACAGATATTGCTCATCATCATTTAGCTATCGCTGTATTATTTATTATTGCTGGACATATGTACCGCACTAATTTTGGTATTGGTCATAGTATGAAAGAAATTTTAGAAGCACATCGTCCACCAGGTGGAAGATTAGGAAGAGGTCATATTGGTCTATATGAAACTATTACTAATTCTTTACATATGCAATTAGGTTTAGCTTTAGCGGCTTTAGGTGTAACAACTTCGTTAGTTGCTCAACATATTTATGCTTTAAACCCTTATGCATTCTTGGCACGTGATTATGCGACAGAAGCTGCACTTTACACACACCATCAATATATCGCAGGATTCTTAATGGTAGGAGCTTTTGCTCACGGTGCAATTTTCTTCGTACGTGATTATGATCCAGAAACTAATAAAGATAATGTTCTAGCAAGAATGTTAGATCATAAAGAAGCAATTATTTCTCATTTAAGCTGGGTATCATTATTCTTAGGATTCCACACTCTAGGATTATATGTTCATAATGATGTTGTTGTAGCATTTGGACAACCAGAAAAACAAATTTTAGTTGAACCTGTTTTTGCACAATTTATTCAGGCTGCTTCAGGTAAAACAATTTATGGATTTGATACATTATTGTCTTCATCGGCAAGTTCTGCTTCAGTAGCAAGTCAACAATTATGGTTGCCAAATTGGCTTGAAGCAATTAATGATAGTAAAAATTCACTATTCTTAAATATCGGTCCTGGTGATTTCTTAGTACATCATGCAATTGCATTAGGCTTACACACAACTACTTTAATTTTAGTAAAAGGAGCATTAGATGCTCGCGGATCTAAATTAATGCCAGATAAAAAAGATTTTGGTTATAGTTTCCCTTGTGATGGTCCTGGTCGTGGTGGAACATGTGATATTTCAGCTTGGGATGCTTTCTATCTTGCAATGTTCTGGATGCTAAATACAATTGGATGGACAACATTCTATTGGCATTGGAAACACATTACATTATGGGCAGGAAATCCTGCTCAATTTGATGAATCATCTAATTACATTATGGGTTGGTTAAGAGACTATTTATGGTTAAATTCATCACCACTGATTAATGGTTACAATCCATTAGGAATGAATAATTTATCAGTTTGGGCATGGATGTTCTTATTCGGTCATTTAGTCTGGGCAACGGGATTTATGTTCTTAATTTCGTGGCGTGGTTATTGGCAAGAGCTAATCGAAACAATCGTATGGGCTCATGAACGTACTCCACTAGCTAACTTAATTCGTTGGAAAGATAAACCAGTTGCGTTATCAATTGTTCAAGCTCGTTTAGTTGGATTGGCGCATTTCACAATTGGGTATATTTTCACTTATGCTCCATTTGTAATTGCATCAACATTAGGTAAATTTGGTTAAGATCTTTATATCTGCTATATTAATTTTTATATAAAATAAACTTTTTATAAAAATTAATATGGCAAAAAAAAGTATGCTAGAGCGTGAATCAAAACGCAAAAAGCTTGTAGTGAAGTATGCTGAAAAGCGAAAAACTATTTTAAATGAATTAAAAAATGCGGATTCTATTGAAAAAGTTTTCGAACTTAATGAAAAAATTCAGAAACTACCACGCAACAGTGCTCCTACTAGAGGAAGAAATCGTTGTTGGAAAACTGGGAGACCTCGTGGTTTCTTTAGATTTTTTGGACTATCGAGAAATGCTGTTCGTGAAATGGCACACGACTGTTTATTACCAGGTGTGACAAAAGCAAGTTGGTAATTATTAGAGACTACTCTAATAATTACTTATTTATAATAAATTTTATCAAATAGCTAGTTCATTGCCGCGCTTAAACTGTAAATAAGCTGCAACAACTAAACCTAGCCCTGTTACGAAAACCATTCCTAATACAATTCCAGTTAAAAGAGGTTCTACCATGTTATTGTTTAAACTATTGTTAATATTGTATTACAAATAATTTTATTTAAAACCTACGCTGGCTTGCCACACAAATGCTAATAAAAAGAATAAGACTGGAATTATAGGCATAATGTCTGCCAGTGGTCCAAATACTGCAAAAGCTCCAGGCAATTTACTTAGTAATATTGTTTCCATATAACTACTAGTTTAAATAATTTGTTTGTTAATATTATTTGAATATATTAAATATTCTACATTTAATATTATTATAATTCAAGAGAAATGTACAAATGTATCTTTTTAACAAGCTTATTTTATAATTTAAAAGCTAGCACAGAGACTTGAACTCTGAACCTCCTGATTACAAGTCAGGCGCTCTACCAATTGAGCTATGCCAGCAATAATATAGAACTTTTGACCACTTATATTAAGAATTATATAGACTTTCCTCTTTAATGTCAATTTTAAAGATATCAAAGAGGAAAAGAATAAGTATTAATTTTTAAAAAGTTTTGATTTACGTGATTCACGCTCAATTAAATTAAAAGCGGCTAAATCGCTGAATGCTAAAAACGCTAAACTTTTTCTATCTAAGAAGATATCTAAGTTACGTAAAGAACCCATAAATTTAGAATAAATATTTTCACGAATACGACTTGCTGCATTAATACGATAAATCCAAATACGACGGAAATTTCGCTTTTTCAATTTTCTCCCAATATAAGCAAAGTTTAAACTTTGTACAACTTGCTCACCTGCTGCTGTTGAAAGACGTGAATTGGAACCTACATAACCTTTTGCAAGTTTTAGATACTTTTTACGTCTTTTTGCAGCAACGTTACCACGTTTAACTCTTACCATTTTTCTACCTAATAAAATTTTTTTTAATATACAACAAAATTAATTTAAATTCTTTAAATTTTAAATATAAAGTAACATTTTTGTAAATGTTTTAAAATCAGAATCATGAACACTCGCTGCTTGTGATAAACGACGTAAACGTTTAGAATTTTTACGTCTTAGAAAATGTCCACGGTATGCTTTTTTTCGACAAATACAATTTTTTTTAACTTTAACTCTTTTTGCCGCAGATTTGCGTGTTTTCAATTTTAATTTCATAAGATTTGGATATTAGATTTAACTACCTATTTAATAGTTTAGTATTTATTACACAAATAGTAAAGCTCTATTAAAAATTAATTATGCAGGTTGCATTTCTTCTGATGTCCAACTAAATTGTGTTTCAATTGCTGGTAAGAAATATAATTTTAATAATGCTGAAGCCATAGTTAAGTAAGCAGGTACTTTTTCTAAAGGATTTGATTTATTTTTATCAATATCAATTAGAATTTGATTCGCACTTGCGCAGACTTCTAATAAATGGAAGAATTCAGGATTTTCAACATCAAAAATTACAGGGAATAAAGTTCCTGCGCTTTGGTTTGTTTTAATAATTACATACTTATCAAATTGTCTTGCATCAAGTCCAATTGTTGAATAAAATGCACTACGTTGAATATCATTTAAATACATAGTAACAAAAACAGATAATAAGAAGAATTTACACCATAATTTTGATTCATAAGTATTTAATAACGGCTTTTGAGATTTTAATAAAGCTGCAAAAAAATCACCGTGACGATTTTCATCTTGACACCAACTTTCAAAAAAACGGAAAAGAGGATAAACTCTAAATTCTGGATTTTTCTCTAAGTGACGGAAAATTGTAATGTAACGCCAATAACCAATTTTCTCAGATAAGTAAGTGGCATAAAAGATAAATTTAGGAGCAAAAAATGTATACTTTCTCGATTTTGTTAAGAAACCTAAATCCAAAGAGACATTAAAGTCACTCATTGCTTTATTTAAGAAACCAGCATGTCGAGCTTCATCACGAGACATAAATGAAAAACCTTCCGCTAAAAGAGGATTTTGTTTCTTTAAGTTTCTTGAGATTTCTTTGTAAAGTAAAAAACCTGAAAATTCTGCTGTACATGAACGTTCTAAAAACTCAATAAAAATATTACGTGTTGCTTCATCAAATGAATCCCAACTACTCATAAATTCTTTATCACGAATAAAATGATCACGATTGTAATCAATACGGAATTCTTCAACAATTGCTTTGATTTCTTCTTCGTTTGAACTAATATCTAGTTCTGACATTTCTTTAAAATTTGTTGTGTAAAATCTTGGAGTTAATAATGTTTCTTTAAACTCTTCTTTACTTTCTATATTTTTCTTTGTAGTAGCAACCATAAAATAATATTTAAAAATATAATGTTAATAAATTAAATTAATTTGACACGAATAATAACTAAAAAATTATTATTATTACCTTATATTTCTTTAAATAAAAATATAAATAAACCTAACGCTATTATAATACAAATATTATAAATAATTTGTTTTATTTGAAATAATGTCATATCATTAGATATAGTTAATTAAAGTAACTCGAAGACGGTATAGCCAAGTGGTAAGGCTTTGGATTGCAAATCCTTCATTCCCCAGTTCAAATCTGGGTGCCGTCTTCTCTAAGGGGACGTGGTG
>Ga0075118_10001207_pt1 | contig 19145 bp, 15 predicted proteins | sample AntAceMetag02UKE_FD_69794 | JGI IMG/M metagenome (GOLD analysis project Ga0075118, IMG submission 69794) | Saline lake microbial communities from Ace Lake, Antarctica - Antarctic Ace Lake Metagenome 02UKE | ecosystem: Environmental > Aquatic > Non-marine Saline and Alkaline > Saline | place...
TTCCGCCGCTTCTCCCTGCGCGGTCTGGCCAAAGTGACACTCGAATGGGATCTCATTGCGTTCGCCTACAACCTCAAACGCCTCCACCGCCTCGGCGCGGTCCTGCCCACCGCCTAACCCGCCCGGGCAACCATCCCCTCACCACCGACAACGCTAAAACAAGCCCTCACCGCCTTCGGCTCGCGCACTTCACTTGAAATTGACCGGCCATATTTTCCGATTGGTCCAGGTCTCCTCATTTTTAAGCCCGACAGACTGCTAGTTGCCGAAAGTAATATGTTTGTCCAACTCCCCCCCTTAAAATGATACGGAAATTTAAAGCAGCCATCGCCCTCTTGTTCGCGTTCACCGCGATCGGAGCCTTCGCTCAAACCGCCACGTTCACGACGCCGACGACCAATTTTGATCCTGCAGGAGGGTCGGCCACGTTTGATGTGTCTTTCGACTACACCGGGCAAACGCTGTCGACGTTGGGCGTGAATATAGCGCTGCCGACGGGTTGGAGCTATGCCAGTGCCAGTGGCTCGAACGTTCCACCTATTGTGCCTGACCCAGGCACTACGGCTGCCGCTGAGTTTGCCTACTTCTCGATTCCAGCTAACGCCATCTCGTTCTCTGTCACCCTCAACTACGGTTCTGCTTTACCCGGCGACCAGTCGATCGCGGGTGTGGTCCTCTACAAGGTTTCGGGCAATAGTGAGGAGCTAAATGCGGTCCTGGGACCGATCACGATCTCACCACCGCCGACGGCTCCGTCGTTTACGCAGCAGCCTCAGTCCCAATCCGTTGATGAGAACGGTTCGGCCTCGTTGGCAGTTCAGGTGGAAGGCAACCCCACTCCTACGCTGCAATGGAATTTCAATGGATCGCCCATCAGCGGCGCAACCGATTCTCTCTATTCCCTCTCGGTTGTCACCAGCTCCAGTGCAGGTGACTACACGTTGACCGCCACCAATTCGGTGGATGCCGTCACGAGCGACGCGGCCACGATTACGGTTAACACCGCCCCGGTTATCACCAGCGATCCCAGTTCCGCCACGGTAAACCAAGGGGCCAATATTTCACTTTCCGTGACGGCCTCCGGCACGGCGCCTCTCACTTATCAATGGCGCAAGGACACCGTCGATATCGCCGGAGCCATCGCGGCTACCCTTGCTCTCACCGATGTGCAGCCCGCGGCTGCCGGCACCTACGATGTGGTTGTGACCAACAGCGTTTCCGACGCCACCAGTTCCGGCGCGGTCATCACGGTGATTGAAGCACCAGTTGTGGTTTCACCTCCGGTCGGCGATACCGTCGTCCAAGGTGGCACGATCACTTTCGAGGCTAACACCTCAGGGACCGAACCATTGTCCTACCAATGGATCAAAGACGGTCAGGATATTCCGGGTGCCACGGATAGCAGCTATTCGATTGCAACCGTGCTGGCGGAAGACGCTGGTGACTATTCGGTTCGCGTTTCGAATGCTGCCGGAGAAGTCACCACCGAAGCCGGCACCTTAGTCGTCCAGTTCAAGCCAGTCATCAACGTGCAACCGGAAGACAAGACCACGGGAGCCAATGGCTCGGTCACATTTGCGGTATCTGCCTCGGGTAATCCAGAGGCCCTCACTTACCAATGGCTTGCGATTCCATCGGAAGGGAGCACACCCACTCCGGTAGGCACAAACTCTGCCGAACTGGTCCTCTCCAATCTGCAGTTGTCCGATAACGGCACTGCTTACAACGTCGAGATTACCAATACAATCGGCACCACCATTTCGGAGAGTGCGACGCTCACGGTCAATCAAGGTCCCGGCTTCACGCTCCAACCTGAGAGCGCCACGGTCACGGAAGGTGAGAGCGCACTGCTGTCCGTCGCTGTCACTGGTAATCCGACCCCTACGGTGCAGTGGCAGTTCAGTTTCGAGCCGCTGGATTCAGGAGACAATATTTTGGCCATCACGAGCCCGGGCTCTGAGCGGGTGTATACCGATCTGCTTGGTCAAACCGGCGTCACTCTCGGCCTCTCCGGCATTAGCCGGGAGCAAAGAGGGTTTTACCGGGCGGTTGCTTCCAACAACGTGGCTTCGGGAGTCGAAAGCTCCCCTGCGTTCGTAGACGTCCAATTCCGTCCCGAAATCACTCAGGACCTAGCAGACCAAGCGGCTGGTGTCGGCGGTAGTGCGACTTTCAGTCTCGAAAGAGTTGCTAATCCGGAGCCGACCTTCACTTGGTTCCGCAATGGCGAAGTGATCGTTGGTGCCACCGAGGGTGAATACACCGCGATGAATCTCACCCTCGATCAGGATAGCGACACCTTCTACGTCGTCATCGCCAATAGCATTGGTGAGCCTGTCCAATCCCGCACGGCCACGTTGACCGTGAACGAGCAAGCCACGATCACGGCCAATCCAATGGGAGCCACCCTGCTTGAGGGAGACCCGGTATCCTTCACCATCGAATTTGCCGGCAATCCGACCCCTAACATTCAGTGGCAGCTAAATGGCCAAAACATCGCCGGGGCGAATGCTGCAACCTATTCGATTACGTCCGCCTCCCGGACTCAGGCCGGTGACTACACGGCAATCGTAACCAACACGTTTGGTTCCGACACCAGCGGATCGGCCACGCTCGAGGTCAATTTTGCTCCTGAGTTTACCACAAACTTATCGAACGTATCGGCCAACGCAGGTCAGAATGTGACCCTGTCGGTCAATGTGGTAGCCAGCCCCGCGCCAAGCTACAATTGGTTCCGGAGCACTCCGGTCTCCGCGGGTGATTCCACCAGCGTGATTCCCGGGTTCGAACCCATCAGTGGAGCGATCGCCAACCAACTCGTGATCGAAAACGTCTCCCTAGAGCAATCCGGCACGATGTATTATGTTGAGGTCTCCAATGGCATCGGCGATCCCGTGCAGTCTGCTACGGCCATGCTCACCGTGATCGATCCGCCCATTTTCACGAGTCAACCGAGCGGAGCGACCATCAATGAAGGCAGCTCCCACACGATGACGGTTGCGGTAGGCGGCACGCCGATCCCGACCCTCCAGTGGTTCTTTAACGGCAACACTATCTCTGGCGCCACCGGGACTTCCTACACGGTCGGAAGTGCCACCGCTACCAGCGGAGGCACCTATACGGTGCAGGCATCCAACAACGGTAATGCGGTAACTTCTAATGAAGCGGTGGTAGTCGTGAATACGATTCCGACCTTTATTACGCAGCCCTCGGGCGCGTCGCTCATCGTTGGCCAAAGCTTCTCAACTTCGGTCTCAGCTACCGGCTTCCAGCCTCTCACTTACCAATGGCAACTAAATGGGGCTAACGTTGCGGGTGCGACGAGCGCAACGTTCTCAATTCCATCTGTGACCGTTGAGAGCGCAGGCTCCTACACGGCGATCGTTACCAACAGCGCGGGTTCGGTGACCTCAACCGCCGCTACGTTGGAAGTCAGTCGCCAACTCCGGGCCCCGACCATTACGGTGCCTCCGCGGAATGCGACGATTGCAACGGATGCAACCGTTGTGCTGACGGTCGAGGCCACGGGAAATCCGGTTCCGGCCTATCAATGGTTCAAGTCCAGTGCGGCTATCGCCGGTGCCACGACGCCGACTCTCTCAATTGCCAATGCGTCGCTAGCCGACGCGGGCACCTACCGGGTGAGGGTGTCCAACTCGCTTGGCACGGTCACCAGTAGTCCCGCTCGCGTCACCGTGACCGATCTCAATGAGGCTCCGGTAATCACCTCCCAACCGCGCAACCGCTCGGCGGCGATTGAGACCCCCGTAACCTTCACGGTGGCGGCAACCGGTGTGCCGGTTCCGACCTACCAATGGAAGATCAACGGTGTCGCTATCACCGGCGCGACCTCGACCTCCTATACCATCGATTCGGTAGCCAGCAGCGATGCTGGCAGCTACTCCGTTGATGTAAGCAACTCGGAGGGTTCAGTGACCTCGCGCAACGCGCTGCTCGCCGTGCTCACCAGCAGCTTCGAGGGCACCTACCTCGGCTCGTTCGGTTCCGCGACCGGTCAATTCGCCATTACCGTGGGTCCCGACAATACGGGAACCTTTCTTGGCTTCGACACCGCCACCGGACTCTACGTAGTGGGAGATGTAGTCATCGCTGACGATGGCACCTTCTCCCTCACGGTTACCTCCCTGAGCCCCATCGCTCCCGCGAGCGATGGATCCCCGAACATGAGTCGTCGCGTCATCGACGGCGGAGCTAATCCTCCATCTGTTGCGCTCAACGAAGTCACCATCTCCGGCACGATTGGAGAGGATGGTTCAGTTGGTGGCACCGTTGAAGGGGTGGACGGCCTCTCGATGGCGGGCAACGAGGAGGTAGGCTCCGAGACCGAAGAGCTCGAAGGTTTCTATGAATCCAGCGCCAGTGGTAGCGGTTCGGTTTCCTACATGATCATCGCGCCCAACGGTAAAGTCTTGGTCTTCACTGAGACCCCGGAAGGTGCTGACGCGGGTGTCGGCACGGTTACCTCTGCGGGTGCCGTCAACGTCACTACGGTCGCGAACAAGACGGTCACGGCGACGGTCGCTCCCACGACGTCGACGATTCAGACCGACATCACCGACAGCACCGGCACCACGACCTCGTTCAGCGGCGGTAACGAAGAGGTCATCGCGTCGCAGCGCTTGGTCAACATCTCGTCGCGAGCAATCGCGGGATCTGGGCAAGCTCGGACTATCGCTGGTCTGGTCATCACCGGTGAAGACTCCAAGCCTGTCTTGATCCGGGCCGTTGGTCCGGGACTCGCGGAATTTGGAGTTACTGGAGTGCTCGCTGCGCCTAGGCTTGAGCTCTTTAGCGGTAATACCGTGATCGCTTCCAATACCGGGTGGTCCACCTCTGCCGATGCGGCCGACATCACCGATGCCGCAGCCTTGGCTGGTGCCTTCGCCCTCGCTGCTACCAGCCCGGACTCAGCCCTGATTCAAACGCTCGCGCCGGGTGCCTACACGGCCCTAGCCAGTGGCGCAGACGGCGGATCGGGAGTCGTCCTCATCGAGATTTATGATCTATCGTCCCCGGCGCTCGGTCAGAAGCTCTTCAACATCTCGACTCGCGCCGATGTCGGCTCTGGTAACCAAACCGTCGTCGCAGGCTTCGTGGTCTCCGGCTCGGTGCCCAAGCGGGTCTTGCTCCGCGGGGTTGGTCCAACTCTCGCTGACTATGGTGTGAACGGCGCGTTGGCTGATCCGGTGCTCACCTTGTTCCGCGACACTACCGCCGTGGCCTCCAACGATGATTGGGGCACCAACGCCGCTGCCGTCACCTCCGCGTCGACGGCCGCGGGAGCGTTCCAGCTCGTCGAGGCTAGCAAGGATGCCGCCATGGTCATCAGTCTCGACCCAGGCGTCTACACCCTGCACCTCCGTGGGGTCAGTGGCGCCCCTGGTATCGGCCTGATCGAAGTCTACGAGATCCCTTAAAGGCACTCAAACGCCTGATTTTCAGCCCCTGGTGCTTTCCGAGCCCCAGGGGCTTTTTTGTCCGCCAATAAGCGTCTCCAGCGGGTGATTTGATCCGTCTAAGGTTCAAAGCCCCCCAGTTCTTTATCGGGCTCGGTTGGGGCCGGTCGCGGACGATCCCGATGCGATAGCGTAAAGCATCGTGGCAAAACGGGTTCAGCCCGCCCGCCATCATGTCCGCCGTAGACTCGGCGCGAAGAAGGGAGCATCGGCGAGGAATGAGAGTGCCTCCTGGCAAAGCGGGGCATCCGCTGGCCCTAGTCAGCCATTATGCGCAATCCTCGGAAGCTGCCTTTGAGGTATGCTCTGCCTTAAAGGTGCCTGGTGAGCTTTGGGCTCAGTCCACTGGACTCGCTCCTTCGCTACGCCCCATCTTCGTTTTGCTCTGCAAAATTCCCTCAAACCCACTCGCGGGTTCTCGTCTCGGTGGGTGCGTTTACCTCCTGCGATCCCCTTTTGGCTTGGAACCAAATTAACTAAATATGTCTGGTACCCGGGGTGGGACTCGAACCCACACAACTTTCGTCGGCAGATTTTGAGTCTGCTGCGTCTACCAATTCCGCCACCCGGGCAATGAGAGGTAAGGAAGACGAAAAGTAGGGTAGTGCCGTCAGCTGTAAATCCAATTTTTCAACTGAGTTTGCAGGTATGAAATTCATTGTCGGTTCCGATTGATTGGTGGCGATTTCGCCGCCAGGCTCTAAGGCCAATGTCGTTGCCTGAATCTCCCGCTAAGCGCAGCAAGGCCATGGTGGCCCAGCTGAAGTCCTCGAAAATCTTCCGGGATTACCAAGATGCGTTTCGAGAAACCACGGGTATGCCGCTGAATTTACGAGCGGTGGAGAGTTTCGATCTCGCGAATGGGGATGATCCCAAGCAGAACCCGTTTTGTGCCCTAATGGCGAAGTCCAACCGTTCCTGCGCGGCATGTCTGCAAGTGCAGGCCTCTTTGGAAAAGGCAGCGGAAATGGAGCCCGCATCGCTCAAGTGTTTTGCCGGACTCTGCGATTCGGCCGTGCCCGTGCGAGTGGGTGAGAACCTAGTGGCTTTCCTCCAGACCGGCCAAGTCCTCGCCAATACACCGACCAAAAAGCAGTTTAATAAGGTGGCCGCCCAGGTGATTAATTTCGGCAAAGAAGTGGACATGAAGGCCCTCGAAGAGGCGTGGTTCCAATCTCGGGTGGTTTCGAAGAAGCAGCATGATTCTATTCTGCGATTGCTATCGATATTCGCCCAGCATCTGGCTTCGCTGAGTAATCAGTTGATGGTGAGAGAGGATACGGCCGAGGCCCCATCTATCGTGCGGGCCCGAGATTTCATCGAAGAAAACTACATGGAAGAGATGTCGCTCGATGAAGTCGCCAAGGCGGTAAACATGAGTGCATTCTACTTCTGCAAGATGTTTAAGAAATCCACCGGGATGACGTTCACTGACTACTTGGCGCGGGTCAGAGTGGAGAAGGTGAAAAACTTGCTACTGAATCCCCACAAGCGGATCAGTGAAGCGGCCTTCGAGGCGGGGTTCCAGTCCCTCTCGCAGTTCAATCGAGTCTTCCGCAAAATTGCGGGAGAAGCCCCCACCGCTTATCGCGAACGGGTGCAACGGGCAGCTTAGGCCACCGTGAACTTTTTATGCGGGCCTTTCTTTTCGAGGCGTTCGCGACTTTGGCAAACGGCACAGAACGAATCGATATCCCGGCGAGCTACTTCGTGTAAGGCGCTCTTAAGGTCCTCCAGACTCGCTCCTCGCTCGATGGAGGAGAGCTCCGAGAGTTCGCCGTCGGCCAGGAAAAGAATTTCGATGATCGCTTGCTCAACCGCACTGAAGTAGGCGAGGAGCGGGTTCAAGCCGCAGACGCATTGCTGCTGTTTACCGCGGGTCTCGTTGCGGCCGAGGTGACGGCGGTAGTGTGATTGGCGCAGCTCGTTCATCAGTTGGTCGAGCGTCCAGTCCATCAAGTAGACCAGAGAATCAGGATTCGCCATGCCGGAGGTAACACGTTCTTCCCGCAGCAACTCCTCCCACCGTTGTCGCAGTTGGGGTCTTTGCGTATGGAGTGCGCGCAGAAAGCTGTCGTGCATGGATGATTTATCGCACATCCGCAGGAATCGGGCTCCGCGTGGATTGTTCAGACATAAGCACGTATTGTTATATGTATTTGAGGACAAAATATGCGCAGCCGGTCCGATGGCCGATGGTAACTTGGCAAACGGGTGGGGCAGGGGGGCTGCGCAAAAATTGTGGCAACATGTGCGCAGCCCATGCCAAACCGCGCGCAGATAATCGGGCAAGGTTTCAGGTATGGTCCTACTGTCGCCCCTTGGGCCGCCCCTCTGAATCCACCTTCCCTGAATCCATACCGTCTCCATGTCTGTAATACCTCTGACTCTCACGATCAGTCTCTGTCTGGTCTTCACCTTCCTCGTGTTTTTTCTGCGCGAGCATAACCGTAAGCGATTCAGTTCCGCCGAGAGCGACGCGCTGTTGCCGCTGGCCGACGAGACACCGCGACTAGCGTCTTCGCCCCAGTCACAAAAAGCTCGGCATCACCCCCACCATCACGCGGTTGGCAAAGCCTGTGGCTGCAAGACCGGCGAGCGCCCGCCGTGTGCGGGATGCCGTCGCACGCCGGAAGCCTCGCGCGCTTCCTCCGCCTGAATCACCGGCGAAGCTGTTTTTGATTAACCCTGATCCTACTGCTCATGTCCGCTCGTAACATCACGATCGAATACAACGATAAGGTCGTCCGCCAATTCATGATCGCCTCCATTATTTGGGGTGCGGTTGGAATGTTGGTCGGCGTCTTGATCGCGCTGCAGCTGAATTTCTTTCAGCTCAATTTTAACACGTCATATTTGAGCTTTGGTCGACTGCGGCCGTTGCACACCAACGCGGTGGTCTTCGCGCTGGTGGGCAACATGATGTTTGCTGGCGTCTACTACTCGACGCAGCGACTGGTCAAAGCCCGCCTCGCCAGCGACTTCCTTTCGGCCCTTCATTTCTGGGGCTGGCAAGCCATCATCTTAAGTGCGGCGATCACCTTCCCGCTGGGGCTTACTCGCGGTAAAGAATACGCGGAGCTCATCTGGCCGATTAATATCGCCGTCACAGTCATTTGGGTCGTGTTTGCGGTGAATTTCTTCTGGACGCTCGCACGTCGTAATGAGCGCAGTCTCTACGTCGCGATCTGGTTCTACATCGCGACGATCATCACCGTCGCGATGCTCTACATTGTGAATCACCTGTCGATCCCGACGGGACTGTTTCACAGTTATGGAATCTTCTCCGGGGTGCAGGATGGATTGGTGCAGTGGTGGTATGGGCACAACGCCGTGGCGTTCTTCCTTACGACGCCGATCCTCGGGATCATGTATTACTTCCTGCCGAAGGCAGCGAATCGGCCGGTCTACAGCTACAAGCTATCGGTCATCCATTTCTGGTCGCTGGTCTTCGTTTACATCTGGGCGGGGCCTCACCATTTGCTCAATACCGCGCTGCCCAACTGGCTGCAAATGCTCGGCATGACGTTCTCGCTGATGCTGTGGGCGCCTTCTTGGGGCGGCATGCTCAATGGTCTGTTCACCCTGCGGGGCGCGTGGTCCAAACTACGCACTGATCCGGTCATCAAGTTCTTCGCCGCAGGTGTCACTTTCTACGGCATGGCGACGTTTGAGGGTCCTTTGCTGTCCATCAAATCGGTCAGTGCTCTTGCCCACTACTCTGACTGGATCATCGGTCACGTCCACGCGGGTGCCCTCGGGTGGAATGGCTTCATGGCCGCCGGCATGTTCTACTTCCTGGTCCCCAGGTTGTGGAACAAGCCGCTCTATTCCAAAGCGCTGGCGAACCTCCATTTCTGGTTGGGGCTATTCGGCATCCTCCTCTACGTCGCCGCGATGTGGACCTCGGGCATCACCCAAGGCCTCATGCTCAACTCGACCACGGAAGGGGGCACCGTCCTGACCTATCCGAACTTCTTGGATACCCTCAACACCATCCGCCCCCTGATGCTCCTCCGCGTTGTTGGCGGTAGTCTCTACTTCGTCGGTTGGCTTTTGATGGCCTACAACATCTTCAAGTCCGTCAAGGGTGCCCAAGCGGTGAACGGCACCATTCAGGTCACGGTGGAAGATGATGTCCCGGAAGAGGAGCGCCCGCTAGGTGCGATCGTTACCCTCTGGAATCCTCCGGTTATCTTCTCGGCTGTCGGCACCTTGTTTGCCTGCGCGTGGATGTTCGGTGGACCGATTCTCCAAATCCTCGGAGCCATCGGCACGGCCTTAGCGGTCATTCTCGCCTGGGTTCATTTCGAGTCGAAGGGCAAGCGTTGGGCGCAGTGGTATGAGCGCCTGCTGGTCAGTGCCGCTCCTTTCACGGTCCTCACCTTCATCGCGGTCGCGATTGGCGGACTGGTGCAAATCATTCCCGGCATCGTGACGCATCAAGCGGCCAACGTGGAAGCTCGCCGCCAAATTCCCTACACTCCGCTGGAGTTAGCCGGTCGCGATATCTTCGTCGCCGAAGGGTGCTACAACTGCCACTCGCAGATGATTCGCACACTCGTGCCGGACGTCTTGCGCTATGGTGATTACTCCCGTCTGGGTGAATCCATTTATGATCGTCCTTTCCAATGGGGCTCCCGCCGCATCGGACCGGATCTCGCCCGGGTCGGCGGCAAATATTCGGACTCCTGGCATTATCGCCACATGGAAGATCCCCGTCAAATCTCGACTGGATCGAACATGCCATCCTTCCCGTGGTTGAATGAAAAGGAAACCGACGTAGAGGCCTTGCCGTCGAAAATCAGAGTGCAACGCATGCTGGGCGTGCCCTACGCGCCGATGACGCCGGAAGAGATTCAGGCCGACGTCGATGCCCAAGCTTTGACAATCGTAGAGCGCCTCAAAGTCGACGGCATCTACATCGGACCCGATAAACAAATCATCGCGCTCATCGCCTACCTGCAGCAGTTGGGCAACTACGAGACCGTCACGCCGGAGTTGGCTAATCGCTGAAATTCTTAACGAAATCTCATTATGTTTCGACGCATCTTAATCGAAGACTGGACCACGATTTTCACCATCGTGGCCTTCGTCACAGTCGCTTCCATTTACCTGACGATGCTCTACCGGACCCTGCGGTTAAAGCGCAGTGAGGTGGAGCATCTCTCCAACTTACCGTTCTCGGAGGACGCCGACGAAACCGCCAAGCCCGCCGATCCCGCCAAGCCCGCCAAGCCCGCCGATCCCGCCAAACCCGCCAAACCTGCCGACTCCCCCAAGCCTGTAAACCGCCATGAGTGATAACGAAAAACTGGTCCCCCCGCCCGAGGGTAGTAAGCGCAAACACGTCTATGATGGGATCGAAGAATTCAACAAACGGCTGCCCAACTGGTGGTTGTTCACCCTCTACATCACGATCGCTTTCTCGATCGGTTACTGGTTCTACTATGCCCAATCTGGTCTGCCGATGAGTGATGGGGATCGGGTCGAAGCCGAGATCGCTCGTATCGAAACAGCCAAGCTGACCTCAGATCTCGTGATCGCCGACGCGAACCTCTGGGCGATGAGCCGTAATTTGGCCTTCATCGACTCTGGGAAACAGACCTACGCTTCGCTCTGTTCTGCCTGTCACCTTCCAAGCTTGAAGGGCAAATCGGAGAGTCTCGCCGCCATCGGTCCGGATTTGACGGACGACGAGTGGGTGCACGGGTCCGAGCCGCTGGCCCTCTACAAAGTGGTGGATGAAGGCGTTTTGGCCAAAGGCATGCCGCCTTGGGGGCCGATGCTCGGCACCAAAAAGACGGCGGAAGTCGTCGCTTATGTCCTGAGTTATCACGACGCTCCTTAGTTGGAGCTTCGTCCATCCCGATGAAGGCACCATTTACATGCCCCCCACCCCGCGACCGAGTATTGATTCAGTAACTACGATTAAGGAAGACGGCTCGCGCTTCTTCCTACATCCGGCTGACGTGCGCGGCTTCTTTAGCCGCCACCGCAAGTGGACGGGACTGCTGTTGATCGGGATCTACCTGGCGTTGCCTTGGATCACCATCGGGGGGCATCCCGCCGTATTTTTGGATGTAGGCGGACGGCGCTTTCATCTGTTCGGCCTCGTGCTCGCATTTCAAGATGCGTGGCTCCTGTTTTTTGCGATCACGGGACTAGGCTTTGGGTTGTTTTTCGTCACCGCTTTGCTGGGTCGACTCTGGTGTGGGTGGGCCTGTCCGCAGACGATTTTTCTGGAACACGTGTATCGGCCGATTGAGCGGCTCATCGAAGGCGATGCGGTGCAACGCCGGAAGCTCGATGCCTCTAAATGGACGGGGGAGAAGATCTTCAAGCGGACTTCGAAACAGGTTATTTTTATCCTCGTTTCGGCCGTTATCTCTCACCTGTTTTTAGCCTACTACGTCTCCTTGCCGGAGCTCTGGGACATGATGCGTAGCGCTCCCGCGGAGCACTGGGGCGCCTTTCTTTTTGTCTTCCTTTTCACGGCGGTGAACTACTTCAACTTCGCGTGGTTCCGGGAGCAGCTCTGTATCGTGATTTGTCCTTACGGCCGACTGCAATCGGCGCTGACGGACGATGACACGGTAGTGATCGGTTACGACGAGATCCGCGGCGAACCGCGTGGTAAGGCATCTGATCCCGCTGCGGGCGACTGCATTGATTGTAATCGCTGCGTGCAGGTCTGCCCCACGGGCATCGATATTCGCCAAGGGTTGCAACTCGAGTGTATCGGGTGTGCGGCCTGCATTGATGCCTGCGACGAGATCATGACCAAACTCGACCGCCCGACCGGACTCGTGCGCTACGATTCGCTCAACGGTTTGGAGGGCAACAAGACGCGCTGGGTTCGTCCCCGCACGATCCTCTACTCGGTGCTGTTGTTGGTCGGGATAACGGTAGCGACGTTCGCCTTCTCGACGGTGCGACCGTCCAGCATGAGCGTGACCCGCATGACGGGAGCCCCCTACATTGTGAGCGACGATGGCGTGCGGAATCAGTTCTTGGTGCGCGTGGTCAACAAGGCCGATCAATCCAAAAAGTTCTCCCTCGAACTCACGGGAGGTCCCGCCAGCTTGGAACTCACCGGGTTCACCGGTGAGGTGGAAATCGGGGCCTTGGGCGAGCAAGTATTCCCGCTGGTCTTGCAAGTGCCACGCGCCGATTTTGAGGGGAAGTTTACGTTCGAGGTTTTCCTGCATGAAACGGGCGGCAGCTACAGCCTTGATCGGGAAATTGAGTTCATTGGCCCCGATCCAGAGCTGTTACGGGAGGATGACTCGTGAGCGACGACGCAACCGACCCGGTGTCGCCGCTCAACTCCTCAAAGTCGATGTGGGTCGCGGTGGGCTTGATCTTCGGTCTGATGGCGATCGCGTGGTTTTTCATGTTTTCGCTCTCCGCCGAAAATCCCGTTGAATCGGTGCCGCTCGAACACGTGCAGGCTGAACCCGAACCGGGCCGCTGATCATGATCGAGTTGGCTGCTGTTAACACGCCCACCGCGGCACTGTTGGCCGGAATGGTCACGAGCCTGCACTGCGCCGGCATGTGTGGCCCCTTGGCGTGCATGTTGGCCCCGACTGCCGCTCAAAAAACAGCTGGCGCTGACCCGACTACCATCAATGCGACTTACCACCTGTCACGACTTTTTGGTTACACCGTGCTGGGGGCGATCGCCGGCGGCGTCGGGCGCGTCCCACGAGGACTTTTGAGCGATACTTTCATGCAATGGCTGCCGTGGCTCTTGGTGGTGTTTTTTGTGATGGTGGCGACCCGCACGGATTCGCGGTTGCCGAAACCGGGCTGGCTGTCCCGTGGGACTTTCCGACTTCAGGCCAAACTCCGGGGCGGCTCGCGCATCAAAATGGCCGCGGGCATGGGCGCGCTCACGCCGTTGCTTCCGTGTGGTCCGCTTTATTTCCTCATCGCGCTTTCGGCCATGTCCGGATCGGCCCTGCGCGGGGCAGAATTCATGCTGGCGTTTGGCATCGGCACGGTGCCGTTGCTCTGGCTAGCGCAGACCCAACTCGGCTGGATTCGGACGAAACTCGGACCGCAAACCTTGGTGCGCTTTCAAACGGGATTGGCTATCGTCGCGGCGGTGATCATCAGTTGGCGGCTCCGGTCGACTTTGGGTTTTGATGGGCCGTCGGTGGAGAATTTCATATGTCACTGATGGGGGCCAAGGCCTCGACGGCAGAATCTTCGTCACCCCGGGAGTGCAAGCACTGCGGGACCCCGTCCAACGGCGAGGAGTTTTGCTGCGCCGGATGTTCCTACGTCTATCAACTGATCCACCAAGAGGGGCTCGACGCGTTCTACGATATCAAGGACGACACGACGGCACCCGCCGATGCGGCCCTCTCGATCGGGCATGACTACGGCTGGCTCACGACTTTGCAGACGGAGGCCGAGACGAGAGCCGCCGAGCAGAGCGGCACGCCTCGTCTCCAGCTATCGGTTCAAGGACTCTCCTGCGCGGGCTGCGTGTGGCTAATCGAGCGGCTTTTCACCAAAGAAACCGGTGCCGGGCGCATCGAGATCAACGCCCAGACCGGGCAGGTGCGGATGAGCTGGCTTACCGATGTCGCCGAACCCTTTTCCGCCGCCCGTTTTGCCGGGACGTTGCAACGCTTCAACTACCTCTTGGGTCCTCCCGGCAAGGGTGGCGGCGGCGCGTCGGAAAGTCGCGATTTGGTGAAGCGTATTGGACTCTGCTCGGCTTTTACGATGAACGTGATGCTATTCACGTTGCCGACCTATTTTGGCATGGAGGAGGGGTTTGTTTACGCGGGCTTGTTCAATGCTTTGGCGCTATGTTTTGGCACGTTAAGTCTGCTGGCGGGCGGCGGCTTTTTCCTGACCCGAGCGGTGCGAGCTTTGCGCGAGGGCGCCCTCCATATCGATCTGCCCATTGCGGTGGGTATCATCGGCGCCTACCTCGGCTCGCTCTACGGCTGGCTGACCGGTCAAGAATCCTATGCTTACTTTGATTTCGTCAGTGGGTTCATTCTGCTGATGTTGATCGGACGTTGGGCGCAGGTGACCGCCGTGGAACGCAATCAACGTCGGCTCCTGCAGCAGCAACCCACGCCACCGCAGGTGCGGGTTTATGCCGCCGATGGTGGGGTGTCCGAAGTCGCTCCCGAGGCGCTCAAACCGGGGCAGATCTTTGGTGTGACTCGCGGGCAAACGGTGCCAGTTGGCGCGCGCTTGGAAGTGGCGGAAGCGGATTTGAATTTGGCTTGGATCAATGGCGAGTCCGCGTCGCGGGTATTCCGGGCCGGACAAGCGGTGGCAGCGGGCGCCCAAAATGTAGGCCTCGCCGAAATTCGCCTAGAGGCCACCGAATCCTGGGAAGATTCATTGCTAGCCAAACTCCTCCAGCCGATGGAGCGCCAGGAGGAAGGCGAGACGCTGATCGAACGGGTCATCCAAGGGTATTTGATCGCCATCTTCGTGGTCGCGATCGGGGCGGGTCTGGGTTGGTGGTGGAGCACGGGAGATGGGATGCTGGCCGGCGCGATCGTGACGGCAATTTTGGTCGTTTCGTGTCCGTGTGCCTTGGGTTTGGCGTTTCCGCTCGCGGATGAAATCGCAACGGTAGCCCTCCGGAAACGTGGCCTCTTTGTGCGGGCAGGAGATCTATGGGGACGGCTCTCGGCCGTGCGTAAACTCGTGTTTGATAAGACCGGCACGCTCACTCTAGAAAATCCCGTGCTGGTCGATCCGGGGCGGGTTGCCGCGCTGAGCATGGAGGCGCGTCAGGCCTTGTTTGCGCTCGTGCGGGATAATCCTCACCCCGTCGGCCGAACCCTGTTGGAGGCCTTGGTGCGCGCCGGCACGCCGCTGTGGATTGACGGGGAATTGACTGAGGAAATTGGCTGTGGTCTGCGCTGGCATGATTGGTCCTTGGGCCGAGCCGGCTGGAACGATCGTGGCCCGACGGATGGTGCCACCGTGTTGGCTCATCATGGCGAGGCGGTGGCTCGTTTCCAGTTTGTCGATCAAGCGCGCAGTGATGCCAAAAAGGAAATCCGAGCGCTAGGTGAGCGCGGGCTCGATTCGTATATTTTGAGTGGGGATGAAACCGCCAAGGTCGCCGCGATGGCTCGTCAGTTGGGGCTCCCACCGGACAACGCCTACGGGAATCAGACACCGGAAGCGAAAGCGGCATGGCTATTGGAACACGGGGCCGATGATGCCCTGATGCTGGGCGATGGCGCGAATGACAGTCTCGCCTTCGATGCGGCGCGCTGCCGGGGGACTCCGGTCGTGCACCGCGGGGTGCTCGCGGCCAAAGCGGATTTCTATTATCTTGGTCAAGGATTGGGCGGATTGCGGGCGTTGTTTGAAGTCAACGACGTGCGTAAACGCACCCATCTCGTGCTCCTGATCTTTATGATTACCTACAACGTCACCGCCGTCTCCCTCGCCGTCGCCGGTCTGATGAGCCCGTTGTTTGCGGCGGTGCTGATGCCCCTTAGTTCGCTGGCCACCTTGGCGATTGTCGGCATCGGCATGCGGCACGCTTGGCAGCAGGTTTGACCGGCTCTCGCATTCGTCAACTGAGCCCGCAGTTTGCGCCGACCCGGGGATCGCAGTAATATCCGTAATGTCGAAAGATCATAATCTCACCGATACAATCCCGATCAGTCCGTCCAAGCCGGGCACCAAAATCAATCTGTGGATGGTCTTCGCCGTCTTGGTGTTCTTGGGTGCCGGGGCATGGTTCGTTAGCGGTGTAGCGGACGATCCTCCTACCTCCGTCGATGAGGTCACCGAGATCGTGCCGTAAGTCGGCAATAGGCCCCAACCCACGCCAGAGCCAACGAGCGGCTTTGGGAGGGTAATTTAAAGGCGGTTGCAGCCGACGTTACTGCAAAAGGTCGAGGACGGCACCTAAGCTGTGCCGCTGCTCAAGCGGGTGACGCAAGCGGGCGCGGCGTTGGATCCGGTAGAGGTTACGTCGACCCTCTTTCTTGACCTTGATAATCCCATCGGCGACGAGCTCCGCCAGAATGCGTTGCACTGCTCGCTGGGTAATCCCTACCTCTTCCGCCAAGTCACGGATGCGAGCCGCCGGTTCGCGATTAAGCACGACCAGCAAATGGGTGTGGTTGGTTAGGAAAGTCCAGGATGGTCGGGGAGCAGTTGCGTCCATAATGTATCTAAATGCTACCGGGATATTACCACGTAGCTCAAAACATGAAATCAAATACGTGTAAGGGGTTGCATTATTAGAACCGGACGCTCAGGGGTGAATTTTTGTTCATAGATTTATTGTGGAATTACTGACTCAAAACCTTATCTCGCCGGTAGTTCTGGCGTTTGTCCTCGGCATGGTTGCTCGCGCGGTGCGCAGTGATCTGGAGATCCCACCGGCCCTCTATCAGGGGCTCTCCATCTATTTACTTTTTGCCATTGGATTGAAGGGCGGGGTGGCGCTGGCCGAGACCCCGGTCTCCGAGTTGGTGGGGCCGATCCTGATCACCCTAGTCTTGGGGGTACTGACGCCGTTGTCGGCCTTTGCGATGTTGCGTTGGTTCGGCCGCATCAGCCGGGTCGATGCCGCCGCCACCGCCGCGCATTATGGGTCCGTCTCGGCGGTGACCTTCTTAGCGGCCTTGGAGGCGGCGAAACTTGCAAACATGGCGCCTAACGGATACCTGCCGGCCTTGGTGGCGGTGTTGGAAGTGCCCGGGATTATCGTGGGCTTGATGCTGGCACAGCGGAAAGGTGGTCGCGGGGTGAGCGCGGCACTGCGTGAGGTCGTGACGGGCAAGAGTATCTTTTTACTGCTGGGTGGTATGGTCATCGGCGCGTTGTGTGGCCCGGTCAAAATGGAGTCGGTGGCGCCGTTTTTTGTGTATCCGTTTAAAGGCGTGCTCTGCCTGTTTCTGCTCGAGCTAGGCATGTTGGCTGCGGGGCGCTTACGCGATTTGAAGACCGCCGGATGGCGGCTGGTGGTACTCGGTTGTTTCCTGCCGCTGGTCCACGGCTTGTTGGGCACGGCGGCCGGGACGTTTGTCGGCATGTCCTCCGGCGGGGCGGCGGTGTTTGGCGCGATGGTGGGGAGTGCTTCCTATATCGCTGCGCCGGCGGCGGTTCGTATCGCGCTACCGCGGGCGAGTCCGGGCATCTATCTGACGCTCGCACTGGGTGTGACGTTTCCGTTCAACCTCGCGATTGGCGTGCCGCTGTTCATGTCCTTTGCCAAATATTTAACTACCGTCTGATCTATGAAAACACCAATGACTAAGTTGACCGTCGTCAGCGAAAGCCTCCTGCGGGAACAATTGATTAAACTGATGCGCCAAGCCGGCGCCAAAGGGTTCACGATCACGCAAGCCGACGGTGAAGGCTCTCGCGGGGTGCGCGCCACGGAGTGGGAGGGACCTAATACGCGCATCGAATCCATCGTTTCGGCGGCCGTGGCCGATAAGATTATTGATCAGCTCGCGGATAGCTATTTTGAGGATTACGCCGTGATTGCTTGGATGTCCGACGTGACCGTTTGGCGAGCCAAGAAATTTCAAGACTGACTACAATCTCCATGACCAAAGCTGATCCAAAATCCAACACGCATCCTTTGCGTGAAGAGGGCTTCCGCACCCTGCAAAGTGAACTCCATTTTCTCATGGGTGTTTTTGACAAAGTGCTCCGCCGCATGGGCGAGGCTGCGCTGGCGGATCGCCTCCCGTGGATTGGCGAGAAATCAGGTCAATCGGGCGTGCCCAATGCGGCCATCGGCCAAGCGTATTCGATCTCCTTCCAGTTGCTCAACATCGTGGAAGAACGGGCGGCGGCCCGGGTCCGGCGATTACGCGAGAAACAACATGGGACGAGCGCCGAGAAGGGGCTTTGGGCCGACCAGCTCAAGACGCTGCGCCGTCAAGGTATGGACGAGGCCGCTCTCCTCCACGTGCTGGCCCAGGTGACCGTGGAACCCGTGCTCACGGCGCATCCGACCGAAGCGAAACGCGCGACGGTCCGGGAGTTGCACCGGGAGATCTATGAGCTGATCAATCGCCACGAAAACGCGGTCTACACGCCGCGGGAGCAGACGCGGCTGTCGCGCCAAATCGAGTCGCGGTTGGAAAACCTCTGGCGCACGGGTGAGATTCAAGTCACCCGGCCGACCATTAACGCTGAGCTCGACAACGCGTTGCACTACCTGCGGGAGGTATTCCCCGAAACGGTGGCGCGCAACCATGTTCACCTACGCGAGGCGTGGGCAGACGAAGGCTGGGATCCGAACAATCTGGATGGCTTGCCTCCGCTGGTGCGCTTTGGCACGTGGATCGGAGGGGATCGCGACGGTCATCCGTTCGTCACGGCCGATGTGACGCGTAATTCGCTGGTGCAACTGCGGCGCAACGCGCTGCGCGTGCAACGCCGGGGGCTGGAGCGGCTCGCGGAAGAATTGCCGCTGAGTTCCCTTTTTCAGGTCCCGCCCGCGAGCCTGACGGACCTCATTGCGGCTTTGAGCAATGAGCTGGCGGGGGTGATCAGTGTCGAACCGCTGCTGGCCCGCAATCACGAGGAACCGTGGCGCGCTGCGGTGTATCTGATGCGCGAGAAGGTGCTGCTATCCTTATACCAACCCGAGTCGGGTCACGGTTATGCGCAGCCGGCGCAAATGGAGTCTGACCTA
>Ga0075118_10001218_pt1 | contig 19043 bp, 17 predicted proteins | sample AntAceMetag02UKE_FD_69794 | JGI IMG/M metagenome (GOLD analysis project Ga0075118, IMG submission 69794) | Saline lake microbial communities from Ace Lake, Antarctica - Antarctic Ace Lake Metagenome 02UKE | ecosystem: Environmental > Aquatic > Non-marine Saline and Alkaline > Saline | place...
CGGCTTGGCCCGAGGAGCGCCGTCGTCTGCGGATACTCTACGAGCCGGACGGTTTCCGTACCGAATCGGTGGAATGCCCCCGGGCCAACCGAGCCACCGTCGCCTGGGCGCTATCGGACCGGTTCCCGGAACTCGCCGATCTCAAATACGGTTGGAGTCACGAGCCCATGCGCGCCTGCAGCGAAGGTTTTCGCACGCTGCTTCATCTCGAAACCAAACCCGGTTTGATGGATTTGGTGGACGCTTTGACCCAAGCCGGAATGACCGTGGCGGAAGTTTGGCCGGTGCCGACGTGGCTGCAGATGCTGCCCGATAACCTGAGCGATTCCGGTGGTTTCGCGGCTGCAATTGTTGGACCGGATCGCGCTTGCCTCTATCATGAAAGCGCCGACGGCAGTCGGGCGGTCAAACGCTGGCAGGGGGTCGACGCCATGGCTCATTGCAAAGACTGGATCCATGAGCGGATTTCGTGTCGACCCGCGGATCCCGGCTGGCTGGTTTCCAACACCCCTGGTCTTGTAGAGTCGTTCAAACCGACGGGATGCGAGCGGACAGGCTCCGCACTAAATGTGACGACGCTGGCGGACGCACTGAATCGGGAAACCCTCTTCCCGGCTCGTCATCCGGCGCAAATGCTCCCGCCCCGTCCGTATTTCATGGGCGGCGCTTTGATGGCAGCGGCCAGTTGGCTGTTACTCTTGACCGCCGTGGGATGGGCCGGAATGACCGGCTGGTCGTGGCATCGGGCCCATCAAGTCACCTCACGTGATTTGCCGGCATTTATCGCTCTCCGCCACGAGGTGGCTCAACTCGATACCAATGCCGCAGAAATCGCCCGGTTGCAGGCCATGGTCGATCCTGGGGACACCGTGAGAGCGAGTGACATGCTGGCTCTGCTGAGCAGCGATCTGCCGGAAGAGATTGTTCTCGATCGTTTCGATGCCCAGACCACCGGACTGTTGGTGCAGGGCTGGACGATACCCGGTTCCTCCCTGCTCGAAACATGGTTCGAAGGGTTGAAGGTCACCCGCCCAAACTGGAATTGGCTCCTCACACGGTTCGATAAGGGTGCCTTCGAAATTCAGGTGAACTCGGCATGACAAATCAGGGAATTTCCCAAGGATCACGACTACGCCTAGGCGGCGGTCTGGCCGGTCTGATTGCTGTGCTGGTCGCTGGCTACCTCGCGCCCGAACGACTGGGAGACATGGCCCGGGAGTCGGTCTGGTTGGACAATGAACATCAGCGTTTGGCCTTTGCCACGGATGCAGAGGTCAAACGGTGGCAGAAACAGGTTGCAGCTTCGACTGGCGCTCGGGATTCGAACAGGGCCGCAGTTGAAACCACCCTGGGACACGGTTGGCAACACAGCTCATCAGGTCGGGCCACCGGTTCGGTTCGCTTCACTCGGCGGGAGATTCATCAAAAGGACTGGCCCTCGATTCTGACCGCCCTCCACCGACTGGAAACCATGGCCGGACTGTCCATTGAACGGGTGACCGTAACGGCCAAGGGAGGGCGCAAGCGCCTACTGAGGGTTGATATTGTGGTGCGCCTGGAGAACGCGGAGCCAGTCGCCTTCAGCGGCCGGCTCCCCGTTCTCGGACGGAAGGAATCAGGCAGCCTCGCGGCAAGTCGGGGCTGGCCCTGCGCCCGGCCTCGTCCGGTGCTCGTGGCCACCCCAACTATCCGCTTTTCGGGCCTTGGTTTTAGTTGACATACTTGCATACTTACTTATCTTTTTAGAAATGATAACACTTAATGTTTCCTTACCCGAGGCGGTCGCCGCCGAATACTATCAGGCCGCCGATGAGCTGAACCAGCGCTTCGGCGACACCACGCCGAAGATCGAAGCCAAAAGTCTGATCGCCTTCACCTTGTCGCGCTATGATGCGCGGGATCTGTGCACCCAATTCGACCTGGCGCTGCGGGTGGTTCGCGGCGAAGAGACGCCGCCTAATCCGGTTCTGCCATAAACAGGGCGAAATTCGCCCGGTGCTCCATCGTCCGGCCCGCACCTATTCAGTGGCCGGCATCTAATCCCACCCTGTTATGCCTACTGCTAAATCAAAGAATGAAACCAATGGAGAAAATACCGATTCCCGTCAGGGATTTCGGACCAGCGATCGGGTCGAAGCCCGACTCAATCCTTATATCGAAGCGCATCAGAAAGATCTGGAATACTACAAAAAATTGATCTCGGAAAACCCCGACCGCGCTGCCCGCACTCTGATGTTGAAGGATCTCGAAAAGTTCGAAGAGACGACGAAGCGGGTCAACCGACAGATGCCTCAAGTCAGGGAGTTTTATGAAAAGCAAACTCCCGAGGTGAAGGCCCGGATCGACGAGGCGCTAGCCAAGGTGAATCCCTACCATCAGGACCAGGCCTTTATTGGTGAGGTGGCGAGCGAGGCCCGGCGCCAAGGCTTCGCGCAAGTTTTCGGCAAGAAACCGGCAGCAGCGATGGCGGCGGGTTAAACCATGCCGATTCACGCGTCCAATCAACCAGCGTTGGACCGCCACCTGCGGGAAGCAGAATTTTCGCTGCGGGTGGCCACTCATTTTGCGTGCCTTGCCGATACGCCGGCCTTGGAAGATCTCCGGGCGGCGCTGGGGAAAGTCGGCGAGGCGCGCATTTGGGCGAAGAAGAATCTTAAGGTTGATCCACCCGTGTTTCGGGCTCCACAGCTGCCCATTGGACAGGGCTACCCTACGTCGCGAAAGGAGCGACTGGGTCATCGTTGGCTCTGATTGACGCGAGGAAATATTATGAGCCCCAAGAGCAACTCTGCGTTACAGACGTTGCGGCAAATCGCACGCAATCATCCGGGGGCTTCTTCAGGAGAATAGGCCGCCTCAGAGGTGCTCCGGAATCTATCCCAACGCTCGCGGATTGATTTTATGGACTGCTTTTGTCGGTTGGATGGGCGCGGAAAACGAGCGGTGATCCAGTTAATGAGCGACTTGGCATCCGGGCAGACTGGTCTGATCGAGTTGGGTTGATAGACTTTGGCTGAGGGCGAACGTGATCGCCCTAAAATACGCCCCGCCTGTTTTCCCATTGTGTCATGCCGGTCAAGGTAGTCCGCGCTGGCACGCGGCTCCACCTTTCCGGACTGCCGCTTCCCCTTCGTCGCAAGCTCCTCAGCGCGGCAGCCCGTGACTCGGCATGCCGAAAGGGAACTCGGCGCGGAGCACCGTTGATCCCCCGGGACGGACCCGGGGAAACGCACTGCATCCGCCGCCGTTTTCCCTATGAGAATCTATGAAGCGAGCATCGCCTACAATATTGTCCAACTCGGCGAAGTGGAAACCCTTGATGAGCCCGGCAAGGTGGCGTCCTACCTGAGGGACGCTCTGGATCGAACCCCCTGTCAGGAAACCTTCTGGGTGATCTGCCTGGATCGGAAGAACAAGCCGATCGGTCGCACGATGGTGAGCTTGGGGACCCTAGGAAGCACCCTGGTGCATCCGCGAGAGGTGTTCAAGATAGCCATCTTGGCCTCTGCAGCTGCAATCGTGGTGGCCCACAATCATCCGAGTGGGGATCCGGCACCTAGTGCCGCCGATGTGCGGGTGACCCGGACCTTGCGGGAAGCCGCCCAGATCATCGATATCGCCCTCCTCGACCACGTGATCGTGGGAACGCCCGATGAAGACCCGACTCGCCTGGGACACTATTCGTTCCGCGACGCGGGAGTGCTCTGAACCTTCTCACCAATAATCTCTTGAGTGGTGGACCTTGGCTCAGGCGGGAGCCTCAAGAGGAGATTTGACTCGCATTCTGTCAAAATAACTGGGTATTTTTTTCGACTAAACAAATACTATGAAACGGCTACAAAGCATTGATGATAAGATCATTCGCTCCATTAAGGCGAGTCATCGATCCTCGACTTATACGACTAAGGACTTTCTGCGTTTTGGTCGACCTCCTGCTGTTGGCCAAGCCCTAGCCCGATTGACCCGCGCCGGGCAGTTACGGGGAATTCGCCAAGGGGTATACGATTTACCACAGCAGCATTCTTTACTGAGCCAGACCTCCCCTGCCCCCTACGCGGTCATCGAGGCCCTGATAAAAGACTCCGGTGCCCGCTGGCAGTTCTCCGATGCTTATCGCCGCCAATCAATTGGAACTGTCTGAACAAGTGCCAAGTCAGGTTGTGGTATTGACCGATAGCACGCCAAGGCGCGTTTCACTGGGCAAGTTGACCCTGCAATTTCGGCACGCCGCTCCGCGCAATCTACTGGGTGCGGGCAAACCCGCCGGGATGGTGATTCAGGCGCTGCGGCACTTGAAGAAAGTCGAGTTACCTGCGGAAACAGTGAACCCGTTACGTCGCCAACTGGACTCTCCCACCGAGCAACACTTCAGCAAATTGGCTTCAGATCTGCCGGCGTGGATGCGCCCCATCATCAACCGTTTTGCCGAACCTTCATGAAATCGGTTCTCTCTTTGACCTCAGCGGAACGTGAGGTGGACTCCGAAAGTTGAACAGGTCGGATGATTAAATCCAGAAGGAGTCCAACATGTCGAAGAAACGACGTTCATTTAGAGCATTTCAAATAAAACTATAGCCGCAATGGGCAAACCAGCCGAGGACATCCTGCTGGGTGACGGCCGCCAAGGCGGACGCGATGGCGGCGAGCAGGTCTAGGTGGTTGCGAGCTTGGGCCTTGCGCAAAAGCGCCTTCACCTTGCTCCACATCATTTCGATGGGGTTCAGGTCGGGGGAATAGGCGGGCAGTAAGGAAGCGGACTTGGGCGCCGGCTTGCTCGATCAAGGCGAGGGTGCGGTCGTTTTTGTGCGCTCCGAGATTGTCCATGACGACGATGTCGCCCACCCGAAGCGAGGGCACGAGGATCTCCCGGACATAAGCATGGAAGACCTCGGTGTTAGTCGCTCCCTCGATGGTCATGCAGGCGGTGGTGCCGTCCAGCCGCACCGAGGAGATCATCGTGGTTGTGCACCAGTGACCATGCGGTGAGTGGCATACCAGGCGCTCACCCCGGGGCGAGCGCCCCCGCAGCCGGGTCAGGTTGGTCTTGGCCGCCGACTCGTCGATGAAGACCAAACGCGCTGGGTCGAGCCCTCCCTGGCTGCGTTTCCACCGACGACGCGCCTTGGCGACATCAGGGCGGTTTTGCTCGGCCGCATGGAGCGTCTTTTTTTATATGTCAGACCCAGTCGGCCCAAAACCCAGTGAACCGCCCCGATCGTGCAGTCCAACTTCAGGCGTTCCTTGATCTCCGCGAGCGTCAGATCCGGCTCTTGGGCCACCAATCGCTTCAGCTCTTGGCCTCGCTCCGGAAGTAACCGCGCCTTTCGCCCGGAAAACCGGTGCCTCGGCTCAATGTCCCCGGTCCGCTTCCTCTGCATCAACAGCTTCTTGACCATCCCCAATGATACCCGGAAACGCTTCGCCACCTCCTCCTGGGTCCATTTGCCCTCGTCGTAGGTCTCCACGATCCGACGTCTCAAATCCACCGATGTCGTCTTCATTCACTCACCGTAACGACCTTCCATAAATTAGCTACAGTTTTATTTGAAACGCTCTAGCGCTGATTTCAAAGCCAAAGTAGGTCTCGAAGCCCTCAAGGGAATCGAGCCGATCCACGTAATCGCCCAGCGATACGAGATCCATCCTGTCCAAGTCAGCCAGTTGAAGAAAGAGGTGGCGGCCCGGCTGCCGGAGGTCTTCGCCAAGCCCTCGGCCAAGGTCCGCGACGAGATCGAGCGAGATCACAAGGAGAAGGATCTCTAGGCCGAGATCAGCCAGCTGAAGATTGAGCTCGATTGGCTCTAAAAAATGTTCGCCCATACGGGGATTGAACAGCGTCGCGATATGATCGACCCCGCACATCCGAAGTTGAGCGTGAAGCGCCAGTGTCAGCTCCTGGAGCTATCGCGACTGCGACGTGAAAATCGTGAGCTACACATGCGTTGTGAGATTCTAAATAACCGGTGGGAATCTTCAGCGACCCACCCGGGGTAATATGTCCCTCACCCGCATCGCAGATGGCGCATTGTAGTGCGGATGACAGGCTGAGACCGCCCCTTCTGTGTGGAATGGATTAAAATTACTTGTTATTGTTGACATCGTAAACAAATAAGGAATTCCGTTTCCATATGGGCACTCCAAGATTCGTAGGTATTTCAGAAATTGCCGAGATGGCAGTACCACCGGTGACCAAGCAAGCCGTGTCGAACTGGCGTCAGCGATTCGATGATTTCCCCAAACCCGTTCAGACGCTTCAGGCTGGGCCCGTTTGGGATGTTGAAGTCATCTCCGAATGGCTGAAGGCCAAAGCGGGCCATCAAACGAAGGTGATCAGTTTTATTAACCTGAAAGGGGGCGTTGCGAAGACCACTACCTCAGTCGCTGTCGCGGAAATTCTAGCCAAGAACTTTCGCAAGCACGTCCTCTTCATTGATCTCGATCCGCAAACAAACGCTACGATCAATCTCATTGGAGAAGATGAGTGGGGCGTGCGCGACCAAGACGGGCGTACCCTTGCGCAGTTGTTTAAGGACAAATTGAGGCCCGATTCTGCACCTCAATTCAATGTTGAGGATTCGATCATTCGTGGGGTGTCTACCATTGATGGCGGCATCGCTCGCCTCGATCTCCTACCGTCTAGTATCGAGTTCATCGACATCCAAGAAAAGCTCCCGTTTGTCGCCATGCAGGGCAACTATGACAGCAACCCTCAAGATATTTTGCGGCGAGCCTTGGCTCCGGTAATCGAGCGTTACGATTACGTAATTATTGATTGCCCGCCGAGTCTTGGGATCGTGACGAAGAATGGGCTCCGGTTTTCAACGCATTATGTGGTTCCGGCGATCCCCGACATCGTTTCCACTTGGGGGATTTTCCAGATTGTAAGCAGTATTGAAGCGTTCTCGGAAAGCATCAACCGTCCGATTCGTCCGCTCGGAATCGTTGCGACTAAAGTGCAAGGTAATATCGATCTGCACCAACGTGTGCTAGCTCAACTTAGAGCCGGACGATTGTTTCAAGGCAACGAGACCGACCTCAAGCAGCCCGAGCTTTTTACCGCTTCTATAGCCCAAAACGCGAATACCGCCCGTGGTGCCGATGCAGAGGCTGGCCTCAATACTTTTCGCAAGAAATATGGCCCCAACTACGAACCTCACTTCACACTCACAAAGGAGATAATTGAACGATGCAACCCGGCCAAAAACTAAATCGTGCCTTTCGTGCTTTGATTGGACTCGTTGAAGAGGAGGCGTCCCGGAATCCTTCATTTGCGGAGCGATTGGAAGCGATCGTCGCCGATTTGCCGTCAGGTTCCCCGAGCAAAAAGTCTCAGAAATCGAAAAAGTCCGTCGCCCCGAACGATGTTCCAGATGTCCTCAAAGGATTCCAAGAAAAGGGTGAGACGGAGTTTCGATTTTGGCTTCGTGATTTTGATCTTACGATCCTTAAGGCGATAGTGAAAGCCAACGGTTTCGACCCGGGGAAATCGTCCCAGCGTTGGACTGAACCAGACAAGTTTATCGAATTGATAACCGAACAGACTACGGCCCGACTGCGCCGCGGCTCGTCCTTTCTACCCCCTAAATCGACCGAGTCCTCTCCGGATTCTCCCTAGCGCGCATGTCCACCCGCTTCTTTACCAATGCTGGCGCCAATACCCTTTTTGCCAAACTGGAGGGGGTCTTTCATCACAACCCCGACATCAACCAGTTTGATGCCTTGGTCGGCTATTTGCGCGCTTCGGGTTATTTTGCGCTCCGCCCCCACCTTTCTAAAGTTCCCAAGGTCCGTATTCTTGTAGGTATCGACGTGGACGAGGTCGTCGCGGACTACCACAAACGCGGCCTCCTCTTTCTCGCGGACCCGGCAAAGGCACTCGAAGATTTCCAGAGTCGACTCAAGTCCGACATCCAGAAGGCCGAATACCGTCCCGATATTGAGGCGGGCATCCTGAGTTTCGTGGAGGATGTCGTCTCCGGTAAGCTCGCGATCAAAGCCCATCCCACAAAACGCCTTCACGCGAAAATCTACATCTTTCTGCCAACCGGGTGGTGTGAGCACAAGGCCGGTGCCGTCATCACTGGCTCATCAAACCTCACCGCCGCCGGACTCGGGGTAGAGGAGCAGTCCCGTAACTACGAGTTCAACGTTCTGCTGCACGACTACGACGACGTTAAATTTGCCTCCGACGAGTTCGAAAAACTCTGGGAAGAGTCCATCGATGTCCTACCAAAAACCGTCCTCGCCGTCCGCGACTCAACTTATCTCGCGACCACGATCACCCCTTATGAACTCTACTATAAGTTGCTCGCCGAATACTTCGGGCCGGCGGTCGATTACGACCCCAACGCCATTTCCGATCTCCCGGACGGATTCAAGCGCCTGAGCTACCAAATCGACGCCGTGAACAACGGCTACCGTCTGCTCGAAAAACACAACGGGTTCTTTCTAGCCGACGTGGTTGGTCTCGGGAAAACCGTGATCGCTTGTCTCATTGCCCGAAAGTTTTTCTTCCACAACGGATTTCCAGACCACCGGTCCCATACCCTTATGGTTTGTCCGCCCGCGTTGGAGGAGAACTGGCGCGAAACCAAGGATCGGTTTCGACTCGATAACTGCGACATCGTCACCAACGGCTCGCTGCACAAGGTCCGCAACCCGCAGAAATACGATCTCATCATTGTCGATGAGGCCCACAAATTCCGCAACGATACCGCCGAGGCTTTCGATGATCTCCAACGTCTCTGCAAATCCGGCACGTTGCGCAAACTCCCCGACGGTTCCGTCGCCGAGAAAAAGGTCATCCTCGTCTCGGCCACCCCGCTCAACAACACCCCGCAGGACATCCGCAATCAGCTCGCTCTGTTTCAAGACCTGAAGCGCTCCACGCTCAGCGTCGGGAATCTCCAGCACTTCTTTGCCCAGCGCGAACGCGAGTTCCGCGACGCCAAGAAGGAGCCCAACGTCGAGGCCGCACGCCGTGCTGTGGTCGCCATCTACGAGCGCATCCGCACCAAGGTCATCACCGAAATCATCGTGCGCCGCACTCGCACCGACTTGGACGAAAACGAGGACTACAAACGCGACCTGGAAACCCAGGGCATCCACTTCCCGGTCATCGAGCGTCCGCGACACATCCTCTATCCGCTCTCTCCCGAGCTTGAGGCCCTCTATGATCGCACGGTTCAGGTGCTCTCGACCGGCACACCATCAAGTCTCACCTACAACCGCTACCGGGCGCTCTCTTTCCTTCGGGCCGATCTGAAAAAGAAATACCAGAACGCCGACCGCATCTCCCAACAACTCGCCACCATCATGCGCACGTTGCTGGTGAAGCGCCTAGACAGCTCGTTCTACGCCTTCACTGCTTCGCTCCGCCGCTTCCGCGATGCGACCAAGATCATGATCGGTATGTTCGAGCGTGGCACCGTTTACATCGCGCCCAATCTTCCGGTCAACCAGCTCATCCTCGAAGGCCGTGAGGAGGAACTCGTCGCGCTCATTGCCGAGAAACAGGATGCCGATCCCACCATCGAGGTTTGCAAACCCGAGGATTTCTCCGAGGACCTGCTCGCCGGTCTGCGCCGCGATCTTGAACGCATCGCCCAGATCCTTGCCGATTGGGAGCAAGTCGTGGATTCCAACCAAGACCCCAAGTTCGACCTCTTCCTTCGCTATCTGCGCGGCGAATTGCTGCACCGCGATCTCAACCGTGAGGGCAAGCTCGTCGTCTTTTCCGAGTCCCGTGAGACCACCGATTACCTCACCAAGCGCCTCTCGCTCTCCGGCTTTAACCGCGTCCTTACCATTGACGCGTCCAATCGCAACGCCCGCCGCGACGACATTCGCGCCAACTTCGACGCCAACTTCACCGGCAAGCGACGTGACGACTTCGACCTCATCATCGCCACCGAGGTCCTCGCTGAGGGCGTGAATCTTCACCGGTCCAACATCATCGTAAACTACGACACCCCGTGGAACTCCACCCGGCTCATGCAACGCATCGGCCGCGTCAACCGCATCGGCTCCCTCGCGCCGCGCGTCTACATCTATAATTTCTATCCCACCTCCCGCGTCGATGACGACATCGAGCTACGTAAGAAGGCCATCATGAAGCTTCAGGCCTTCCACTCCGCACTTGGTGAGGACAGCCAGATCTACTCGACCGACGAGGAGGTAGATACCTTCGGCCTTTTTGAAAAAATCCCCGAGGACAACGAACGCGACGAGCGCCTTACGCTTCTCATGGAGCTGCGCCGTTTCCGCTCCGAAAACCCCGAGCAGTTCCGCCGCATCGTCAAGCTGCCCGCCCGCTGCCGGGTCGGCCGGGCGGATTTGCCCCGCGCCCGCAGCACCGTCGCCTTCATTCGCAATGCCCATCGCGACGCCTTCTATCGTATGCGGCCCGATGATGAGCCCGAAGAAATCTCCTTCACCGAGGCCGCCCGCGAGTTTCGCGCCACCCATATCGACGAGCCCGCCATCGCCCTGCACGGCGACCATCACGCCCAGGTCAACGCCGCCACGGCCTCATTCCGCGAGGCCGTCATCGCCGACACGCTCGCCCCGCTCGCCGTTGAGGCCAAGCAGGGCCCCAACGAAAAACGTGCCCGTGACTTTGTAGACGGCTTTCTTGCCTTCGATTTCATCAGCGACGAGGAACGCCGCCTCATCCGTCTCGCCAAGCTCGCACTGGCCCGCGCCCGCTACGCCAGTCTCCAGCGTGCGATCAACAAGCTCCAGCGCGATACCAAGAAGGTGAAGGTCACCCCCGCCGTGCTCGCCGATAAGCTCTTCGACATCCTCCGTGAGTATAAGCTGGAGGACATGGAGAGCCAGGGGGTTGGCACCGCCGAGGACCTCCGTCGAGCTGAGACCGACCCCGAGATCATCATCACCGAATCTTACGACCATCCGCCCCAAGCATGACCCGCGACGAACTCAAATCCTTTCTCCAATCCCGCTACGATCGAGGACGTTGGCTCACGCTGCTTCACCAGCTGCTGCCGACCACTCAGGTGTTCGGAGCGCCCACCACGGTTTCGTTTAGCGATCCGTCCATCGCGTCAGCGGCCCAGCTCGCCCGCATCCCGCTGGCCGGAGATCGCACCATCGCCGTGCTCGAAGTCCGCGTCACCGGGCAGGTCGATTTGCAGCGCAACCGTGTCGGCCTGCGCAATCTCGTTTCACGCTTTATCGGTCAGGAGGGGGCCGACGCGGTGCTCGCCTTCTTCGTCGGCGATGCGCCGGACTACCGGTTTTCCTTCGCCGCCCGCACCAATACCTTTTCCGCCGACGGCCAGTTGGAGCAGCACGACACCGCGCCCCGCCGCTACACCTATCTTTTCGGTCCCAGCCAGCCTTGTCGCACTGCGTTGGAGCGCCTGGAGCTGCTCCGCTCCGTTGGCAGTCGCGCCCAGCTCTCCGATCTGATCGAAGCGTTCAAGGTCGAGCCACTCTTCAAGGAGTTTTATCGCGACTACGGGCGTGTGTTCGATGCGGTGGAGAATTACGTCCGCCCCTCTGTGCCCGAAAAGGAGTCGCTGCGCCTTTTCACCCAGCGCCTGTTCAACCGGCTCATGTTCCTCGCTTTCGTCGAGCGCAAGGGCTGGCTGCGCTTCGGCCAGCGCACCGATTATCTCGCGGCCCTTTGGGACGACTATACCTCTCAACGCCGCACCGCCCCCACCTCGGCCAATTTCTACGCGGACCGCCTTTCACCACTCTTTTTTTCCGGCCTCAATCAACCCGACCGGCCCGCCGACTCCGTCGATCCCCGTTTTGGCGCGGTGCCCTACCTTAACGGTGGTCTCTTCGAATACGCCGAGGACGGCACCGATAAATTAACCAAGCTCCGAGTGCCTGACGAGGCCCTCGCTCTGATCCTTGATCCCGAGAGTGGCCTCTTCTCGCGCTACAATTTCACCGTGGCCGAGAGCACGCCGCTGGAGATCACCGTCGCCGTCGATCCCGAGATGCTGGGCAAGGTGTTTGAGGAACTCGTCACCGGTCGTCACGAGCAGGGCAGCTACTACACGCCCAAGCCTATCGTCGCCTTCATGGGCCGCGCCGCCTTGGTCGAGCACCTCGCCGACCGTTGTCCGACTGAGCCCCGCGCCGCCTTGGACAAGTTTGTCCACGACGACGACGCATCCGCCCTCCGCGACCCCGAAGCCATCCATCGAGCCTTGGTGGATGTGAAAATCTGCGACCCGGCCTGCGGCTCCGGGGCCTACCTGCTCGGCCTGCTTCATGAGTTGCTCGACCTTCGCACCCGCATTTTTGTCTCCCGCCAGAGGCCCGATCCTGAGTCGTCTTACACCCGCCGTCTCCAGATCATTGAGCGCAACCTATACGGCGTCGATAAGGACGCCTTCGCGGTCAACATCGCCCGCCTGCGGCTTTGGCTCGCTCTCGCCGTCGAGTTCGAGGGCCCCGTGCCGCCGCCGCTGCCCAATCTGGATTTCAAGATCGAGGTCGGCGACGCGCTGGCCGCGCCCGCGCCGCAGGATCTCTTTCAACGACCGGCGGTCATCGAGTTCCGCGATAAAAAGGCCGCCTACCTGCGCGCCCACGGCGAAGCTAAAGCCAAACTCAAAGCGGAGCTGGAACAGATTCGTGCCGATCTTGCGCTTTGGCAGCAGGCCGATCTCGTCGGCCACGGGTTTAACTGGGCGGTCGAATTTGCCGAGGTGTTCTTACCTGAAGCGCAGGACCGCGCCCTGTTGGGTGACATGGTGGTGCAGGAAGACGCGACGAGAGCAATCAAGGCAGGCGGTTTTGATATCATCGTAGCCAATCCGCCCTACGTGCGCATGGAGCTGATCAAACCGCAAAAGCCCGTTTTGCGGAAACGCTTTCCTCACGTCCACGCCGAGCGGGCCGATCTCTACGTTTATTTCTACGCTCGCGCCCACGAGCTACTCCGGCCCGGCGGCGTCGCCGCCTTCATCTCGTCCAATAAATGGCTCCGTGCCGGTTATGGTGAGTCACTCCGGCAACACCTTCTCGATACGCAGGCGTTCCGACTGGTAATGGATTTCGGTGAGCTGGGGGTCTTCGACACCGCGGCTACCGACGCGGCGATTTTCCTTTGGCAAAAGCAACCCCGTGCTGCGACCAAAACCGCTTGGGCAATGGTGAAGGATTTACCGCTCTGTTATCGCGAAGGCGTTCGCCAGCACTTCGAAAACCTTCGTGTCGAGGTGCCGGCCGATCAATTTGGTGAGGGTAAACCGCGCCTTGCAACCAGCGCCACTGCCGACCTGCGCGGGCGTATGGAGCAAAGCGGTCAACGCTTGGGCGAGGTTTTACAAGGGCAGGTCTGTCGCGGCGTCGTTACAGGCTTAAACGAAGCCTTCATCATCAATCAGGCCACGCGCGACCGTCTGATCGACGAGACATCCGCAGCCGAAGAGATTATCAAACCACTCTTGGCCGGTGATGATGTGCGCCGTTACGAAGTTCATTCGCGCGGCGAGTATCTGATCTACACCTACCACGGACTCGACATCCGGCGTTATCCGTCCGTCGAGAAACACCTTCGTCCGTTCCGATCGTTTGTGAACAACAAGGGCAAAACCGTGGGCCTCGATCATCGCGCAACCAAACAGGAGTGGTTCGAGTTGCAGCAACCGCAGATGGCATATCGGCAACACTTTGACGGCGCAAAGATCACCTACCCCGAGATCGGCAAGGAAGCCCGCTTCGTCTTGGAGGCCGATGGTTTTTATCTGAACAACAAGTGCTTCTTTTTGCCGTCTTCTGACTGGTTTCTTCTCGCTGTTCTTAACTCCGCGTCGGTGTTCGCCTATCTGAAAGAGGTCTGCGCGACGCTTGGTGATAAAGACGACGGCGGACGCTTGGAGTATCGCGCCCAATACTTGGAGCAGCTTCCCATCCCTGACGCCTCCGCCGCCGACCGCGAACTCGTCGGCAACCTCGCGAAACAGGCGCAGACGCTGCACGGTCAACGCCGCGTCCGGAGCGAACAATTCATCCGTGCCCTCGGCCTCGCCCCTGCCGACAGCACCTCGCGCAATCCGCTTGAGCAGCCGTGGACCCTCGCGGCCGACGACTACGCCAAACGCGCACGCAAGCTCCACGGCCGAGCGCCCGACCTGAAACTCTACGAGGCCGCGCGCGACGAAACCGCCGCCCTCACCGAGCAAACTGCAAAAGTCGAAGCCGAGATCGACGCCCGTGTCGCCGCGCTCTATGGCCTCGACGCCGAGGACCAACGCTGGGCCGCCCAATCCTCGCCGACCGACGGCAAACAGACCGTCTTCTTTGACCTGCTCGGCAAGCTTAAGGTCCGCCGTGCCCACTTCTCACTCACCGAGGTCCAAGCCGCTGTTAACGACGCCGAACTCTCCCTGTCGGACGACACGCTCAAGGTATACCTCAGCGAGGCGACCAAACAGGGCCTCATCCACGACGCCGGTCGGGGTTGGTATGCTCGTCTCGCAGAGCCGCTCAAGCTCGACCATCAACCGGTGCAAAAGCTCATTCGCGCCACTAAGAAGGCCCTGCCCCTGCTGGATTTTTGCGCATGGAGCACCGTCCAGCTCAACCCGTGGATGCAGCACCTGCTGGCCCAGCCCGTCGCTTTCCTCTACGTGCCTCGCGATACGCTCGATTCTGTTGGTGAGACCCTGCGGGAACAGGGCTGGGAAGTGGCGGTTAATCCCGGCAAGCACGCGGTCGCCCGCGATGTCCGCCCCGGCGAGAAAATGGTCGTCCTCCGCCCCGCCCATTCCAAACAGCCTCCACCGCAAGACTACCAGGCCGCTCCGGAGCAAGTTCTCATTGATTTACTGGTCGAAACCGAGGCCATCGGCCTCATGGGCACCGCCGAAGCGCGTGCTGCGTTCATCGCATCGACCGATAGTGGTTCTGTGAAAATGTCGGAGGTTAAACGCTTTGCCGATTTCAGGCAGCTGCTGTGGGACGAAATATGGCCGATTAACCAACGCCAAAAATAATTAAAATCTGGCATTAGTTAATCACATGAAATCCATGTTTCCCGATCACGTTTACACTTGGACTTGGGCTGACCAAGAGCGGAAGAAACTGGGTAATTGTGATCCTGGACTGCTTGAGAAGTGTGTGCGGGCTTTGACCCTGCTCGGGCACTTGGCGGAAAGCGGTCTGCCCTTCCTGTTCAAAGGAGGCACCAGCATCTTGCTGCACCTGCCGCAGATTCGCCGCCTATCCATCGACATCGATATCGTTTCCCCGGCCTCCAACGAGGAGTTGGAACGCGTGGTGGCCCGAATCGGCCAGACTCCGCCCTTCATCCGCTACGAAGAAAACGTTCGCGGCTCGGCGACAGGGAGGGAACCCCTGCCGCACCGTCGGCATTTCAAGTTCTGGTTTCACAGCGAGCGCGCGCCCGGCGGTGAGGCCTTTGTCCTGCTCGACGTGGTGCAGGAGGCGCATTGCCCGCACGACACGGTGACCTTGCCCATCCGCACCGCGTTTCTCGTCCCCGACCGCGAAATCACGGTCGTGATGCCCACCATCGAAAGCCTGCTTGGCGATAAGCTCACCGCCTTCGCGCCGACCACCATCGGCGTAAAACTCCGCCGCCGAGACAACGAACCCGGCGAAATCATGCAGGTGGCGAAGCAACTCTTCGATGTCGGCGTCCTATTCGAGCACGCCAACGACTTCGGAGCGGTCACCCGCGCCTATGACGGCGTGCAGGCGCAGGAATCCGGCTATCGGGAAAACCTTCACAGCCGGGATGCGTCACTCACCGATACCATCAATGCCTGCCTCGGTATCACTGGTCAGCGCGTGAGACAGGCACCGGTGACCCTCTTCCCCGACACTCCCTTGCTCTTGGAAGGATTTCGGCGATTGGATGGTCATCTCGCGGAACGTCGCCCCGATGATAACGCCCTCCGTGTGACCGCGGCGCGCGCAGGAATCCTGGCCGCGCACCTGCGCGCCGGGAGGCCCCTTGATTTTGCCACCGCACGCTACACGGGCAGCGCCTCGCAAATAGAGACCTTGCGCACCGCCAACCTGAGCGAACACCCCCATGCTTGGCTCGATCGCATCAAACTGACTAACCCGGAAGCCTACCACTACTGGTATCACGGTCTCCGAGACTTTCCACGATAATGAACCCCGACGCCGAGCACACTCCTGATTTGCTGTTTCTGCGAACCAGACCCAAAGATTGGCTTGCGCGCCCACCGCTGCCGGCTGCGCTTCAAACATTCGAGACATCCCTGATTGCCGTCGCGATGGGCCGCTACCACACGGCACTGGTGCTCACCGTTTCGGCCATCGAAGCCACGCTAAAAGCATATCTCAATATTCCGCTCCCGACGCCCGAAGATTTCGGCAAGAACTGGAAATTTGACGACCTAATCAAGGAGGCGCGGGGGCGCGGCCTGCGGCTTACGGACTTCAAAAAATCGAAATTGGATTTTCTACGAAATAAGCGAAACCGCATGGCACACTTCGGCCATGCGCCGACCGATAACCCGGCTTGCGCTGGCTTGCTGCTCGACGTCGCTTACCCGCTTTTTTCCGCCATCCTCCTTGAGGGCTTCGCCTACGATCTGGCGAAGGTCGGCCTTCTGCCTGATCCCGCGATGCATTGGGCCAAGGCATTCGAACTGCGCGCGAAAACGAAGGATCTGCCCATAGATTCTTCTGATTGTTTTATCGGGCTCGGTCATTTCCTGCGCCGCAATCTGAGCCCGACATTTCTCACCGACAGGGAACAAGCGATGTCAGCGCAGGCTTGGGAGAACGGACACGGTTTCGATTTCCTGCAAGACAGGCTACGCACACTGGAGAGCAAATTCTCCAACTATTGGCTCACAGATTGCCCCAATTGCGGCGAAGCGCGGTGCCTTGCGCTTGATCTCCTGTTTCAAGATAAGGGCTTTGAAATCGGAGTCAGGTGCGCCGTTTGCGTCCATTGCGATTGGGTGATTCCGGAGAACGGTCCCGTGGCGTCCATCTTGTTCGCCGCTCAAGTCGCCGAAGGTCTCCCTAAAATCATTGAGGGCTTCGGCCTCGAAGAATAAACCCCTATGGACCCCGCCGCCGAACCTGAGCCACCACGTTGCCTTTTCATCAGTCACGCCACGCCGGCGGATAATGAGATCACGCAATGGCTCGGCCTGCGACTTATGCGCGAGGGATATGAGGTGTGGTTCGACACCGAGCGGTTGCTGGTAGGCGACGATTTCTGGCGGGAAATCGAAAACCAAATACGCAACAAGGCCGCGAAGTTCATCTTGGTTTTGTCCAAAACCGCCGTCACGCGGGAGGGGGTTTTGCAGGAAGTCGCTGTCGCCAAAAAAGTCGCGAAGATGCGGCCACCTCGCTTCATCCTGCCGATCCGAGCTGATGATCTCTCATTCGACGATATCCCCATCGAGGTCAACCGACTCGACGTTGCCGATTTCTCGAAGAGCTGGAGTTTTGGGCTATCGCGGCTCTTGAAGATTCTGGAGGAAGATAAGGTGCCTCGGGCGACCGAAGAAGGCCCTCAGGTGGCTGCTGATAGATGGAAATATGACCACAAAGAATCGGAATGCGTCACTCAGGAGCGAGAAGAGTACTCATCCAATCGGTTCGCCATCAGTCAGACCCCGAAGCGGATTTCGTTTCATTGTCTCGCCGATATGTCTCCGTTCGAGAAAACGAGATTCGAGCCTGCATACCCGACCTACAAAACGGGGCAATTCTTCGTGTCGTTTGCCTCGGCAAGTGACTTGGCTCCGTCGTTCGAAAAAGCCGATGCATCGTTGGGGCGTACGTTTTCAATTCAGCTCAAACACTTTCTCAGCGAAGGTCTGCCGCAGCAGAAAATTGAACCAAGAGAAGCTCGAAATATGGTGACCTACCTCATGCGTGAGTCGTTTCATGCGAGGCTCGGAGCGCTTGGTCTGCAACGCTACAATTTGTCGGGAAGGGCATGTTATTATTGGTTTCCGGACGCCGTCATTGCACCTAGGAAGCAGGCTCATTTTGTCCGACCCAACAAGACGACCGGAGGGCGTTCGCTGGTTGGGTCGAAGAAGGTGAAGGATCGCTTTGGTGCCGAGCTGGGAATCCAAGGTTGGCATTTTGGAATCGAGGCGCTTCCTTTCACGTGGCCCAATTTGGGTTTCTATCTCCGTTCCCACGTGGCATTCACGAGCAATGGAGTGGTCATAGGGGATTCAGCCAAGCAGCACAAACTTCGCCGCCGCGAATGCAAACTGTGGTTTAATGACCGATGGGCTGACATGTTGCTGGCGGCTTTGAGTCAGCTTTCCGGTGGTAAGGACCATCTTGACCTGCCTTTGGGGACAGGTGCTACTTTTGGTCTGCAAACCATGCCGGATCGGTTCCTAAGCCCGGTCAGATTTGTGTGGGAAAAGGAGGGTGAGTTACCCCCTTATCAACCTGAGGAAGAACCGACAGAGATCGTTGTGAGCGATGATGGCGATGACGACGAGGAAGGGGATATAGATGAATGATTTGATCCATCTCCCGGAGCCCAAGCTTATCTTCGGTCACAACCAAATCATGGAGGACCCTCGCGATGGATTGGCCTTGTTTGGCCCATATGATCGCAAGGCGGCTCAATACGGCATCACGGTCGGGGTGGTAGGCACGGCGGACGGTATTGACCGCTTCACGCGTTGGCTCGCGTCCATTCAGGGACCGGTCAGGAATCCCATGTCCAAACGCGAGCGCCCAATGTTTCCGGGATTTGAAGCGGTATTCGGCATAAAGTTTGAGCCGAAGCCTGTTCAGACATGCGTCTTGGACAAAGTCGAACTCGACACCTTACTCCACTACGATGATCGGCATCGGAGAGTCTATGATACGGCGACGCTTTACTCCAATCCAATCATTGCCGCTCTCAAGGAAGAGGAGCGCCAGCCGGATATTTGGTTCATCATTGTACCGGATGAACTCTACAAGGTGTGCCGACCGACACAAAATGTAAGTCGTGCGAATCGGGTTTTGACTCCTGGAAAGCTGAATCCTGCCCACGTGAGGGCGCACAAGGCAATCGAGTA
>Ga0075118_10001221_pt1 | contig 19019 bp, 15 predicted proteins | sample AntAceMetag02UKE_FD_69794 | JGI IMG/M metagenome (GOLD analysis project Ga0075118, IMG submission 69794) | Saline lake microbial communities from Ace Lake, Antarctica - Antarctic Ace Lake Metagenome 02UKE | ecosystem: Environmental > Aquatic > Non-marine Saline and Alkaline > Saline | place...
TCGACGCCAACGAGTTTGTCGACGTGTATTCGAAAACAGGTGACATTAACGCCGCCCGGAAAGAATTTTTCGAAGGCAAGGTCTATGGCGTGCTCCTGATAGCCGAAGATTTCAGTCAAAAAATCCAGTGGGGGGAAACGGCAAACGTGGTGGTATATACCGATGCCAGTTACTTCCTTTTTTACCGTCAGGTGTTGACCGGGATCGTAAGCTCCACCGCTACAATGTCAGCCGGAGTAGAAATCCAGCACATGTTGGCTGCGGGGTTGAGTCGCGCTGAAGCGATGCAGGCGAGAGATCCACTCCCGCTCATTTCTTATCCCCTCTACAATCGTCCCGGTAGTTACGCCGTGTTTGTCGTTCCGGCCGTATTGCTGCTGATTCTTCAGCAAACCCTATTAATCGGGATCGGAATGCTGGCCGGCACCGCCCGAGAGCGCGGCCATAGTCACTTCCTGATCGCCGACAGTCGGGGAGAGCAAAGTTACAAAATAATCCTAGGAAAAACCGGGGCCTATTTCTCGCTCTACTTCATTCACGCGATCTACTTTTTCGGCGTGCTCTTCCGGCTATACGACTACCCTCAACGCACCGGCTTGCTGCAGTTGTTGGTATTTGTAACCCCCTTTCTCCTTTCGGTTATCTTTTTGGGAATCGCCCTCTCCGCCCTCTTCCGTAACCGGGAAACATCATTGATGGTGCTGGTGTTCACTTCGCTCCCTGCCCTTTTCCTCAGTGGGTTTTCTTGGCCACCGGAAGCCATCCCTCCGTGGCTTCATCTCCTCTCCTATCTGCTGCCGAGCACCGCCGGAATAGACGGGTTCTTGAAACTCAATATTATGGGAGCCGAGTTTCGGGAAGTGTTGGTCAGCTGGCTCTGGTTATGGGGACTAGCCGGTGGCTATTTTTGGATGGCCATCTGGGGAGTGCAGCGGCTTCAGGCTAAGATCGCCTCGGTGGCAACAGACCCAGCCGCCCCGGGTTCAGTCGAAATAGCCGCGCCCTAGGTGGGGAATCACCCCATAGTGCTAGGTAGACTTCGGGGGTAAATTACGCCCGTTCGAACGATCAATCACTGATTAACGGACGCGCGGCGCGACGAATACGTTGTGCCATTGAAGAAGAATTTACCAAAATGGACTTCGAAACCTTTGTTCGATTATTGCAGCTGACCATTTCTCCGATGGTGCTGATCTCGGCGGTGGGATTGCTGTTGCTCTCTACCACAAATAGAATGGCCCGAGTCATCGACCGATCGCGTGCTCTCCAAGAAAAAGTCACTCAGCCCGAAGGAATTTTCTCCGCAGCGTATCAGCAGGAACTGCAAGTGCTGTTGGGCCGTTGTGAGATTCTCCGTTGGTCGATCGGCATGTTGGTTTTCAGCATCATCACGGCGGTATTCATGATTCTGTTACTGGTGGTCAATAGCGTCTTCTGGGCACTGGTTTGGCACACGCCAATCGTCGTCTTTTTGATCATCAGTGTCCTAGCCATTCTGCTCGCCGAAGTGCTTTTCCTCTACGATATCAGCCTGAGTTTGAAGGCCCTTAAGATCGCGAAAAATGGCGGCAACCGGTCCCCCAATGGAAGGCAGCCTACGCGCGCCCTAGGTGACTAGGAGTAACGAACGGGACGAAGGGCGGGATCAAATATCCTGCCTCCAGCATTCGGGTGTTTCGTGGTTAAAAATACTTTGCCTCGACGTCGTATTTTCAAGTGAGGGAACCGCAGATGCATACATCGAGGTGTAGAGAATCATTGCACCGGTAGCGACGTGACCGCCGCCCCGCTTCTCACCCAGGGCGGGTAATACCCCATAGAGGACTTAGATTAATCCGGGTAAATTCCTTGAATAATCTTATCAAAACAAGGCCCGTGCCTTCACCGCATAGAGAAGCTCCTAGAGCTCCCCTTTGAATCAAGAATCTGAGGTGACGGAACTAACCTAAACCTCCAAGAGGAATTCAAATGAATGTTTATCTCGCTGAATGTATTGGCACTGCGCTGCTCGTTTTACTCGGTAATGGCGTTGTCGCTACCGTCGCCCTCAACAAATCCAAAGGTCAAAATGGCGGATGGATCGTGGTCACCCTCGGATGGGGTCTAGCCGTCGCGTTTGGCGTGTATACGGTGGGCCGCATCTCCGGCGCGCATATCAATCCTGCGGTGACTGTCGGACTCGCCTCGATCGGGGCCTTTCCTTGGAGTCAGGTGCCTGGCTATATCGTCGCCCAAATGATTGGAGCGATGATCGGCGCGGGCCTCGTCTACCTTTCTTATTTGGCGCACTGGGAAGAAACCGATAGCGAAGCGGCGAAACTTGGTTGCTACGCGACAAGTCCAGCGATCCGGAAAATGGGCCCCGCCTTTATCACTGAATTGATCGGCACAGCGGTGCTGGTATTTGGGGTGCTGGCCATCGGTAAAATCGCGCTCGGCGCCACCAGCAATGAAGCCGCTTGGACGGCGGCGGTGAGCACTTACTTTGGCCCCCTTTTAGTCGGCCTACTGGTGCTCTCAATCGGCCTCTCACTCGGCGGTCCCACCGGTTATGCCATCAATCCAGCCCGTGATCTCGGCCCCCGTATCATGCACGCTCTTCTCCCCATTAAGGGCAAAGGGAGTTCCGACTGGTCCTACGCTTGGGTCCCGGTAATCGCGCCGATCATCGGCGGCGTCGCCGGTGCGCAACTCTTCAATCTGCTCCATCTCTAACCCCTCCCCTCTGCCCGAAAGGATCCTCCCATGTCTCAAGAAAAATACATTCTCGCCTTTGACCAAGGCACCACCAGCTCCCGGTCGGTCGTGGTCGACCACGACGGCAATATCGTGGCCAGCGCCCAAAAACAATTCCCCCAGATCTACCCCAAACCAGGCTGGGTCGAACACGACCCGATGGAGATTTGGTCGAGCCAAAGCTCCACCGCCAACGAAGCCCTCTCGCGGGCCAACCTTACGACCGACGACATCGCCGCGGTCGGCGTCACGAATCAACGCGAGACCACCATCATTTGGGACAAGGAAACCGGACGGCCCGTCTACAATGCGATCGTCTGGCAGGACCGCCGGACCGCGGATTATTGCCGCCAGTTAAAGCAGGACGGTATTGAGAAAATGGTTACTCAAAAGACCGGCCTGCGCCTCGACCCCTACTTTGCCGGAACCAAAGTGCGTTGGATCCTGGAAAATATCGAAGGCGTCAAACAACGCGCCAAGGACGGCAAGCTGCTCTTCGGCACCGTCGATTCCTGGCTGGTCTGGCAACTGACCGGGAAGAAGGTCCACGTCACCGATCTGACCAATGCCAGCCGCACGCTTCTCTACAACATTGAGACCGACGATTGGGACGACGAGCTCCTGAAACTCTTCGGCGTGCCCCGGTGCATGTTACCGGAGATCAAGTCCTGCTCCGAAATCTACGGCCACGTAGACAAAAACCTCTATCCGGCCGGCGCACCGATTGCGGGCATCGCCGGTGACCAACACGCCGCTCTCTTCGGTCAGGCCTGTTTCAGCCCCGGCATGGCTAAGAACACTTACGGCACCGGTTGCTTCCTCCTCATGAATACGGGCGAAGAATTCGTGCGCTCGAAAAACAATCTGCTGACCACCGTAGCGTGGCGCATTGGCAACAAGACCGAATACGCCCTCGAAGGCTCCGTCTTCATTGGCGGTGCCGTCGTGCAATGGGTGCGCGATGAACTTCAACTCGTTCGCACCGCCCAAGAGCTCGATTGGTTGGCCACCACCGTCAAAGACGCCAACGGACTCTACATCGTGCCGGCCTTTGCCGGGCTCGGTGCTCCGCACTGGGACCCTTACGCCCGCGGCGCCGCCGTCGGTATCACCCGCGGCACGAACCGCGCCCACTTCTGCCGCGCGGCGCTCGAATCGATCGCGTTTCAGAGCGCGGATCTAATCACCTGTATGGAAAAAGACAGTGGTCTCACCCTCAAGGAACTGCGCGTCGACGGCGGTGCGGCCAACAGTGCCCCGCTCCTCCAGTTTCAGGCCGATCTCCTCAATGAAACCGTGCTCCGGCCCAAGTGCGTCGAAACCACGGCGATCGGAGCGGCCTACCTCGCGGGCCTCGCCGTCGGATTCTGGAAGAACCAGGCCGAGGTCGGCAAAAAATGGACCAAGGACGTCACCTTCAAACCGGAACGTGACCCCCAAGAAATGGCGAAGCTCCGCCATGGCTGGGACAAAGCAGTCGGCAAAGCCAAAGCATGGGAAGACCCCATCGACGAATGAAACGCCCCGTCACCACCCCCGCCCAACCACCCTTAAATCCACCTTATCGCCATGATGATAAAATCCTTCCTCCCTCTGCCGGTCCTGATCGGCTGCCTAGCGGTCGGGACGGCTCACGCCAACAGTCTAGCCGAGACTCCCTACCTCCTCGGTGATTGGGGCGGCGCCCGCACCGAATTGGCCGAAGCTGGGGTCGAGCTAAAGCTCCAGCACACCTTCGACGTCTACGACGACTTCTCTGGGGCCTCGCGAAGCGGCACCGCCTACTTTGCGCGCCTGCGCGTGGCCGCTATTTTCGATCTAGAGAAACTTCTAGGTTGGGACTCCGCCGCCCTCGCGATCAGCGGCGTCGATCAATACGGCAACAACTACAACCGTTCCCGTTTCGGCGTCTTGACCAATCCCAGTTCGATCGAAGGCGCCGACACCACGCGCCTCGCCAACATTTGGTTTCAACAAATGCTCTTCGATGAGCATCTCCTCTACAAAGTCGGCAAGGTCGATGGCGTCGGCGAGTTTGGTGCCCAAGAGTTTGGCGGCACGTTCATGAACGACGAGTTCGCCTACGTGCCCAACGCCATCTTTGGCGCGGGCTTACCCTTCGACCCCGCCCAGAAACTCGGTCTCGTGGTCGAATACCATGCCGGCACCGCCACCGCTATCGACGGGCTGTATCTCAAAGCCGGTCTCTTCGACTCGAACGACTCCGACGCCTACCGCGACGACCGCAATGGTCTCCGCTTCGATTGGAACGGCCCCATCGCCTACGCTAGCGAGATCGGCTACCGCCGCAGCACCGGTAAGCCGGCCTTCGCAAAGCTCGGCATGCATTACAACACCGACGACTTCGCCGACCTCATTAACCCCGGGGCCATGACCGACTACAACTACCTCGTCTACTTCAGCGCCGGCCAGACGATCTACAACTTCGACCGCGACGGTCGGCGCACCATCGACGCGTCTTTCTCTTACAACTACGCCCCCGCCGATCGTAACACCTACCACCACGAAGTCACCGCCCTCGCCCGCACCACGGGCCTCTTCGCCTCTCGTCCTAACGATCAGCTCGGTATCGGTCTCATCGCCGCGCTCCTCAGTGAGGACTACTCCAACGCCTCCGTCGCGGCCGGGCGCGCGAGCGCCGATACCGAATACACCGTGGAGCTCGCTTACCAGGCCGCCATCACGCCGTGGTTCATCATTCAGCCGGACCTTCAAGTCGTCATCGACCCCGCCGGCGACAATAGCCGCGATCCCGTCTGGATCGCCGGCCTCCGCACGGTTGTCCAATTCTAAAATACCCAAAAAACGAACCCCTCCTAAATTAAAGATACCCATGAAACGTTCCTCCTCTCTCGACCGTATCCACGCCAATGATACTCCCTTCGACGTCGTCGTCATCGGCGGTGGTGCCTCCGGCCTCGGGGCCGCCCTCGACGCTGCAGCCCGCGGCCATAGCGTCGCGCTCTTTGAGCAAGTTGACTTCGCCAAAGGCACCTCCAGTCGCTCGACTAAACTGGTCCACGGTGGCGTCCGCTACCTCCAACAAGGTAACATCTCGCTCGTGCTGGAAGCCTTACGCGAGCGCGGCCGTCTCTCCCAAAACGCGCCCCACCTCGTCCACTCGCAAGCCTTCGTCATTCCCAACTATTCGTGGTGGCAAGGTCCCTTTTATGGGATCGGCATGAAGGTCTACGACCAACTCGCGGGCAAGCTCGGGCTGTCGCCCTCTCGGCATCTCAGTAAGGAGGAAACCGTTGAAAAGATCCCCACTATCGAAACGGAAGACTTGGTCGGCGGCGTCGTTTACCACGATGGCCAATTCGACGACTCCCGCCTCGCGGTCAATCTCGCGCAAACCGCCGATGCGCTCGGTGCCTGCATGGTCAACTACGCGAAATGCGTCGGTTTGATCAAAGAGCACGACGCCATCTGCGGGGTTAAAATCCACGATCAGGAAAACGACGAAACCTTTACCGTGAGAGCGAAGACCGTGATCAATGCGACCGGGGTATTCGTCGATGCCGTCCGCCTCATGGATGAGCCGAAAGCCCCGCCAATTGTTACGGTCAGCCAAGGAATTCACATCGTCTTACCGAAGAGCTTTCTGCCCGGCAATGCGGCCATCATGATCCCCAAGACCGCCGACGGACGCGTCCTCTTTGCGGTGCCATGGCATGACCATGTCGTCGTCGGCACCACCGACACGCCGCTCGATGCCCATAGTCTGGAACCACGGGCCCTGCAGGAAGAGCGAGACTTTGTGATGACCCACGCCTGCAAATATCTCAGTAAAGATCCGACCCCAGAGGATGTCCTCAGCGTCTACGCGGGCCTACGTCCCCTCGTCAAAGTCGGCGACGGCACTGATACCGCCGCCCTCTCCCGCGACCACAGCATCATCATTAGTGGCAGCGGCTTGATCACCTTAACCGGAGGCAAATGGACGACCTACCGCAAAATGGCCGAAGATGTCATCGATCATGCCGAGACCCTGGGAGGGCTGGATCATCAGCGCTGTCAGACCGAGGAGATGCAAATCCACGGTTGGACTCAGGCGCGCATCAAAGAGGCGAACCTGGCCCCCTACGGAGCCGATGCCCGGAAGATTCAGGAATTGATCAAAGCAGACCCGACCCTCGGCGAGCGCGTCCACCCCGACCTGATCACGCAAAAAGCCGAAGTCCTCTGGCACGCCCGCGAAGAAATGGCCCGCACCGTGGAAGATGTCTTAGCCCGTCGCACGCGCTCGCTCCTCCTCAATGCGGCCGCCTCCATCAAAGCGGCCCCGGAAGTCGCCCGCATCCTCGCGCAAGAACTTGGCCACGATGCCGCCTGGCAGAGTGAACAAGTCGCCGCCTACACCACCCTGGCCAAAGGATATGTCTTCACCGACCCCGCCAGCACCGGCAGCGCTCCCGTCACGAAATCCTAAAACAACCGGCGCCGGCTAAAGCGCATTGCCCCTGAGCGGTGCATGCTTTGAGCCCATTTTGGGGCCCTTCGCCGGCTCAAACCACCAACCCTATTACCCGAGCCCACGGCGGCTCGTTTCAAACCCTCAACGAACGGAAATTATGAAAACGAAGAAGACATCACATTGGAAAACAGGATTAGTATGCTGCACCCTGCTGGGGCTCACGAGTCTCGTCAGCGCAGAGCAAAAAGGACTCGGGGATGCTACCGGAATCGCCAGGACGGCAGAACGTCCGGAAGTGGTTTCGCTGACCGGGCAACTTATGAAATTCGACACCCATCCGTGCGAAATGACCACCGGGGTGTCACCCCTCGGAACGCACCTATGGCTCAAGATGGCCGACGGACGAGAGATCAACCTGCACCTCGGGCCGAGCCCGGCGATAGAGCGTCTCTTGGCCAACGTGGAAGCAGGCAGCACGCTGCAAGTCCAGGCGTTCCGGACCGAGAAAATGAAAGAAAACGACTACGTGGCTGTCTCCCTAAATGACGAAAACAAAACGGTCGTGCTCCGGGATCTCAAAACCCTGCGTCCCGTGTGGGCCGGAAAACAAGTAAATCAGGACAGACCTAAAAAACGGCAAAAGACATAGCACCCGACCAAAGAAAAAAAAGGCCGAGACGGACCGCTGGGCCCTCCGCCCCGGCCCTATGATGGTGTTTGGCCCAGACCTACACCCAGCGGATACCGATTTCGCCCGCTTCGCCAAAGTGAGTTGGACCAACCCGCTGTTAGTATGACCAGCGAGCCCGGGATCAAGTAGAGCGGCCTCATTTCAGACCCCCTGGGGACTCCGACGTCCCCGTCCCTCGACTGCCTCCCGGGTGTTGTGGTTAAACCACGAAAGACACAAAAAACACGAAAAGTCCCCAACGCCCGGTAGCAGGTAGGGCGTGCTCTCCGCAGCGCGCCGAACGCGGCGGAGTGGACCGTGAGTAGCGCGCCATTCGGGTTGCGAGACGTCGCATGAAGGCAGTTTTTCCAGAATCATGATCTGCCTTCTTTTGACTGACTCGAATTAACGAGTAGCAATCTGCCCCCATCCGATTGCCCGCTACCTCAGCCCGATGCAAGCCGAGGTAAAGTTTTTGCCCCCAATGGGAGGCAATGAAGTCCCCGATTGCCTAACCCGCAACTAAACCGATAAACCATCAAATAAGGCACGACCGTGTCCCACAAAACCAAGCCCGATCACTTGAGCGTGATACTCGTCCAGATGAGATCCAGAATTTTGCTACTTTTCATGGTTTTGGAGTGGGGTAAGTGGCCGGGAATCGTTTGGCTCAGAAGAGGAGACTGAAAGGGGGCAACCTCACGGGATGAAGATCCTTTCACTCTTTCCCTTTTCCCCCCTCTACCGTTCGAGGTTACCGCGAGTCTTTGTGTAGAACTCCACGACAACCATGCCGATCCGATCATAGTTTCGATCTAGATGATGATCACCGGGCCAGATGTAGTGCTGGAGGCCGCTTCGTTCATTCCATTGGTGAAATGCGTCGGGGTCTTTCTCGCCTGTCAGCACGAAGGTCGGTAGAGGAGCCAACGCGTCGAGTTCTGGTCCCACGGGTGGGCCGGTGTCACCGCCGCCAAACCAACTCCTTAAACCCGCTTTCCAGATGGAGTTTTCAGTGGGACTAATAAGCACCATGGCGGCTACGTTTTCACGTATGGCATCGGGCAAACGGTTGCCCGCAAATGGCACGACCACCGCCCCGAAGGAAAACCCGGCCAAGATGACGGGACGTTCTCCCCATTTTGTGCGGTAAGATTGTATCAACTCAGCGAGGTCGTTAGTGAACCCATCGGGCGTTCGTTCCTTCCAGAAATACTTCAACGCGTTGACCCCGACCACGGGCCAGCCACGATTTTGCCAGCGCTCGGCCAGTTCTTGATCGATCTCGGCCCAACCACCATCTCCGCTCACGAGCACGACGAGCGGTGAGTCAGGTTTGGCATTGTCTACCGGATACTCCACCGCGGGCATGGCATCGTTGGCGTGAGCAATGGCGGTGCCGATAACCGATAGCATCAAGGCGAATAGAGACTTTAGATTTTGGTAGATCATTTCATAAAAACTCCTTTGAGGCCGCCGCTCACGAGCGTGGCAATATCGGTTAGAGCGAGAGGCAGTTGCCAAACGCCCGCGACTGCCACGTAGCGAGGCTCCCAGACCGGATCGAATTTATCTTTGTAGGAGCGAAGTCCTTGGAACCCGTAAAAATGGTCAGCATGCCGAAAGATGAGGCTGCCAATTCGATGAGTCAGTGGAGCCAATTCGTGGGTTTCCATCCCCGCCAGCGGAGCGATCCCAAGACTAAACCACTGATAACCTTCGGCGGCTCCTTTGAGCATCAGTTTAACGAATAAATACTCCATCACTCCGGACGGTGCCGCTTCATCATAACGCATTAAGTCGATGGAAAGTTCCGCTTTGTTCGCGCCGGACCACACGTTGGCGAAGGCTACGATTTGGCCTTCGCGGCGAACTATGCCGACGGGGTTACGCAGGAGGTAGGTTTCAGCGAAAAACCCAAGGGAGAATCCTTTTTCGCGCGCGGATTTACTCGCCAACCAAGAATCTGAAATGCGCCGAAGATCGGGCATAATCTTCGCGACATCTGCGCGATCCACCCATTCGAAAGTAGATCCTTCTCGTTCCAGTTTGTTGACGGTCGCCCTTAATCCGCGGCGGTCTCTTCCGGCCAGAGAAAACCCAGTCAAGGGCACCCGAGCTTCTTCCCCTACTTTGGTGAGACCGAAGCCGGCATCGAGGTATTGGGCTAGGTTTTCTTTATGGATCTCGTAAAACACCGCCCGCCCGCCCGCGCGTTGCGCTCGTTCGCGCAGCGCCCAGATTAATTCGCTGCGCTCGTCTGCGTCAGGAGTGACCGGATCACCCAGAGCGATCCAGCTGCGACCGCTGCGGGCAAACATCACGAACCCGTTTCCGCTGAGACTGAGTATGATTTCTTTATCCCCCAACAACGCGAGTTGGCTACTGGTGTGGGGAGATGCCGCGACTAGCGCTTCCAAGTTGGCTGAGGCGACCGGGGTCGAAGGGCTCCGCTCCGAAGCAGAAATGCGCAAAAGTCGATACAGTCCGAACGCGACAAGACCAATGATGGCGACCAGTTGGGCTCGCATAAATCGGGGGGCATCGGCATGCGGACTGAATCTCCACCAGAGAGTTTGACGGTATTCGACATGCTGATACGCAAACAGTCCCAGCCACGTCGCACCACCGATAACCAGTCCGATGGCGATAATCCAGCCGGGGGTAAAGCGCTCGGCACTCAGGGTGGAGCGTCGATCAAAAAAGCTCCGGCAAGGTGCCAGTGCCGCAAGCATTATACCCAGCGTCAGGGCTTCCTCCCAGTCGAAGCCTTTCAGGAGAGAGGCGCACACACCGGTCGAGAGCATTAGCAGCGTGAGCAGGTAGGCGGCGTCGAGTCGACGTTGGAGCCCCCGCGCCAGTAACAGGAGGGCAATCCCCGCAACTGAGCCCAACAAATGTGATGTCTCGATGATGGGCAGAGGGAGGAGGTCGTTAAGCCAAGCCATGCGACCGTGCACCGGGGGCGTGGCTCCGGAAACGAGGAGCATGACCCCAGCCATAAAGGTGGCTAGCGCGAGCACGCGCGGAGCTACGGCGGGGAGCCAATGTCCAGCACTGGTGGCCCACGCGGAGACTTTGGCCCGATGCCGGTTGAGCTCAAAAACCGCGAGACCTAGTGAGGCGAACGCGAGGGGCGCGAGGTAGTAAATCGCGCGGAATGCGACCAATCCGGCCACCGCTTGCGTTACCGGCAGGTGATCGGGTCGACCGAGGAGAACAATGGATTCGAGCACGCCCAGCCCACCTGGCACGGTGCTGATAACGGCAATGGCCAACGCTCCCGCGTAGAGGGCTTGGAACTCCCCCCAAGTGCCATAGCCGGTAGGTAAGAGCACCCACAACACGGTGCCAGCAACAGCGGTATCGGCTGCTCCAAGCAGCAACTGAGCGAGCGCGAGTCGAGGTCGCGGGAGGGCAAAGGTCCAACGCCAGATGACAAATGGTTTAGTCCAAAATGCACAGAGCGCGACGTAGGCGGGACCCGCGGCCAGGAGCAGGCCTCCGATAATGCGTCCGCCCGTGAAATCGAACGAACCGCCCGTGATCAACCATGCGGCCCCAGCCGTGGTGGTGAGACCCAGCCAGAAGGTCGCACCAACGAATGCTTGCATCGTAAGCACTTCGGTCGCCGTCAGTCCCCATGCGCCATAAAGCCGCAGTCTCACCGCACTCGAACAAAGCCCTCCGAGCCCGACATTGTTTGTCAGGACGAACGCGGTAAAACCGGCGAAGGCAGTGCGTGCTTTGCCTACTTTACGACCGAGGTGCTTGAGCGCCAATCCGTCGTAACCGATGAGCAAGGCATAGCTAACCACGGTTAAGAATCCGCCAACGAAAAGCGTGGTCATCGGTATCGAGCGCCAAGCATGGATGATTTCCCGATAGCTATAGTGCCGCAGCTCTTGGCCTAAAAACCAGCCAAGCACGATGACGCCAACGGCGATGGCAATCGGCCGGATCCAGCGTCTGATCGTGGGCGGGATCATCATTGTGGTATGAGAAGACAAGAGGGATCAGTCCAAGGATTCATGATTTTCGATCTGCAAAAAACGCGCCTGGTGGTCGGTCTCTCCCTCGCCAACCTGCTGGCGGGAGCGTTGGCTTGGTTCACCGTTCGCCGACAGCTCGCGCTTTAGCGGAGAGGGGCTCTCAAGGACCCTCGCCGTTACGGTCTGGAAAATCCGGTCGCGCGTCATAACAACAGCCGCCATATCGTCGCCACCGATGCGCAAATCACGATGCCGAGTATCGTGGGGATCACGGCCGACCATACCGTCCACTTCATGCTGCCGGTCTCACGATAGATCGTATACAGCGTGGTCGAACAGGGGTTGTGACAGAGGCTGAACAACATCAGGCATACCGCCGTCAGCGTCGTCCATCCGCCCGCACTTAGTAGGGTGAAGAGGACGCCGTTGTCGCTGGTTTCAAACATCACCCCTGCCCCGGACGCGGCATCCACCTGGATACCGGTGCTCATCACGGTGAGCATCAGAATGGTGGGGATCACGATTTCGTTGGCCGGAATGGCGACCACATAGGCTAGCAGGATAATTCCGGTCAGCCCTAATGGCCAGGCGATGGGATCGAGCGCGGCGATGGACCACGCCGCCAACGATACGCCGTGCACCTCGACATTACAGATGGTCCAGATCACCGCTCCCGCCGGCACCGCAAACACGATCGCTCGCCAGAGCACAAACACCGTGCGATCGATCAACGAAATATAGAGGGTGCGCAAAATATTCGGCGGCCGATACGGGGGCAGCTCCAAGCTAAAAGCCGACGCCTCGCCTCGCAGCAGGGTCTTGGAGAGTCCGGCGGAAACGACGAAGGTGAGCCCGACCCCGAGCGTGGCTACGGCAAAGACCGACCCCGCCGCGGCGAGACTGGCAAATCCCGCCGGCACCAACGCGCCAATGAAGATCGTGCCAATCAAAATTTGCGTCGGCCAGCGGCCATTACAGAGGGCAAAATTATTGGTGATGATCGCGATCAGGCGTTCACGCGGCGAATCAATCACGCGGGCCGCGATCACGCCGGCGGCATTACAACCAAAACCCATGGCCATGCTCAGCGACTGTTTGCCGTGAGAGCCGGAGCGCTTGAACAGCCCATCCAGATTGTAGGCCACGCGCGGCAGATATCCGAAATCCTCCAGCAGCGTGAACAAGGGAAAGAAAATAGCCATCGGCGGCAGCATCACGCTGATCACCCAAGCCATCGTGAGATACATGCCATCGATCAGTAAGCCGTCCACCCACCAAGGGATCCCCACGGCCGCCGCCGCGCTCTTGAGCAGGGGTTGCCCTTTACCAATCAATAAGTCGGCCAGCATCCCGGACGGCACATTGGCCGCGCTGATCGTGATCCAGAGCACCCCGAGGAGCATCAACGCCATGATCGGCATCCCGGTCCATCGCCCGGTCAAAATACGATCGAGGGTGGCGCGCCAGCTACCCGCCGTGTCGCCGCTACCGCGGGAAACGTAGGCCTCCGAGAGTTTACCCGCCTCCGCGTAGAGCGACTCGACAATGGTGTCGTAGCTGTTGCGCGGGACCATCCAACGCCCGGCCGCCGCCGCATTGAGCACGGCTTGCGCTTGGGGCGACGGGGCGCTGGCGGGGGCTGCGACGCTCGCGACGGCGACAGCGGGCTCACCGAGCGTCGAGCCGGCGTGATCAGCGGACAACTGCCCGAGAGTATCATCGCGCAAGGCCGCTTCGATCATCGGATCGTTCTCGAGTAAGCGCAGGGCGATCCAGTCCTGCTGCGGTGTAACCACGCCTGCTTCGTGCATCGCCGCTTTCACTTGTTTCAAGGCTTCGGCCAATGACGCATCGCTGATGCTCGCGGGGCGCGGTTTGGGCGGATGCGTCTCCGTCGCCATCCCGTGGATGGCTTGGAGTAACTCCGGTAAGCCCTCCTTGCTGCGCGCCGACATCGGCACGACCGGCACCCCGAGTTCGCGCGCCAAGTTGCGGGTATCGATTTTGATATCCTGCGCGCGCGCTTCATCGATCAAGTTCAAGGCGACCACCACGCGGCCAGTAATCTGGCGAACTTGCAGCAGGAGGTTGAAATTTCGTTCCAGCGAAGTGGCATCGCAGACGACCACCGTGACATCCGGTTGGCCGAATAGAATAAATTCCCGCGCGACCTGCTCGTCGGTCGAGGTCGAGCGCAGGGAATAGGTGCCGGGCAAGTCGACAATCTTGTAGCGTTTATCTGAATACGAGTAGCCCCCTTCTGCGCGCGAAATCGTTTTGCCCGGCCAATTGCCAGTGTGTTGATGCAGGCCCGTCAGCGCGTTAAAAACCGTGCTTTTTCCGGTGTTGGGATTACCCGCGAGCGCGATCACGTAATCCCAGTCGTCCAAGTTCAGGCCCAGTTTCTTGAGCGCGCCCGGTCGCCACACCGGACAACGTTCGCACTCGGGTCCTGTCGGTTGCGTGCTCGCTGGCTTCATGCTTCGGCTCCGGTCGATTCTCGGGTGAAGATACTGCGGGCCAAATCAGGGCGCAGGGCCTGCGCCGTGCCCCGGATGCGGAAGCGCATCGGCCCGCCGAACGCCGCCTCCCCTTCCTTGCCGACCCGACTGCCGGGGACGAAGCCAAGATCCAGCAAACGGCGGCGTTGCAAGCCGCGCACCGCCTGCGAAATGGAGTGCACCTGCACGGTGCGGTCCACGGCCAATTGGAAGAGATTGCCCTGGGGCAACGCGTCCACGTCGGAGGGCGTCCAAGCACTCACTTTAAGTCCGGCCGCCTGAGCGCTATCGAGCTGCGTATCCAATCCCGCCCACTGCAATTGATACCGCCCGCCGCTGAGCACTTTCACGGCCACGATCAACTCCGGCGCCAGGCCCGCGAGGATCGATTGCTTGAAGGGTTCCTTCGGCTCGTCCTCAAGATGCACGATCCGGTAGGTGCCATCCTGATCAACCTGGGACAGGAGGCGGCCCGTCGACTCCTCCATCTCTAGCGCCCGCGTGGGGATCGCATCGCCATGGGGATCAAAGCGCGGCCGGTTCAGCTCGGCGGCCATCCGGTTCACCGTCTGAGGGTCCAGCTCATGCTCACGACGATCTGCCTCCGCGTGCCAATCTGCCGGGTGCAATCCCGATTGCTCGGCCAGGTAGCTTTCGTAAATCCGGTGGGCGCGCAGGGTCTGTCGTCCCTGCGCCCAACCTTTTTCAGTCAAGCTCCAGTGATGCCCTTCTCGCCGCAGCGCACCAGCCGCCGCCAAACCGGCGAGCAACTTCGGCAATCGACGAAGCGAGATACCGACCTCATCGGCAATCTTACCGACTTGAATTTCGCCCTGAGCCGATACCCCCGCCGCAGCGCGTTTTAAAAAATCTTCCGCGCACCGTAAGTTGTCCCGTTCTCGCTTAGTCATTGCCATGCGGTCTTCATGAACTCGCTAGCTCTTTGAGAGCTAAAAAAGTGTTATATTTTGATGATTTAAGCGGGCTAGAAATGGGCAGATTTATGCTTCCCATAATAAGAGGGATGGTTGGCCCGGGCCATGGGGTAAAACCCTACGTGAGATCGGTAAGGGGCAGCAGGCCTCGGGCTCTCGCGAGGGACTCACCCCCCCAACGGCCCGGGAGCGCTCATTGCCGCGCGCGGGGGGGGCTGGGTAACACCCCATAGCGCCGCCTGCGGTTTCAGCGTATCGTCTCGGCCAGAAGGATGAAATTTCGTCCCTCTCTCCGCCCGGCGTAGCCCATTGAAATCCAGAAAGATGACCCGCCGGAAATACCAAACTGGAAATGGAGTCATTCAAAATGAATACACTACGACTGATCGAAACCGCGAAGGCGCTGGTGGCCGATGACAAGGGCCTCCTCGCGATCGACGAAAGCACGCCCACCTGCGACAAACGCTTCGCCGAGCACGGCATCCCGCAGACCGTGGAGATGCGACGCGCCTATCGCGAATTACTCATCACTACGCCAGAACTGAGCGCGTCGATCAGCGGCGCGATTCTTTTTGACGAGACGATCCGCCAAGAGACTCGGGACGGCACGCCGTTTATCAAAGTGCTCAACGCCGCGGGCATCATTCCTGGGATCAAAGTAGATCGAGGAGCCAAGGCGCTGGCCGCCCATCCCGGCGAAAAGATTACCGAGGGTCTTGATGGATTGAGAGATCGCCTGAAGGAGTATGCCCAGATGGGCGCTCGGTTCGCGAAGTGGCGGGCCGTTATTATGATCGGCGACGGCCTGCCCAGCCACAGTGCCATCGAAGCCAACGCGCATGCGCTCGCCCGCTATGCTGCACTATGTCAGGAGGCGGGACTTGTCCCCATTGTTGAGCCCGAAGTGATCATGGACGGAGACCATACGATGGCGCGTTGTCTCACCGTCTCCGAAGAAGCTTTTCGGGAGGTTTTCGTTCAACTGAATCGCCAACGCGTCATGCTGGAAGGAATCATCCTGAAGCCCAACATGGTGCTGCCGGGCTTGAAATGTCCGCAGCAGACATCGCTAGACGTCGTGACCAATGCCACGGTCGAATGTCTCTTCCGCACCGTCCCCGCCGCCGTCGCGGGAATCGCATTTCTGTCCGGTGGCCAAAGTGCTGAACTAGCGTCCGAGCGTCTGGATATGATGAATTTTCGATTCAAATCGAAACTGCCTTGGCCGCTGTCATTTTCGTATGGCCGCGCCATCCAACAACCCGCTTTGGAGATTTGGCACGGGGACAAGGCCAACGTCCCCGCCGCGCAGCAAGCCTTACAGCATCGCGCTCAATGTAACCGCTTGGCCCGTCGAGGTGAATACACCGCCGCGATGGAAAACCGATGAACGCAAACAGCCAACCGCCCTGCCGCGTTTACCTCATTCGCCACGGCGAAACCGCGTGGTCGCGCTCGGGCCAATACACCGGTCGCACCGACATTTGTTTGACCGCGCAGGGCGAAGCAGCAGCCCAACGAGTCGGCGAGCGCCTCCAATCCGTTGCGTTCGCGCATGTCTTAATGAGTCCCCTGCAACGTGCTCAACAAACCTGTGCGCTCGCCGCGTTGCAGCCCACCCCGACCGTCGACCCCGACCTCACCGAATGGGACAACGGCGACTACGAGGGCCGCACGCCGGCGGAGATTCACGCGGCCCAGCCGGCGTGGAATCTCTTTCGAGACGGCGCTCCGAATGGCGAGACGCCTACTCAGATTTGCGAGCGCGTCGATCGCCTGATCTCTTTTCTCCGCACCCTCGACGGCAATGTCGCACTCTTTTCGCACGGACATCTTTGCCGCATTCTCGCCGCCCGTTGGATCGGCTTGGCCGTCGAGCAAGCGGAGCACCTTCTACTCAATACCGCTTCGATCAGTATTCTCTCCTACGAGCACGATTGCTCCGACGAACCGGCGATCGCGCTGTGGAATTCTCAGGCCGAGGAGTCGTTTAATTCGCCCCCGGCGCCCGCCCGATCCGCGACAAAAGGAACCCCACTATGAGCAACCCTATCGTCACAAAATCCTTTCGGGTTCAGCCCGATGAGAAAGTGGATCTCGGCAGTCGGCCCACGACCGTGAAGCCGCTATTCAAATCGAAAAAGCAATATCACCATAGGCTACACCACCGGGTGCAGAAACTCAGTGCGCTGCAACGTCTGCACTACGCATCCGACCGCTATGCGATGCTCTTGATCTTCCAGGGGATGGATGCGTCCGGCAAAGACGGCGCAATCCGGCACGTCATGTCCGGCGTGAATCCGCAGGGCTGCCAAGTGTCTAGTTTCAAGCAGCCGAGCGCCGAAGAATTGGATCACGATTTTCTCTGGCGCACGAACCGTCGCCTACCGGAACGCGGACGAACGGGCATCTTCAACCGCTCCTACTACGAGGAGGTGCTCATCACTCGGGTGCATCCGAAGATTCTGTTGCCGCAAAGGCTGCCGGAGGAGTTGCCCGACGCGAAGACCCTTTGGCGGGATCGCTATCGCTCAATCGTAGATCACGAGGCACATCTCCATCGCAATGGCACTAGGATCATCAAATTCTTCCTCCATCTGTCGAAGGACGAGCAAGCCAATCGATTTCGTGATCGCATCGATGAACCGGAGAACAACTGGAAGTTCGGCGTCACGGATATGAATGAAAGGAAAAGCTGGCCGCTCTACATGCAGGCCTACGAGGCGGCTCTCGGCGCCACGAGCTCAGCTGACTCGCCTTGGTATGTCGTGCCGGCCGATAGCAAGAAAAACGCGCGGTTGATTATCGCCCAAATCATCCTCGAGGCCTACCACGAAATCCCCATGGCGTATCCGACGACGACCGCCAAACGGCGAAAGGAATTAAAGGCCATTCGTGGTGAACTGTGAGAAATACCAAGCAGCCTAACCTCATGAAAAAGCTCATTATATTCGATCTCGATGGCACCCTCGCTGGAAAAGAGGTGCAGCCATTTCGGCAGGCTCAATTCTCGGGCGAGGCACGGCATCGCCGCCGCCTCGAAAAAGTGACGCAGTTGGAAAACCGATCGAGCCCCACCCGCACCACCGCTCACCCCAAATCGGAGGCGTCATCGCGAAAAGCGGATCCGGCCAGCGCCGTGGCGCTTGAACGATGGGAAAACGAAGGCGGCGAAATTCCCAGCCAGCTGCAACCGCATCTTCCCCACGCTAGCAGTGCGTGATCCGCCGTTCCCTGGGAACGCCGACGTCCCCGTCGGCCCACCCCTTCAGCGGCTCCCCGAGTCGGGCGAGTAAACCACGAAAGACACGAAAGCGCTCCGGACCCACCAAAGCAGGTAGGGCGTGCTCGCCGCAGCGCGCCGAACGCGGTGGAGTAGATCGTGGTAGGGGGTGACAGACCGGCCGGATGAAACGGCGCGCTCGGCGCGCTCGCCCTACCTCGGAGCAACAAGGGGCTTTGCGAGACGACGCTGGTTTCAACGCTTTCACGTTCGGATAAAATCATGAACCAGGGGACTGCCCCCCCCTTTCCGAGTCCCTTTCCCGAGTCCTCCTCAGCGGCGGAGCACTTTCCCTTCCTTCCGCCCTAGCGGTGGAAGTTGGCGGCGGTCTGGGGTGGATTTATGGCCCAACTATGGCACCGTCAGTTTATGCGAAAAGAAATGGATTCGATGGGAGCAATGGAAGTGCCCGATGATGCGCTGTATGGGGCTTCGACCCAGCGAGCGATTTTGAATTTTCCGAT
>Ga0075118_10001222_pt1 | contig 19015 bp, 17 predicted proteins | sample AntAceMetag02UKE_FD_69794 | JGI IMG/M metagenome (GOLD analysis project Ga0075118, IMG submission 69794) | Saline lake microbial communities from Ace Lake, Antarctica - Antarctic Ace Lake Metagenome 02UKE | ecosystem: Environmental > Aquatic > Non-marine Saline and Alkaline > Saline | place...
AAAATGGTGGAGAGGGCTAGTAGATACTTCATTTGCTTAGGTGCTTGTCAAATGTAACGCAGACTCAACTTTTCTGCAAAAAACTTGCTCAATCTGTTACTGTATAGGTACCCGCTAGCCAGTGTGTCTAGTGCTCTAACATACGTAGATGAGCATTTAGCATCTCTAAGATCAGACCTAACATAATCGTTAAAAGGCATAGCATCTTCGTGCTGCAGCACGTTAAGTCTTTCGTCGTCACAAGATAAAAAGGCCCCCCGAAGGAGGCCTTTTCTCTGTTTCTGACCAGCTTACAAATGCAGCAGGTTCAGGACAGATTTCTTGAGCTTGCGCCCAACTTAACCTTGAAGCAGGCTTAGTACGCCTTGCTTAGAAGCATTCGCCTGCGCCAGCATTGCTGTTGCCGCTTGGCTCATGATCTGCGCCTTAGTTAATTCGCCAGTCACTTTAGCAAAGTCAGCATCTTCAATCTTAGACTGTGCCGCTTCAGTGTTAACAACCACATTACCAAGGTTGTTAATCGCGTGATCCAGACGGTTTTGGACCGCACCCAAGGAAGACCGAGTTTCACCGACTTGCTCGATTGCACCGACTAGTACCTCGAGCGCAGCAGTCGCACCTGCTTCTGTAGAGATATCAATCGAAGCAACTGAGTTACGGCTACGACCTACATCTGATACTTCAACACTCGCTGAATATCCAAGACCCGCCTGTGTGGAGGTGAGCGCCAGATTACCGTTGTCGTTGACAGAAGCCGTAACAGTGGCTGCCACTGACGAAGAGTTAATAGCCGCTACCAAGTTTGCAACTATCGTGTCCATGGTTGTGTCAGTGTCTTGTACGGAGTAGCTAACACTGGTTCCATCAATGACCGCTGAATAAACGTCGTTAGTTTCCACTGTTCCACTTAGTGCAAACTCGTCAGATTGAACTCCTCCGGAGAAGTTAGTGGTAGCTGTTGTGATCGCGAAGCTTTCACCTACCCCACCTTCCACTGAAAGTTGGCCATCAGATACTGAGAGTGCCTTTCCAGTAAATGATGCATTCTCAGACATCCAGGTAGCAACTGCTGCGGCATCATCACCCTCGAGGGCTGTGTAGCTAGCTGTTTCAGCACCAATGGTGAGTGTGAAGCTATCTCCTGCCTCAACATTCCCAAAGGCAACTGCTTCAACCTGAGCTACGTCACCTGCATTCACCGTCGAAACTGATGTTTCAAAACCAACACCCGCTTGACTTGATGTCAACACAACTTCACCAGCATTATCAGAGGTTGAAGCCGTTACCCCAGTCAAACCAGAGGCAGCCGCAGCAACCAAGCCATCACGTGCAGCATTCAAACGGTCATCTGCTGTCGCACCTGATGCGTCATCAGCTGTCACTGTATATGAGATAGAAGACCCATTATCCAGTGAGATCGAGAATACATCTCCCTCTTCAGCATCGCCAGAGAGAGCAACGTTATCAATCTGAGATTGTGCTGCAATCGAGCTATTGTTTGTAGTTGTAGAAGAAGTGCTGACGATGGCTGTACCAGCTGTCACAGCAGTTAATACAAGCCCTGCGTCGCCATCCGCCACAACACTAGAAAGTAGTGCGGAAATAGTTGCATCACTTTCGATTGCATCGACTAGCGCGTCCCTCACTGCTGTGAGGCGTTCATCGTTGGTTCTGAGAGCGGCCGTTGCTTCGTCAACTGCGAAAGTGACAGTAGCGGCGGCGACTTGTACGGTAAACACATCACCTCTTCCAACTTCACCGGAAAGCTCCAACGTGTCTTGTTGACGTACTGCGGTAGCGGCGGTCTCGGTCATAGCTGCTGTAAACTGGACACCGGCTACATCAGATGCAATCACGATTTTGTCGGTATTGTTCGCATCTGCAGTCAGTGTAACGTTCTCCAAGTCACCGGTTAGAGCGATCAAGGCGTCACGTACAGCTTCTCTTGCGCCTGCTGCGCCAAGATCAACCATGGCTTGCGTAACCGACACACTAACGGCGTTCTGTTCAGTTGCTGACGCAGTAGCGGCAAATGTAACAGCAAGATTAACCTCGTCGCCCACTTCCAAAACTTGAGCTGCATCCATCTCTACTGAAGAGACTTGAGCCACCGCCGCACTGTTGGATGTGCTAACTGAGACGCTGAAATCGCTTGCAGCACCGGTTTCTGTTGAAGTCAAAGTTAACTCACCAGCACTCGCTGAAGCTACAATAGTTCCCGCAGCAGCTGTTGAAATCCCTGTTCCCTGGCCATCAGTGTCGTTTACCAAGTCTGCAAGCTCTGCTGCAATAAACCCTACAGTGTTCTTGCCGGTTTCTACAACATAGGAGACTGTTGTGTCACCCACCGTAATGGAAATCGTATCACCTACTTCCATGTTATCAGCTGCTGCGCCAATACCATCAGGGTCAAATTTGACCATCTTGCTTGATGCAGTTGCTATAGCATTGTCTTCTTCATAGGTTCCAGTTGCACTGCCTGCATTGTTAGTCGCACGCGTCACCTCTGTTGCCACAACTTGAGTTCCATCAGCCAAAGTGCTCGTGGCGTTTGTCTCAGCTACAGTGACAACCAATGCGAGAGCATTCGTTGTATCTGTGCCAGAGAAGACAATAGCACCGTCAGCGACACCAGCGGAGGCGGACACAAGACCTGAAGTGTTGCTTGTAATATCCGCTGTGTCAGCAGCAGCGTTAAATGCTGCAATCATTTTGGCACGAACATTCTCGAGCGTCGCGTCACCATCAGAGCCGATATCATCTGCTATAACGGTGTACTCGATGGCACTGCCCAGGCTACCAGTTGTAGTCATACTGAACTTATCGCCCACTTCTAAACCAGTATTCGCGATAGTTGAAGTGGATGTCGCCGCAACAGCACCATTTGCAGCAACACCAGTCGGTCCAGTTATGGTCGCAGCAACACGCGCTGTATTTGTGTAGGCTACGTTTGGAGCCAGGTCTGTGGCCGAAGCAACCGAGGCGGTAAACAGAATAGTCCCATCACCTTCACGACTTGCTGTAACTACACCGCCAGTTGTATCCGAGCGAGCCCCAGCATCTGCAGCATTGAAGGCTGCAATAAAGGAGTCGATTGCATTGCTTTTTGTCGTAGTCGCATTGTTGTCAAGATCATCAACGTCGACAGTGTGAGCAACTGCAGCCCCTGCAAACGTTACAGAGATAATATCACCTTGTTGAACTTGCCCACTCAAGCTGAAAGCCGTTTTAGCTACGATGCTGTCTACGCCAGTCGCGCTGTTCGCAGCATCGACGTAGGCAATTTCAGTGTCCTGAGTACCCGCAGTTACAAACGCTTGGCGACCATCTGCGGTATCAACCTGGGTTCTCCAAGCTGAGTCACCAGAAGTAGCAACAGTGTTCGTGATTGTGACCGCGTTTGTGGCAGCTACAGCATCGGTAGCACCACCAGTAACACCTTCAAAATGACCAGTTGTGGTGCCGTTAACAGCTGCTGTAATCCCAGTTGCTACTGCGGCCTGCCGCAATGCGGCAGTACCTAGTGCAGCATCAGCAGCCGTGACTGTGTAGGAAACCGAGTTCTCTTTTTGAGTTGCACTACGCCCGTAGAGTGTGACGACATCACCCTCATCAAAGTCACCAGTGAACGTAACCACTTCAACGCCCGTTGCGGCCGCTGCCGCAGCAGAATTAAGTGTAGTTGCAGCGCTGGGTGAGGCATTGAAGGTCACTACTCCAAGCGCAGACGTAGCACCTGTAATCCCTGCACCTGCATAAGTTCCATTGGCGACTTGTGTATTAACTTGAGCGGCAATGTTTGCAGCAATGCTCGCCACCGTCAAAGCAGTAGTTGCTTTTATATCTTCCGCGCCGATTGTGTAAGTTTCAGCAGAAGTGTCGGTCCAGTTTACAGTAGCACCAATTTCAAAACCAGAACCAGCAACGGTTAAAACAGCACCTGCTAAGGCTACAGTACCACCATAACCCTGCGTTGTAGTAGTTACAGTTGCAATACCAGCCTCTTTAACTGTGAACGTTTCGGCAACTGCACTAGCAGAAACATTATCTACCGTAGTTGTTGATGACAGTGCCTGTGTGGCATCTTGACCAATGTTGAACTGGCTCTGACTAATAGTGGCAGCCTGTGTGTTGGCTTTTACAACAGCAATTTGAGAAGTAGAAGATGTTGCCGATTGCGTGTCAGCACCAAGCGCGATGTTTGATACAGAGCTCATTAAAGAGGCCGTGGCGTCTGTTGTGCCGTCAGCGCTGAGCGCGCCGGAAGAGTGATCGGCAATGTCAAGTGAAATACTGCCCTGAGTTGTGAAACCAATTGAAAGAGTTTTTGCGGAGAAAGAGCCATCAAGGATCTTTTGACCATTAAATTCAGTGTCACTGGAAATTCTATCAAGTTCAGTTTGAAGCTGAGAAATTTCAGATTGCAGAGCTTCGCGGTCCGTTGCTGTATAAGTCGAGTTAGACGCTTGCACTGAAAGCTCATACATACGCTGCATGATGTTAGTGCTCTCTTGAAGCGCACCCTCGACTGATGATACTAAGGAGATGCCATCTTTGGCGTTGTTGATAGATTGCTGCAGGCCACGCACTTGGCTTTCCATGCGGGTCGCGATGCTTAAACCTGCCGCGTCGTCAGATGCTGCGTTAATCCGCTTACCTGAGGAAAGCTGCTCCATCGCAGTTTCCATCTGCTTATTTACTTTATTCAAATTGTATTGAGCGTTTATAGACGCTATGTTGGTATTGATAACAGTCATAACCTGTCTCCCTTCGGTTCAATGCCAGTCACGCTTCGTAATCAACATCGTGTAGAGCGATTGCGGATTAGGCTAATGGCGTATGAGTATGGAAACGACAAGATCTGAGAAAGTTTAGTTAAAGCTTTAAATTACTCGTAAATGATTAAGAATTAGCTCAAATTAAAAGTTAATTTTTGCAAAAAAATCACTTAAATCAACATAGCCGTCATCAATTTGACGGCCTAAAATATAATCAACACACTGTTTTTTATGAGAACAACCACTCCTTGTCAATTTTCCGTAACGCTAACGTCAAATTCAATACTTGGTATTAGAGTTATTATCGCTTTAATCCACCCAAGGAGAAGATGATATGAGATTTACAGCATCACAAGCCATCCGACAAAAGCAATCACTGGTCATCACTGCCCAATTGCAGCAGGCAATAAAGCTTCTTCAAATGAATAATTTTGAACTCGAACAATTCATAGAAGATCAATCTTTAGAAAACCCATTTCTAGATATGGTTAACTCTTCTGCAAATGACACCAAAGCCGACAAGCCAGAGCCAACAGTTGAACATACCGCAGCTGTTCCCGACAGCGCCGACGTTCAATTGGGTGTTGAGGCACCAGACACCCCGATTACATCAGAGGCAATGGACAACACATTTGAATCCAACATGTTGGATCTTGGCGTCACGAGCAGCAAATCATCGAGTACACAAGATTGGGATGTCATCGCCTCCACAGTTCAAGAGCGTGGTCCCTCCTTATATGCACATATCTGTGCCGAAATAGACCGCATGCTGACTGATCCCAAAGAACGCATGATTGGATACGTCTATGCAGAATCGTTAGAACCTTCAGGTTGGCTGGGTCAATCCGTTGAGGAAATGGCCAAGATGTTAAACATATCATCCGAATTAGCCGAGCTTGTTTTGAGCAAGTTGCAGACAATAGAGCCCGCAGGCCTGTTTGCACGATCCCTTAAAGAATGCCTACAACTTCAAGCCAATGCGCATAGAACCAATAGCGAACATTTCACAATATTGCTGGATCATCTCGACATTCTGGCATCTGGTGATTTGAAATCTCTGAAAAAAATATGTGGCGTATCCAGTGATCGGTTGCGTACAATGATCAATTTATTGCGCAGCTTTAACCCAAAACCAGGCACACTATTTGAAACGGATGTCGACCCGATACGGGCACCAGATCTAATTGTAACAAAAAACAATGACGGATGGCGTATTGACCTAAATCGCAGCACACTGCCCAGCGTCCAAATTGATCGCAACTACGCCGAAGTCGCATTAAAATCAGCGTCAACCGAGGAAGATAAGAACTTTTTGAAAGAGCGAGTTGCCGGTGCACGTTGGCTGAAAAGCGCGGTTGAGCAGCGTAATTCAACAACGATGGCTGTCGGCGCTGAGATAGTCAAACGTCAGACAGCCTTTCTAGAGCATGGAGTGGGTGCCTTACGGCCTCTTGTCCTCCGAGATGTGGCAGACGCCATAAATGTACATGAAAGCACAGTCAGTCGTGTCACGTCAGGTTTGATTATGACCACCCCTCAGGGAAGCTTCCGCCTCAAAGATATGTTCAGCGTCGGCATTGAATCTGGTGCGGAAGATGGTGTCGAGGCTGCATCTGCAATCAAATTCAAAATCAAGAAGCTAATTGACACAGAACCACCAACAGCACCCTACAGCGATGATACTATCGTCGATTTCATGGCCAAAGCAGGCGTCAAATTAGCCCGCCGTACCGTCGCTAAATACCGCACGCTACAGAAAATTCCATCGTCTTTCCAGAGACGCCGTGAGGCTATTATGGCTGGCCAATCTTAAGTTTTAGTCGCACTGCTGGGTGAATAAGTTCAGATAGATGTGAGACTATTTTTTGTTGCCAAGATTTAGGCGGCCTCGGATACTGAGAATTGAAAGAAATCAGCTCACGAGGCCAATATGCAAATCATCGGACTACACAAGAACGTTTATAAACTTTATGCTTGGGCGCGGACACAAGAATGTTTGGACGTTTACCGTATCAAATACGAAGGTCAGGTTCGCCAGTGGGAAGATTTGCGCGCGGAGGGTGTCTGCGTAGCAAAATGCGCTAAATTCGTTGGCATCTCCCGCGCGACATATTATCGACACAAGCGAATTTTGAAGGATTTGGCGCAGGCAATCATACCGCCGTCAAAGGCCCCAAAACGCTGCAACAAATCACAGTGGGGCGAGGCAGAAAAGCAATTGGTGCTTGAGGCCCGCCACGACAATGAAACCTACGGCAAGGAGAAAATTGCGGCTATCTTGCGGCGCGAAAAGAACCAAACCATGAGCGATAGCACCGTGGGACGTATCTTGAGTTTTCTGAGAAAAAAAGGTCTGATCACACGATCAAGGTCTGCGCCCCAAAAGCGTAAGCGCAATTTTTCCAAGGGGCATGCCAAGGGATGGAAATATAAGGTTTACAGCGATATAGAGGTTGGAGAGCGTGTGCAGATCGATCATATGACTGCCACGAAGAACGGCGTCACGTGCAAACACTTTCAAGCCTGGGAGAGGTGTAGCAAGCATATCCACGCGCAGGTTTATTCGAATGCCACTGCACGCTCTGCGAAACGATTTTTGCAAGAGCTCGTTGAAATAGCCCCCTATAAGATACTCTCAATTCAAGTGGATGGTAGGTCTGAGTTTATGGCTGATTTTGAGACGGCGTGTGAGCAGATGAGCATCCCGCTTATTGTACTGCCCCCAGCAAGGCCGAAATACAACGGTGGTGTCGAACGTGGCAACCGTACCTTCCGCGAAGAATTCTATGCGTGTCGTGATCTCATTGCTGACAGCATAGGGGCCATGCGGTTTGAACTTCGAAAAGCTGTCGATAAATACAACACATTCAGGCCACATCACGCCTTGAAAGGAAAGACACCGATGGAGTACCTTCGAATCACTCAGGCCGAAGCCGCGTGAGTCTCAAAAGACCTGAACCTACACAGAGCAGATTCAATGGTGTTCCTAAGGCTCAATTTGGTCTATCTTTATGGAATGTGAGTGGCGTTTTAACAACAGTGACCCTTCAAGACAGTTATTACTGCTAAGGCAATGGGTTAAGCGCCACTTGAAGTAGTTATCTGGGTCAGCCCCAAATAATAAACTTAGCTGTTAGGTGTCAGCCTGGCGTTCGCGTGCTTTTTTGCGCTGAATACGATTGAGCCTCTGCGGGACGTCTGCTTTGTCAAATGGAAACAAGATCTCAGGGTCTAATTTGCGGCAGGCTTCACGGGCCTGGGTTTCACTAGCCGCACCAATAACAAACCAAAAGAATTTATCTTCAAACAAATGATAAGAACGGAGAAGGTTTAATTGCGCCTTTTTCACATAAAGCCCTACAAGTATATAACCCAATACAAACAGCGCAATATGGGTTACGATCGTTACGCCATAGACAATCGAAATTGCCACCATTGGATAGTAGAGCCTATTATTCAGCAGCCACAACAAAGGAAAATAAGATGCGAGTGAATCATATTTCATCGAATGCATTGCTGCATTGCTCTTTAAATCACGGAAAATTTCATAATTTTGGTAATTTTCAATTGGCTCAAACTCTAATTTCCCAAAACCCTCACTAATCAAGAGGGCTTCTTCTGGAGTAACAAAATCAAATTCAGCCCGAAGCGGCGTGTGGAAGCACTGATTAAAGAATACTCCATCACGCCAGAACGTGACAAGCCAAGCAACATCATCAGGCATTGTTGGGTCATAATCCTCGAATGCAGCTTTTAGCGTCTCACTGTCGCCCAGAAACAACTCCCCATCGATTGCGACAAGAATATCGTTCTCTTTGATACGATGAGCAACAGCCTCACTGCCAATGCCCTGCTTTAGTACCTTCAGAAACTGGTGGACAGGCGGAGTATCAGTTTCATTTGGTGCTTCATCTTCAACAGCCATAGTCTATCCTTAAGGGTATGAAATTGGGTCGTCCGTTTTAGGCCGCAGTTTGGTAGCTTTTGGTTTTGGTTTAGGCGCCGTACGGGTCCGGGGCGGCGGGCTGTTTGCTGCTGTAATTTTTGCTGAAATCTCACGCTGGAGCATTAAAATTGCCTCAACCTTCGCCGCCATTTCAGGTCCCATCGCCTGCCCAGCTTGCTCAGTTGAACCTTCCGCCATAACAGTCTCCATGAGTTTTGACTGAGCGAGTTCTATCTGGGCTAATGCCGCTGTGATCGTCTCTGTTTGTGTTACCAGATCCACGTCAATTTTATTTAGAACTCCAGAGCTAAATTGGGAAACTGAAGCGATATTTGTCTCTGACAGGTCTACCAAGCCATCGCGGGTCTGCGCGGCATTTAATTCTTGTTGATTTTCGATACGGGCCAGTGCTTCATTCGCAGCGGCAGTAGCTTCCAGAAGTTGTTCCTGTTCGGCAACAGAAACATCTAGTGCGGTTGTTGCAGCTGCAAGCTTATCAACATTTTCAGCGAAAATAACCAAAGCCTCAAGCGAGGTATTATTGCTGGTCTCCATAGTTTCCATCGTTCGATAATACATCATTGATGCAACTAAAACAGCGATCAGGCTCGCGGCCGCAGAACTGATGAAAATAATTGTGGCGTTTCTATACATTTTTTTCACCTTTCCCTCCACGACGGAATAGTCGTTTGTAATGCGCACAAATTCATCAGTGACGTTGGTCGCCGCATCTGCTGCATCCAAAGCGATTTTTATGCTATCTTCTACAGATTTAGTACCCGCACTCATTTCAATCTCCTGGCTGTTCGAGACCTTGCATCGTCAGCAAGTCGAACCTTCTCTTGGTAGTGAGCACAATTCGTGCCAGTTGCCGCAAAAACTTCAAGGCTGGGCGACTGCAAAGACTTAAAACCAAACTTCATACAGCCGCGCGGGCGTTTTGGATCATAAGTCACAAAATAATGCTGGCATCGTCCACAAGCTATGTAGTTAAATTTATTGTTCATTTCTTAGTCGCAGCAGTCACTATTCGTACAATTTCCACAATCAAAAATCTAAAACCACCCAACATACACATAAACGACGCAGCAAAAAGTCCATAAATTTGAACCTTACTAACTGAGCCGATCAAAGAAAGAGCTTCAAGCGCTATCCAGGCAGACATTCCAAAGAACGCAATCGTGGAAACGATTTCTCCAATTCCCCTTGTTCTATTGCGCGCCATCTGAGCCTCCACTTAAAGATTTACCAAATTCATCGAACTGCAAGTCATCCGGAACTTCGACAAGTGGATCTGGTGGGGTTTCACCCCGATCAAGGCGAAACACATAGGCCAAGACTGCAGCAACAGCTGTGTAGACGCCATCATTAATTTCTTGCCCAATCTCACTTGTGAAATACAATGCCCGCGCAAGAAGTGGGCTACGGTATACTGTGACGTTAGCCTCGTCGGCTTTTGCAATAATCCTCTCAGCAATTTTACCACGGCCCATAGCCAAAATAATTGGCGCCCTCATTTCGCCCGGAACATATTTTAAGGCTACAGCGAAATGGGTAGGGTTGGTAATAATAGCAGTTGCATCGGCCACACTATCGACGGCGGCACCCTGCTCCGATGCCCGGCTACTTGCTTCCATTTGAAGACGGCGTATGCGTGACTTTACTTCTGGCGAACCTTCAGATTGTTTGTGTTCATCCTTCAAATCTTTTAAGCTCATTTTTAATTTCTTTGTATGTTTATGGATTGCATAAACAAGATCGATCCCAGCAATAGCACTCAAAACAATCAGCGACGTACCGAGCGCGAGCATAATACTTGAAAAAACCTCTAACAAGGCAGCACTCAGATTCGTCGACATCAAGTTCAAAATAGTCGGCAACATAAACCAAATAACGCCAACGAACGCAGATGTCAGCAATCCAACCTTGGCAACTGCTTTGACCAGCTCCATCAAGCCATTCACAGAAAACATGCGCTTGAAACCACTCAAAGGATTAAGCCGGTTTCCCTTAAAGTTTAACGATTTTGCAGAGAAGTTAATGCCGCCGCTCAAGGCACTTTGTGACGCTAAGACGGTGAGCATAATCGGCAACCCAATAATGGCCGAAACAACAATGAATATCTTCATCGCGCGGCCTAATCCAGTGAGAGTTTGACTACTCATCTGATCAAGACTTCCAAATTCGAAAAAAGCGACCCAATGGCTCATTTGCGAAGGTATAAAGATAGACAGTGCATAAAGCATGGCAACGCCCATCGACATTGTCATAAAGACAAAAAGCTCTTTCGAGGATAGAACCTCACCATCTTCCTTCGCCTTATCAAGACGTTTTTGGGTTGGGTCCTCTGTCTTTTCTTGGCTATCGTCGCCACCTTCAGCCATTTTGCATTCCTTCGATAAGCGTTCTTAGAAAATTAACAATCGCGTTTGTTAGATCTGAAAAAGCCCACGCAAACGGCGTGATTGATAAAGTTAGCAATACAAACACACTAAAAATCGTGATTGGAAAACCAAATGAAAACAAATTCAATTGCGGTGCTGATTTCGTGATAATCCCAATTGCGAGATTGATTATCAGCAAGACTGCCACAATTGGTAACATCATGCTTGAGGCAAAATCAAACATTAGACCTGCAGCATCAATACCGGCTTGGATCATCCCATCTAGAACTAATGGAGCTCCAATCGGCACAACAGTGTAACTTTCAAGGATCAGCGCAAAAACGAGCAAATGGCCATTAATTGAAAAGAAAATAACCAACAAAAACAATGTAAGAATTTGGCTAACTACGGGTGTTTGGCCCGAGCCACTAGGGTCAACCTGCATTGAAAATGATAATCCTGAGGATGACGCAATTTTTTCGCCCGCCAATCCAGCCGATGCAAAAAGGATTGTGAATGTTAATCCTACGCATAGACCAATTGCGAGCTCTTGCAAAATCAATGGTATCACCTGAAATGAAGTCAAGACCGCCATTGTTGGCGCTTCGACTTGCGACATCACAAATGCCCCTAGTGCAAAAGACAAAATAATTCGGATTTGTAATGGCAGCATACGCGACCCAAAGAATGGCGCTGAAAGTAAAAAAGCCGCGGCGCGCAGGTTCATTACTAGCACCTGCAGCAACCAATCAAGAAGGTCCTGCATTTGCATTCCTGGCAATGCACCAAGTGATATTTCGTTGAGCGGTATCACCGACCAACCAAGGCTATTTCTTGGAAAATAAAAGTGAAGTAGTTACTCATTTGGGTCATCATCAGGCTAGATAATAGCGCAATAGTAGTTAGAACTAGTATCAGTTTTGGAACAAAACTAAGCGTCATTTCATTAATTGAGGTAGCAGCTTGCAAAACACCGACTAGTAAACCAATCGACAACGCCACACCTAAAACTGGCCCAGAGGTCATGATAATCTGCCAAAATGCCAACCTTAGGTATTCTATGTTACTATCGAATTCCATTTTGCCTCACGGTGTTAAAAATGTTGCAGCGAGCGAACCCACCGTCATGGCCCAACCATCAACCAAAACAAAAAGAAGCAGTTTGAAGGGTAGGGAAACTAACATTGGAGAGAGCATCATCATGCCGAGCGCCATCAAGATTGATGCGATCACCATGTCGATGACCAAGAACGGTAAAAACAATAGAAACCCAATTTGAAAGGCAGTCTTGAGTTCTGAAGTTATAAAAGAGGGCAAAAGTGTTGAAAACGGAATATCCGCATTGCTTTCATATCCGTCCGCACCCGCCATATCGCTGAACATCAAAAGCGTATCACTCCGCGTGTTAGCTACCATAAAGTCTTTCATGACACTTGATGCCTCCATAATTGCTTGATCAGCAGGCAATGTCTCAGAAAGAAATGGCGAAAGCGCTACGTTGTATACTTCAGTGAGAGTGGGCTGCATTATGAAAAACGATAAGAATAATGCGATGGCAATCAGAACTTGGTTGGGCGGCGTTTGTTGGGTGCCTAATGCCTGTCTCAAAATTGACAATACGATGATAATACGGGTGAACGAGGTCATGCCCAAAACCAATGATGGCAAGAGTGTGACTGCTGTCATTAATGCCAAAATTTGTAGCGACAATGAATATTGGACATTTCCATCCGCCGTCTGCTCGGACGAGAACGCTGGCAGGCCGCTCAGGTCCAAGCCCTGCGCCAAAGCGGAGGTGGAAATAATGGAAGCAACTATTACTGTTGGAATAAAGAATAACTTACGCATCCAAACTCTCCTCTGCCAAAGAGTTTATTTGGACAATATTACTATTGCCAGCCTTGGAGGCGCACAGAAGAAAATCCTGCCCCCGAATATTCAGAAGATACAAACGTTCTTTAGGGCTTACGCTGAGCGTTTCCGTGATCTTCATCACACTTTGAAGCGGCGTAACTTTGCCGCGGCCAATCAATCGTTTGATGATAATTTGCGCAGCTAATAATATCGCAATGAATATTATTATAGTGACGATCTGGTATGGTTGTATATCGGACATAATCGCTCTTAATCTCCCTTGAGATCATAAAAGCAATTATCGTGCCAAATAATGATTTTTAATTAAAAATATGCAAACATCTGTTTATAAGTGATTTTAAAAAAATCACTTGTCAACAATCCGACGTTTGGACGATTTAAATCACTTCTACACGTTTTTCAGGTTCAATTATTTCACCAAACCGTATCCCAAACCGTTCACCCACCATAACCACCTCACCCTTTGCGATCTTGGTTCCGTTAATTAATATATCAAGAGGATCACCAGCCAAGCGGTCTAGCTCCAAGATGGAACCCTCACTTAAACGCAGCAAATCTCGGATTGTAATCTCAGAACGCCCCACTTCAACTGTCATCTGAACGTCAATATTTTCAAGGACCCGCAGGTTTTCGGTGCCATTGCGCTCAAGTTTCTGGTCAATTGGGCTTTCGGGTGGGAGAGAGTTTTCTGACATAATAAGAACTTTCTATTCAGGGTTTTTATTTGATGTGATCCGGTCGCGCAAATACAGCGCAGCTTGCGGTCCAACTTGGCCAAGCTCTGCATTAAATAGCGTCTTACCTTCCACAAGAACTTTTATTCCATTGTTAACTTGCATCGGAAAGGTATCACCATCTTGCAAATTTAAGAGATTTTTAATCGATACCTTAGGTCTAGCCAATTCGGCTGTCACTACCAAAGGAATATTCAAAATTGAACGTTCTAATTTCTGACGCCAAGACAGGTCCTCTGTAACAAACTCTGACTGCACCCTAGAGCGCAGTAGCGATGCGATTGGCTTTAGCGTTTGCAAGGGATAGACTACATCAAAAGTTGCTGGTTCACTTCCAGGCAATTGGACTAAAAAAGTACACACAATTACCGTTTCGCTGTTATCCACGAACGAAGCAAATTGCATATTTTCTTCGTGGCTTTGAACCGCAAAGGACACTGTGGTTAAATCCTTCCATGCGTTTTGCATGGCCGTCATGAGCCCACCAGAGATTATTTCAATAACTCGCTGCTCTGTAGCTGTGAACTCTCCTGGCACTCTGCGCAACGGACGCACAGCAGTCCCACCATAATAAGCATTGGTAAGCAACGATATAAAATTGGGTGCAACAACCAGCAGACTGCTGCCACGTAATTCCTCCAGGCGGCTTGTTGTTAGGCTCATAAAACTATCCGCATCACTGGAATATTCGTCAAAGGTTTTAACCTCTGGCGGGAATGATGAAATGCGTGGTTGTATCCGAAGCATTGGAAGAAACACGCTGCGTGCAAAACGACAGAACCGTTCATTAATCATACGCAGCGCATAATAATCGCCCAATAGCGAAAGATCATCCGATCCAAAAGAGAACGATTTGACCTCGAGTGCTTCAACAGATGAAACAGAGTCCAACGCCTCAGAATCATCACCAAGGCCCGCGATCAGTGCGTCTACCTCTTCAGAGGTCAGTTTTTTAGATGCAGCCATAGCTAGGTCGTACCCTTATTGCAAAACAAAGGACGTAAAGTGAACGCTGTCAATTCCACCGAATCCCTCCAAAATTTCTAATTTAGCATTAATAGCCTCAACCATTTTGGCAGCTAAACGGTCGCGTCCCTCTTTGCCGCTAATATCTTCTTCAGTAAAATCACTTACAGTTCCCAGAATTTCAGACCGAAGTGCAAGCTGATGCAACTCAACATTCTCCACCACAGTCTCATCATATTGAGTGGAGATACCAACACCTAATTGAAGGAACTTCCGCGAGTCACGAAGGTTTGAAGTAAAGTTACCGTCGAATTCAAAGTAAGATGTTACAAAAGTATCAACCGAAGGGGTTTCCTTTTTCTGGAGGGCAGGCTCTGCATCTTCAGCCACCTCAGTATCCTCTTCAGGCAATTGGCCACTTTCCCTCAGTTTTCTTTCTATAATTTGCTCAATTTCTGCACTGGGAGTTAGCCCTTGGCCACCAAACATGAAAAAGCCAGCGCCAAGACCAACACCAATCAACAGCAGGCCACCAAAAACCAACCCAATAATTTTTACTAGGCCACCTTTTTTCTTTGGTTCATCTGTATCTTTGTCTGCCATCGAAATTCTCCTGATACTTAAGCAATGACATTTACCATGCCATTATGAAGTTGGCTGGTACGTTCCACATTTGCATCCGTATCTGCTCCACGGTTTCTATGTTTGTTATCACCAGGTGTTGATTGTTGTTTCTGCTTCCCTTGTTGTCCTAAGCCTTGGCCCACTCCACCATCCATCGATGCAGAGAACGACGCCAGTCTAAACCCAGCGGCATCCAACATCTGTGATAAACGGTCTTCAGCACCAATTAAAACACGAGAAGCTGAAGTCGTTTCGGTTACAATACGAACTTGAGCTTCTTCGCCCTTAAACTCAAGGCTAATTTGCATATCACCAAGGTTTTTAGGTCGTAAAGAAATATCATATCTGGCCACGCCATCACTGTGCATTTTTTCAATCTGAGCGACCAGCTTTGCCCCCCATTGCGCATCGCGTGTGTTCAAAGCGATTGCAGCCCGAAGTACGGGCAGCGGGTTTGACGCAGAGTGTGCCAATGAGTTTTGGGAATTTTGTATCGCAACCCGCTGAGATTGAGGCTCAGCCCTAACGGAAGTTTGCGCCAGGTTTGCCTCTACGCTCGCTTGCTCTCTTCCCGCGACAACATTCGTTCCGTCAGGGTTTATCTTCAAGCTAAACACCTTCCGATCAGCAGTCTCAGGAGGTGACACCTGAGAGGCATCCAGTATCAAGGCAGAGTTTGAGCGATCGTTTTTCCTAGTGCCAGAATCATTCGAAGGCGCTTGGCCAGCATCCTTAGGCGAAACTGCGTTGCCCATCACCATCTCTAAAGGCCGAAGGTTTTTCCATTTCAGCGCATCTGTATCTGTCATCACCTTAGATATTGGAGAATTGGCCTCTGTATCAGAAGATGGTTTTGCCACACTTGAACTTACAGTATTTTTACCGAGCTTATCAATCTTAGCCTCTGAAGCTTTAGCAACCAATGCAGGATCTACTGCTTTAGCAACCAACGCAGGATCTACTGCTTTAGCAACCAACGCAGGATCTACTGCTTTAGCAACCAACGCAAGATCTACTGCTTTAGCAACCAACGCAGGATCTACTGCTTTAGCTGCAGCAACATCGGCCTCATCTGACAGCGGTTGAATGGTTTGATCCAATTTCTCGTTAAACTTTGGCATTCCGTTCAAGCTGACCTGTGGGACGGTTTTTTTGGTATTTTGCGGCGAATTAACAACGTCAACAATTAGGGGAATGGCTATAGGGTCTTCAGGCGGCAACACGCGTTCAATTAATATTGCCTGTTCCACATTCAGCGACGCATTGGCGCGCACTTCTGGATCTAATGTCAAACTAGGGTTTAGTGTTCGGACAGTATCAGGTGCTCGCGGGTTGCCTTGCATAATAATATTAGGTGTTTTCTCTAAATCGATCGCCTCTGGAGTGTTAGGGGCAACCAAGGCGACCTCCAAATCAGCCTGCACACTGAAATCTGGCGCCTTGCTCAAATTGAACTCTTCGGAGGTATCAGCTTGGATTTGTTTTTTTTGCGGATTAGCCGGCAAAACCAACTCAGAGACTGCCTCTAAATCGGATATTATCAGCTTGTCAGCTTCTACTTTAATCTTTTCATCACTGGGATTATCGATATTCTGTAAAACAGTCGCAAAATATTGAGTACCCGCGGGATCTGCTCCATCGGCAATGATATCGCCAATAATGCCTTTCCCACTGCCCCTTAACGGGTTTGGAGTATCCATGCTGAGACCAACGCCATTCATGCTAAGACTTTCAATTTAATAAAACTCGCATTTACTCAGCAAATTTAATGCCAACTGCATTATATTAGTCGCCCAAAATTCCGTGAAATTGTCGATTTATCCGCGCGGTCTTCCACCTCTTGTGCAGACACTTTGTGTTCATCCAGGACTTTCTCAGATAATATTCGTTCTTTTTGTTTATTCTGCGCCAATATGGAACGTCCCGTTGCGATCTCTTTGCCCAAAAATTCCAGCCGATTTGACGTAAATTCCTGCTGTTGGGCCATTTCGCGGCCATACCAAGCCTTTGAACGCAGAGCCTGAACAGTTTGTGTACCACTTAACGCCTGATTTTCGGCAAGTAATTTTAACAATTTACTGTCGAGATCCTGCATGGACACATGATCGTTGATCAACGCATTGAGGGCGTCAGATTTACGGCGTAACGCGAGTTTTTCACGCTTTACCATCAATTCAAATAAACGTGCTTTTCGGGACATTTTCTATTCTGCCATCAACGCAATTAAAGCATCTTTGCTGTCCGTATAATCTGCAGGTTCATTAGCGGCCTGAGCGACATAGGCCGTTATTTTAGGCCACAAAGCGATCGCAAGATCCAATTCTGGATCTTGCCCGGCCGCATAGCCCCCCATTAACATCAGGTCGCGATTTTCCATATAAAGGTAAATCAAACGTTTGAATTTTTGCGCAGCGCGTTGATGGCGAGCATCCGTGATTTCGTTCATCACTCGGCTAACAGATGCAGTAAGATCAATCGCAGGATAAATGCCCAATTGGGTTTGTTTCCGTGATAATACTATATGGCCGTCCAAAATGGCGCGAGCAGTGTCAACAACAGGATCGTTTGTAGTATCGTCACCATCTGCCAACACAGTATAAATTGAAGTAATCGCACCCTCGCCGATCGCACCTGTTCCGGTGCGTTCGATCAAGTTAGGGATCATGGATACCACTGAAGGCGGGTAGCCCTTTGCTGTAGGTTGCTCGCCCATTGCAAGCCCAACCTCACGTTTAGCGTGTGCCACACGGGTCAGAGAGTCCATGATCAGTAAGACATCTTTGCCTTTAGAACGAAAATATTCCGCGATTGATGTTGCACGGTTTGCGCCCCGTATCCGCAAAAGCGCAGCGCGGTCGGCGGGGACAGCAACAACACAAATTTTGTGTCGCGCAGCTGCCGTCATTGCCTGTTCGACAAAGGCACCAACTTCACGACCACGTTCCCCGATCAAACCCACAACGATCACATCGGCCTTCGAAAATCGGGTCATCATCGACAACAAAATAGATTTACCCACGCCAGAACCTGCGACGATTCCAACACGCTGGCCTTTACCGATGGTCAAAAGCGCATTGACTGAACGCACTCCGACATCAAGTGGCTGGGAGATTGGGGCCCGATCAAGTGGGTTCACAGAATTCCCATAAAGGGGCCAAGTCTGATCAAGTTTTAGGGGGCCAAGGCCGTCAAATGGATGACCATGCGCATCTATTACACGGCCTAGAAGTGCATCGCCCACGTCAACAAGCCGGCCATTATTAGCGACGGTCACCAGAGCCCCCACTTCGATATCAGCATTTTGCTTGTAGAGAAAAGCAATATTTTTGCCACCTCTAAAGCCGATAACTTCAGCATTGATGACATTACCACCTGGTCCCCGCACATGGCATATGGACCCAACAGACACAGGAAAGCCATCGCATTCGATAATTTGTCCATCAAACTGCGTCACACGACCAGAGGCCACCAGCACGGGTGATGTAGCTATTTCTTCCATTCTACGGGATAAAATTGAAACAGCATTTATACTCATGCCGTCGGTTCCTTTGGACTGTCATCTATCGCAGATTCATGGATATCTTCATCCGCATTCACAGCTTCGATTATACTGATAGAATCTTTGGCTGGCTCTGGCTCTGGCTCTGGCTCTGGCTCTGGCTCTGGCTCTGGCTCTGGCTCTGGCTCTGGCTCTGGCTCTGGCTCTGG
>Ga0075118_10001231_pt1 | contig 18888 bp, 15 predicted proteins | sample AntAceMetag02UKE_FD_69794 | JGI IMG/M metagenome (GOLD analysis project Ga0075118, IMG submission 69794) | Saline lake microbial communities from Ace Lake, Antarctica - Antarctic Ace Lake Metagenome 02UKE | ecosystem: Environmental > Aquatic > Non-marine Saline and Alkaline > Saline | place...
TACGCCATTCCTCAGTTCGCGCGTTTCTACGATATCCGCCACCTCCTGCTTCTAGGTCGTGTCCTCACCGGTAAGGGCGGCGAGATCATCATCAGCGCAGCGCAAGAAGTCCTTCGCGATGAATTTCCCGAACTTGCGGAGAAGATCACGATCAACACGCCGGATGAAAAGATGAAGCGCCACGGCCAGGCCATTGCCGCAGCCAGCCTCCCCGTCATCCCCTCCGCATAAAGTCGGGGATAACCCGTACTTACGGGATCATTTCCTGATCGTTTTGTTCACCTTCCCCCCTTTCCCCTCGCTGCGACAGGGCTTATCGAATTTGGCGTTATTACTGGTCCAGCTCTCTTTTTGTTGAAGGTAATGAGTCCCGTTTTCGTTCAGATCTTTGACACCCTCGCGAGCCTGCTGGATTGACGGTTGCGGTGACATCCCCAGGGGATTTCACCACGATAAAAGCCATAGCGCCCTTCCTGATCGCTAAAGCGCTCATTATTGAAATCGATTCCCAATTCAAACTCCGGAGAAATCCCCGCGAGGTTGACTTGAGAAATGTTGCTCAGGCTCTTCTCCCAAAGAGAACGCTTCATCAAATCAAAGCGAGAGATCTGCAAGTCTACTTTTCCGATGTTCCGGTGTCTGAGTTCTAATTCAGCCTTCTCACCCGAACGAACAATAGTGACTTCATCGAGCGCGATCTTCTTCTGCTCAAACCACGCGATCGAGTCGCGAGCGTCAGGATACTCATCTTTGACCTTCTCATCCCACTTCAGAGCAACGACCGGGCGTCCTTGGGCATGCGAAATTTGAGCGCAGAGATAGCCCGCTCTTCACTCCCAGTAACTTTTCGCACTCCACTTCCAAGGTCTCTTGCCCTTTCTCGAAGCTCACGCCCCGCTCAAGCGTCACGGCGTCTTGCCCCGTTTCTTACCCCTTTAGTTTCAGCGTTCCCTTTGACTCCTTCTCGGCATCACGACGTGAAACGATGACGCGGAGCTGTGAGACATAAGTGACTTGAGGGACCCAAATCTGAGTGAGGTCGAGCGCCAAGTAGGCGTGAGCCTCTCTGACCCCTTGATCCACCTGATCGACAGTTCCTTGACTTGCGCTCCGTCGCGAGAGTCTCTGCTTTCAAAAAAAACCGCTTTGTGGCGCCACGTGCTCGCGGGGAAGACCTTCAAAAGTTCGTCACAGAGTGAAAGCGCTTTGGCATTTTCTCTCGAAAAATGACGAACACGAGAGGCGCCATTAGCCAGCAAGCAGGAGCTGACGTGTAAATGTCAAATCAGCCCAAGTCCGAGTAACGAGGTTGTAAAATAGGCGAAAAAAGAGGATACGATGAACTCGATTGACCCCAAAGTGGTCCCTAAAATGGTTAAGAAACCAAAATCAATTAAATTCATCCTTGCCAACCGCGTCTCCTCCAACTAATTTCCGCGCCCTTAACCCATTTTTCCTGATCTTATGTCAAAGCACAACTCCCTCAAACGTAAAGGCGGCGCAACCGGTAAACGCTCAGTAATGAAGCGCTTTGAACGGGTCAAACTCATGAAGGAGCGCGGCGAATGGAAACAGGGCCAAAGCGCTATTGGTCTTCCCAAGACCAAAGCGGAGGGTTAGGTCTCTCCCGCTGAATTATCAGTCAATATTTTCGGCGGGGCCATTCCTTGGCTCCGCTTTTCTTTTGCCATGAATCCCCTCGAAGGCATCCGCCTCAATAAATATCTTGCCTCCTCGGGGGTTGGATCCCGTCGCGCTTGCGATGCCCTCGTCCTGCAAGGTGAAGTTGTCGTAAATGGCGAGCCTTGCCTCACCCCCGGCTACCGCGTCCAACCCGGCGACTTTGTTCGCGCCCAGGGGAAACGTATCGAGCCCCTCGTCGTCCAATCGATCGTGCTCCACAAGCCTCCCGGCCTCGTCTGCAGTCGCCACGATGAGAACAACCGGGCCACCATTTACGAACTGCTTCCACCACGCCTCCATCACCTCGCCCACGTCGGACGTCTCGACCTCGACTCCGAGGGACTCCTCATCCTGAGTAATGATGGCGAATTGTCACAAGCTCTGACTCATCCCAGTCACAGTATCCTTAAGCTCTATCAAGTCACGACTGAGAATGCCTTTGAAAACTCCATTCTCAGCCAACTTGAAAAAGGGGTCTTCACCGAAGTCGGCAAAGCTCGCGCGGTTTCCGTAAAGCGACTTTCATCCCGGCGCATGGAAATGGTTCTGAATACCGGACTCAAACGCCAGATTCGCTACATGATTCAAGCCGTCGGCCATCGCGTAAAACGACTGGTTCGCATTCGTATTGGCGGCCTCAATCTCGACAATCTCAAGCCAGGAAAGTGGCGCCTCCTCGAGAATTCAGAGCGTGATGCTTTAATGGCTCTTTCTGAAAAAAAATCCAGTGGTCGGAAATAGCGGTCCAGTTCGCAAATTCGATGACAATCTTTCGATTCGAGAATTGTCGGGACCGCCGCTGATTTGTTAGCGTCTCTCAACAAGTTCATGAGTAACAAGATCGAAAGCCACCTCAGCGAAGAGCGCATCTTCAAGCCCTCCAAAGAGTTTTCAAAGAAGGCCCGCATTAAGAACATGGCGCAATACAAGCGCATGTATCAGGAATCGATCGACAAACCTGGAGTCTTCTGGGCTCGCGAAGCCAAGGAACTGGCGTGGCAGAAAAAATGGACCAAAGCGCTCGATTGGAAAGCCCCTTACGCCAAGTGGTTTGTGGGAGGAAAGCTCAATGTCTGTGAGAGTTGTGTTGATCAGCATTTGAAAAACGGCCGGGCCAACAAGGCCGCGATCATCTGGGAAGGCGAACCCGGAGAAAGCCGCACGCTCACCTACCGCCAACTGCACCGCGCAGTTTGTAATTTCGCCAACGTTTTGATTGCCAAGGGAGTCAAACCCAAGGATCGGGTTATGATCTACATGCCCATGACCCCAGAGGCCGTCATCTCAATGTTGGCTTGCGCTCGTATCGGAGCGGTTCACTCGGTGATCTTTGGAGGATTCTCGGCGGACTCCATTGTGGACCGCCTCGAGGACTGCAAGGCTAGGATCATCATTACCACCGATGGAGGCTATCGCCGCGGTGGCGTCGTCCCCTTGAAAGAAAATGTCGATGACGCCCTCAAGAAATACCAAGAGGTCGATACCGTGATCGTCCACCAACGGATTGGCCCAGAAGGGGCCCCTGTCAAAATGAAACGTGGGCGCGACGTCTGGTGGCATGAGGAAGCCGCCAAGGTTCCTTCCGCTCACGAAGCCAAGGCCTTCGATAGCGAACACCCTCTCTTCATCCTCTACACTTCCGGCTCAACCGGAAAGCCGAAAGGTATCCTCCACACCTCCGGCGGATACCTGACCGGCACTTACGCCACCTGCAAATACATCTTCGATATGCAGGAAGACGACGTCTATTGGTGCACCGCTGATGTCGGCTGGATTACCGGCCATTCTTATATCACTTATGGACCACTCGCCAACGGCGTGACGCAGGTCATGTACGAGGGGGCACCAAATCATCCCGACTTCGGACGTTTTTGGGACATTGTTGAAAAATATAGCGTCAGTATCTTTTATACCGCTCCCACCGCCATTCGCGCCTTCATCAAAGCAGGCGACGACTTTCCGGAATCACGGGATCTTTCCTCCCTTCGCCTTCTCGGAACCGTGGGAGAACCCATCAATCCGGAAGCCTGGATGTGGTATCATGAGAAGATCGGTGGCGGACGCTGTCCCATTGTCGACACTTGGTGGCAGACAGAAACAGGAGCCATCATGATTTCTCCGCTCCCAGGCTGCACCCCCACCAAACCCGGAACAGCCACCCTGCCCTTCTTCGGAGTGGATGCTGCCATTCTCGACGAAAATGGCGAAGAATGTGGTCCGAACGAAGGCGGTAAGCTTGTCATTCGAAAGCCTTGGCCTGCCATGCTCCGGTCCATTTACGGCGATAAAAAACGCTACCGCGACACCTACTGGAAAGATTACAAAGGGATGTATACCGCCGGTGACGGTGCCCGAACCGACAAACAAGGCAACTTCTGGATTGTAGGTCGCCTCGACGACGTCCTCAACGTATCGGGACACCGACTCGGAACGGCCGAAGTAGAGAGTGCCCTCGTTGCCCACAAGGTCGTTGCCGAAGCAGCAGTCGTGGGACGACCTCATGAAATCAAGGGCCAGGGAGTGGTGGCATTTGTCACGGTGAAAAGCGGAAACAAAACATCAGATGCTTTGGCCAAAGAATTACGAAATCATGTCGGCAAAGTGATCGGTGCAATTGCCAAGCCTGATGAAGTTTATTTCGCCCCGGCATTACCAAAAACCCGTTCGGGTAAGATCATGCGTCGACTTCTCAAGGAACTGGTTGCAACCGGTGAGGTTTCGGGAAATATAACGACCTTGGAAGATCCTCAGATCATCGCTGACCTCCAAGCTCAACTTAAGAAATAACCCCCTTCCCCAATGACTCGAACCCGTTATACGATCGCCAGCTTTCTACAATATTTTGGAGTGGGTCGAAAGGTGAAGCGGCTCACCGACGCTTCATTCGAAATGCATCTGATGCAGGACGGCGAGGAGATTCTCGGTGCCTATTGCTGGCGAAATATCGAAGAGATCGAAGAACTCTCAATGGAGTATTGGAATATCCGCCGCCTCGAGCGCGAGGGGAAAGTGATCATCGACAAAGTCCGGGAGGCGGAGGAGGTACTCTCGGAAGCACAGATGGAGAGGTCAGGCTTCCTAGATCGAACGAAAGATACGGGCCAGGAACTCCTTAATGAGCGCGAGTCCGTCTTTGATCAAATAGAAAAACTGAATCGTGACAGGGATGATCTCATGGCTTCAGCCACACAGACCAAGAGGAAATATTCCGCCCTCAAAATGAAAGCGAAAGTCCTCAAAGAAGAGGGTCTCGATGACAAGGTGGGCATCAACAAATGCCGAGAAGATCTCGTGAAACTCAAGGGAGATTTCACCTCTGAGAAGGACGGTCTATCAGAGATTAACTCCCGAATATCTACTTTGGAAAAGACCCTAGAGGCAGTCCAAGCGAAGATTAACAACGAGCTCGAAGGCTCCAAAGGAGAGGCCGTCGAAGCTTTCACCAGAATCAGTAGATCGAACCGTGATATCGCAACCCTTAAAGCTGAACTGGGACTGGTTCAGGACGAGCAAGCGTCTCTTTTCAGAGACATCGGTCGCTTTCTAAATATCAATTCAACCCGGAGCGACTGCCGCATGGCCTGCCGGAAACATCGGGGTGTTCAAGAGCAGACCCGCCTTCTTTATCGCTCCGTGGAAATGAACCGGAAGCTCATCGAGAAAATGGGAGGATAGCAGGCAAGACCGCCCTTCAACTTTGGAATCAAAGTCACACCAAAATAAAAAATTGAGGCCTGAAAAACTCAGGCCTCTTTTGGCTTTAGACTCAGAAAAAAGTCGCCATCCTTTTGTCCTAAAATGGACTAGGAAGTGACGCGCATGGGCATGAGCACGTACAGGAAGGCATCCTCGGTTCTCAGAACACCGGGACTCATCTCATCAATCAAATCTAAGTGAATTTCATCCTCCTCAAGATTCTTAAGCGGCGCCATGAGAAACTCCGGATTAAAAGCAATCGAAAACTCCTTCCCCTCGTACTTCACATCAAGAGTTTCATTCGCTTCTCCAATATCAGGGCTATTCGCCATGACATCGACCTGATTGTGACCAAAGGTCAGCTTGACTGAGTTCGATTTCTCCGAGGAGAGCAACGAAACACGACGAGTCGTCTCAAGCAGCTGCTCGCGGCTCAAGGTAAGACGCTCTTTCGACTCTCCTGGAATCACCTGACGGTAATTCGGATAGTTGCCCTCGATCAACTTACTCACAATGATGCTGGACCCAATTTCAAAACAAACCTGATTATCCGAGAGCTTCAGGATAAGATCACCCTCAGTGCCAAGAAGGCGCTGAAGCTCCTGGACGGCCTTCGTTGGGACGATGAAATCAACCTCATGACTCGAGGGAAACTCCAGTTCGTGGTCCACCATCGCAAGACGGCGGCCATCGGTAGCAACCAAGGTCAATTTACCCTCGTTAAACGAAGTGAAAATTCCATTGAGAACATAGCGTGTCTCATCGGTAGAAATTGCGTAGGAAGTCTTCTTGAGACCATTTCGGAAGATCGCTTGCGGGATCTTGTATTCCTTAGCGTCCTCGAAGCTGGCCAAGGGTGGGAATTCGGCGTCCGGCAGCCCGATGATTTTAAAAAAACTAGGACCACTCTTGATGGAGGCCACGTTCTTCCCATCCACAGAAACCTCGATCTCCGCTGAAGGAAGTTCTCTGATAATATTAACGAGACGTTTGACGGGAAGAGTGGTGGCACCTGACTTGGACACCTCGGCCTTGGCGGTTCCACTCACGCCGACATCCAAATCAGTCGTAGTCAGACGGAGGCCATCTTCATTGGCCTCGATCAAGACATTCGAAAGAATAGGGAGGGTCGTCCGACTACTCACCACGTGCTGCACCTGCTGGAGCCCGTCTAAAAAGGCTTCCTTTGCGATTCTGAACTTCATAGAGCGACTCGCCCATACGGGCTTGTTGGAAGGAACCTGCCCGCCCCGCTAACCCTTTGCAAGTATTTACTTAGGAATGAGAAACTAATTTTTGCGCTCCAAGGCTGCATTTAACTTCTCTACCGCACCACGCACCTCGGAATCAGTTCCCATCTCGGATTTCACCTTCTTACACGCGTGAATCACGGTCCCGTGATCACGCTTTCCGAAGGATTCCCCGATATCGACCAACGAAAGTTTGGTGATTTTGCGAGTGAGGAACATCGCGATCTGACGAGGAAAGGCAATACTCGCCGGGCGGCGGCGGCTGCTCATATCAGAAAGGTTCAGGCCATAATAATCAGCGACGGCTTTCTGGATCTGTTCCACCGTCACTGAGTTGGTGTTCTCATCGCGGACCAAATCGCCTAAAAGCTCATCAACCTTCTCAATCGACATCTTCTCAGGGGACAGAAAACTGTAGCTCGCAACCCGGGTCAAAGCGCCTTCCAAGCGACGCACGTTGCTCTTGATCTGATTGGCGATATGCACCACCACGCTATTGTCGAGATCGACCTTCCACTGCTCCATTTTGCGACGCAAGATGGCGACTCTCGTTTCAAATCCCGGAGGCTGAAGCTCAACCGTCAAGCCACTCTCAAACCGACTAATCAGGCGGGGGTCGAGTGTTTGAATCTCTGGTGCCGGACAATCGCAAGTCAGAATCACCTGGGTTTGCGAATTGAGTAGTGCATTAAAGGTGTGAAAAAACTCATCCTGGGTTCGTTCCTTTCCAGCCAGGAATTGAATATCGTCGATGAGCATCGCATCGGCATATCGATAGGCCTTCCGAAAGGCGTCCAGATTCCCCTTGCGGACGGCCTCGATAAACTCGTTGGCAAAGTGCTCAGCGGTCAGGAACACCACTTTCGCTTTCGGATCGTTGGCGAGAAGCTGCTGCGCCACCGCGGACATCAAGTGAGTTTTCCCCAGTCCGGCCCGACCATGGATGAACAAGGGGTTGAAACTACGTCCTTCCTGATACGCCACTGCCGAGCACGCCGCATGAGCAAACTGGCTATTATCACCGACGACAAAACTCTCAAAGTCGAACTCAGGATTGATTCCAAGCCGTTTCAACTTCCGTGCAAAAGCGGTTTTCTTGCCAACAGCCTCCGGGGTTACCACTCGCACCGATCCGGTCGAACGGGCCTGCCTCGCCGCCTGCTTGCTCTCTTCTTCGGGCTCGATTTGAACCTCCTCACCCTTCACCACAATTTTAGGTGCACAATGAACCCCCGCACCCTCCGCGAAGGCCGCTCGCAACTCATCCATGTAGTTGGTCTCGATCCAGATCTGGTGCATGTCCGACTGCACCGAAACGACGCCCTCCTGCTCGTCGGAGTCGACCAATTCAGCGTTTTTAAACCAACGGGAAAAAGCATCGCCGCTGATGTATTCGCTTAGCTTTGCTTTCACCAGATCCCAATCGCGGGCCAATTTTTTTCCATTTCGATCATTTGTGTCTCCGCCTTCGATATCGTTACTCATCTCGTGTGCTCTAAAACTATTTTTTTATTCACATTCGGCGTTGCCCCGCTCAAAGGCCTGCGTCCGCCGACCCCGCAAACCTGTCCCCGCGGCACCTCTTCGAAAACCAAAAATTGCAGAGAGTAAAAATCTAAAATTCAAGGTGTTGTTCCACAAACGATCCACGGTTTTTTTTTTTTAAACACTCACCTTGAATTTTTTAGGACTAGTTAATCACTGTCTCATTTTCGCCCCAATCAAACCTCCACCGAAAGTCAAAAGGGTCCCGATGGGCCACCTCCGACGCCCTACGATCCGATCGGCATTTCCCGATCGACACGCTTCCAGACTCAGCTGTAAAATAGTTTCCACCTCGGCTTGTTCCCAAGCATTCAGGGTATCCGACCCCACCCCCGGCTCCAAAACTCGTAACTTTAACAAGTCACTCAACCCTCTTTTTACTCGTCAAATAGCCCCCGAGAAATCCACAAGCGTAAGTGATTGCCGCGTTAAGGGGAAAGAACCACTCCGAAGCCAGTTTCGGTCTGGAATTCATCAGAAGTCCCGCAAAACCATCCATTCCGAACTGGTTCAAAACGATGATTAATTCCGGGCGAAACCATGCCACCAGCAATACCGACATGACCGTTCCTGCGATCAGTCCCGTTGTCGACGACTTCCAAGGCAGAAGCGCCGCAAACAGGACTCCAAGCAAAGGCCCATAGGTGTAGGCGACCATTCCAAATGCGAGCCCGATGAGATCGCTGTCCTCATTCCTCGAATAGATCCACCACAGACCCAATCCCGCCAAGGTCAATACCCCCCCCCAGATACAAACCGCCACGCGCGACTTCCTCACCATTTCCCCTCCGTCCCCTTCACTCTCCATCCGCTCGCGGCCATAGATCACCGACAAGCTCGTCTGACTCAAGGCCGCCAGAATCGAGTCCAAACTCGAGATCGCGGCCGCAAAGGCTCCCGCGAGTATGAGACCGCTCACTCCCATCGGCACTTCATTCACGATCCAAGTTGGAAAGACAAAATTCGAATTCCCCCCAAACTTCGCCGCTAACTCCGGACTCGGCTCAAATTTTTGATACCACGCGAATAGCCCCGCCCCTACCGCCAACATCAGTAAAGTGATCAGGATGGAAACACTGCTCCAGCGAATTGCCTTACGCGCATCGGAAATATTACCGCAGCAGAACATTCGTTGGGTGTTGAGCTGATCGACCCCGAATGCCGTGAAGTTTTGGAAGGGCATCGCTAACACCCCCACCCATAAGGTGTAGCGCAACTCCGGTGCCTGAAATACCGAAGTCAAATCAAGCCATCTCATCTTATCCACTTCCTTGCCATCAACAACCACCTGGTTGAACTGCACGATATCCGACCACCCAACATGAAAAACTAGCAAACCGAGCGCAAGAAGCCCCCCCAAAATGAAGAGCACAAACTGCATCACATCGGTCCATATCACCGTCCGCATACCTCCCATAAAAGTCCACAGCACCGCAATCACCCCAATCACCACGATACAAATCCGAGCATCCAATCCAGTGACCACTTGAAGAATGATCGCCGTCACTAACACACGCACACTTTGTCCCAGAACCGAACCTACCGAGAAAAGTGCGGTCACCAACCAACGAACCACTTCCCCAAGCCTATTCCCAATAAAATCATACGGACTGTAAATCTCCCTCTCGTAATAAAGGGGCACAAGCCAATGAGCCACCGCGAAGCGCGCAATGATCGAACCGAGTCCCCACTGAAGATAGGTCCAGTCACCCGACATCGCATACACCATCCCGGGGACTCCGATGAATGTCAGCGCGCTAATTTCGGTCGCTATCATCGAACCGCTTACCGCCCACCAAGGCAACGTCTTCCCCCCAAGGAAGAAATCCTTAATATTGGCCTGCGGCCCCGACATCTTATGACCCACCCAAGTCGTCAAAACCATGTAAGCTCCCACGACAGCCCAATCCAGTCCTGTAAATTCCATCGCCGCAGCCTACCCACCTCACCCCATCTGTCGATGCAGAGTTATCCACAAAATGCTTTCAGCACTCTATTAATCTTGTGGCACCGTCACGCTCTGACTAACGTCCAGAAACCGATTAAGGAGGATTATTATTCACAACGAAAAACCACGAATCGTTGGTATCATCCCGGCCCGCTGGGCCTCTTCCCGCTTCCCCGGAAAACCCCTCCACCCTCTCCTTGGAAAGCCTCTTCTTCAACACGTCTTCGAGCGCGCTTCTCGTTGCCAGGAACTCGACGAACTCGTTATCGCCACTGACGACGACCGCATCGCCGACTTCTGCCAGACCATCGGGGCCCGCACCATTCGCACCCGCGCCGATCATCCCACCGGCACCGATCGAATTGCCGAAGCCGCCGCGCAATGCCATTCGCCAACTCACGTCATTAATATTCAGGGCGACGAACCTCTCCTCGATCCCGAACTCGTCGATACCCTCGCCCGTGAACTCCGCGACGATCCCGCCCTCCCGATGATCACGGCCGGCAGCCCGCTCGATGACCCGGCGCTCATCGCCGACCCCAACATCGTCAAGCTCGTCCTCAACCGACTCGGCAACGCCCTTTACTTCTCCCGCTCCCCCATCCCCTTCCGCCGCGACGCGGTCCCAAACCTTCCCACGTATCGTCACCTCGGCATCTACGGATACCGCGTCGATTTCCTACAACGCTTCATCTCGCTCCCTCCCTCCCCGCTCGAACAAGCCGAGGGCCTCGAGCAACTTCGCGCGCTCGAAGACGGAGCCACCATTCGTGTTCACCTCACCGAACACGAAGCGATTGGCCTCGACTCACCTGATCAAATCCCACTCATCGAATCGCTCCTCGCTTCACTGCCATGAAATACATCTTCGTCACCGGAGGAGTCGTCTCCTCTCTCGGAAAAGGACTCGCCGCCGCCTCTATCGGAACCCTTCTCGAACACCGCGGACTCAAGGTCCAACTCCAGAAATTCGACCCCTATCTCAATGTCGATCCTGGCACCATGTCACCCTACCAACATGGCGAGGTTTACGTTCTCGATGACGGCGCAGAAACCGACCTCGACCTTGGCCACTACGAACGCTTCACCCACGCGAACCTCTCACAGGTCAATAGCCTGAGCTCCGGCCAGATTTTTGAAAGCGTGATCAAAAACGAACGCGCCGGCAAATACCTTGGAGCCACCGTCCAGTTCATCCCGCATGTCACCGATGAGATTAAGGACCGCCTTCAAATCGCCACCGAGAGTAATCCCGACACCGACGTCATCATCACCGAGATCGGCGGCACCGTCGGCGATATTGAAGGTCACCTCTTCCTCGAGGCCCTCCGACAGTTCGCGCTCCAGGTCGGACACGAAAACGTCTGCTTCATTCACGTCACCCTCCTCCCCATGGTCAAGGCTGCCGGTGAAATCAAAACCAAACCGACCCAACAATCTGTCGCCAAGCTTCGCGAAATCGGGATTCAACCTGACATCATCATCTGCCGCACCGAGCACCACCTTGACGACGACAACAAGCGTAAGATTGCCATGTTCTGCAACGTCCAGAAAAAGAACGTGGTCGCCTTCCGTGATGTCGAAAACACCATCTACGAATGCCCGCTCGACCTCCGTAAGGATAAGATCGACCGTCTCGTCTGCGATAATCTTGGCCTGAAATCGGCCACCCCTGACCTCTCAAAATGGCAGAGCTTCGTCGATCGACTCGTTCACCCTTCCAAAATCACCTCCATCGCCGTGGTCGGAAAATACATCGAACTGAACGACGCCTATAAATCAATTTACGAGTCCCTCACCATCGCCGGGGCCGAGCACGACACTGCCGTAAACGTCGTCAAGATTGACGCCGAAGACATCGAGAGGGACGGAGCCGAAGCCATCATCGGAAACGTTAACGGCATCCTCGTCCCGGGTGGCTTTGGCGAACGTGGCACCCAAGGAAAAATCCTCGCCGCCCAGTTCGCCCGCGAGAACAAGATTCCCTACCTTGGCATTTGCCTCGGCATGCAAATCGCCACCATCGAATTCGCCCGCAATGTCTGCAACCTCGAGGGAGCCAACTCGACCGAGTTCGTGAAAGACACTCCCCATCCAGTCATCAGCCTCCAAGAAGAGCAGCAAGGAGTCACCGACATGGGAGCCTCGATGCGACTCGGCTCGAGCGAATCACTTCTTTTCCCTGGCACAAAGTCTCACGAACTCTACGACCACGCCGAGACCATTCACGAGCGCCATCGCCACCGCTGGGAGTTTAACCCCGCCTATCGTGAACAGCTCGAATCCCAAGGACTCAAAATCGCCTCAGTTTCCAAAAATGAAGGGCTCGTCGAAATCATCGAAATTACCGATCACCCCTTCTTCATTGGGGCACAATTCCATCCCGAATTCAAGTCCAAGCCCAACCAGCCCCACCCCCTCTTTTCCGGGCTCATCGCGGCCTCCCTCGAGCAGTCCTCATGAATGCCGCCCGTCTCATCGTTGGCCTCGCCGGACCTGAGCTCACCGCTGGCGAAGCCGACCTCTTCCGCGACCTGCAACCGGCTGGCTACATCCTCTTTTCGCGTAATCTCAACTCGGCCCCCCAAATCCGCGAACTGACCGACGCCCTCTCCGATCTCTCCCTCGATCGACCCTTCATCGCCATCGACCAAGAAGGCGGTCGCGTCTGGCGCACCCACGCATTCAGTTCCGCCCCGCCGGACGCCGCCACCTTCACCGCAAAAGGGACACCGAACCAGATCGCTCAATTTGGAGCCCTCACCGGCCAACTCCTCGAAATCCTCGGCATTAACCTCAACTTCGCGCCTGTCCTCGATCTCGACCACTTCCCCGATCAGATCAACGGACTCCGTGGTCGCTGCTGGGGTCGCGATTCCCAAACCGTCATCAATAACGCCGGGGTCTTTAATCGCTGGATGCGAAAGCAAAAAATTCTCTCCTGTGGCAAACACTTCCCCACCAATGGACTCGCCCTGAGCGATCCCCACCACGACCTCCCCGTCGCCAACATCTCCCGTGCCGAACTCCTCAAGGAAGACCTCCTTCCTTACACCGCCCTCATGCCAGAGCTCGACGCCATCATGGCTTGCCACCTTAATTTCCCGCAACTCGATCCCGACATGCCGGCCTCCCTTAGCCGCCCCATTCTCACCGGCCTCCTGCGCGACCAACTTGGCTACAAAGGCCTTATCCTCACCGACGATCTCGACATGGGAGCCATCGTCCAGAACTACGGGCGCGGCAACGACATCAAACTCGCCCTCGAAGCCGGGGCTGACATCGCCCTCGTCTGCCACGCAATGGCCTCCCTTCCCGCCGCTCTCGATAAGCTCGAGGTCCACGACGACGACTCCCTCCGGCGCATCGAAAAACAACGCGACAAGCTCAAACGCCCCCTCGACTTCACCCAGAAAGACTGGGACGAAATCAACGCAAAAATGACCGACCTCACCCGAGAAGTCATCGACCAAGATCGCTTCGACCCCGCCCGCCCCAGCCAAAGCCCGGTCGAGGATTATTAAAAGGGCCCGGGCACCTCGCTTATTCTAGAACTCAACCGTCTTGCCGAGTTCGGCGACGCTGACTTCACCATCGTGGAATTCCTTCAGGGCTTCGCTCATCGCTTCGGAGCGGTCGTTCTCGCCGTGAACAAGCCAGACCTTTTTCTTCGATCCTTTGATTGCCTTGAAATAGTCGACTAGCTCGGAATGGTCGGCGTGGCCCGAGAAGGAATCCATGATCTCGATGCTGGCTTTCACGGGGTATTCCTTCCCGAAAATCTTCACGGTGTCATGCCCTTCACGAATCTTCCAACCGAGGGTATTCTGGGCACAGTAGCCCACGAAAAGAATGGTGTTCCGTTCATTACCAATCCCGTTCTTGAGATGGTGCAAAATCCTTCCGGCCTCACACATTCCTGATGCTGAGATGACAATCGACTGTCGCTTGTCATCGTTCAGTTCTTTCGACCTTGCCACCGAGCGAATCAAGGTGAGCCCCTCGAATCCAAACGGGTTGCTCTTTTCAAAAAGAACCTGGTAAACCTCATCGTTAAAACACTCCGGGTGGAGACGGAAAATTTCCGTGGCATTCACTGCCAGCGGACTATCGACATAGACCGGGGTCTCTGGGATCGCTCCGCTCTGGAAAAGTTCATGCAGCACGTAGAGAAGCTGCTGGGTTCTTTCCACCGCAAAGGCCGGAATAATCACCTTCCCACCCTTCTTCAAAGCCTTCGCTAAAATTTCGGCCACCGGTTCGTCCGCCCCCGCACTCAACTCGTGCTCGCGGCCGCCATAGGTGCTTTCCATGAGGACGAAATCGATATCCTCACCCGCAACCGGATCACGCAAAAGGTCATTATTCCCCCGACCGACGTCACCCGAAAAGAGAAGGCGCTTTTTCTGACCATCCGCTTCGTCCTCGATATCGAGGATGATCTGAGCACTCCCCAGAATATGACCGGCATCGATGAAGGTCAGCTCGACCCCCTTCGCAATCATCATCTTGCGGTTGTAACCCACATTTACAAATTGTCGCAAGCAAAGCTCGGCGTCGATCGGAGTGTAAAGGGGCTCGATCAAAGGTTTTCCTTCTTTCACGCGGTGCTTGTTCATCCACTCCGCATCGGATTTCTGAATGTGGGCGGAATCCGCCAACATCACCTGACAAAGATCGCGGGTGGCGAAAGTCGCGTAAATATTTCCATCGAATCCCTTACTCGAAAGATTGGGGAGGTTTCCGCTGTGATCGATGTGGGCGTGCGAGAGCACGACATGATCGATTGATTTGGGGTCGAAGTGCGGGAAGCAGCAATTCACCTCGTGGGCATCCTTCCGTCTTCCCTGATAGAGCCCGCAATCCAAAAGGATCCGCTGTCCGTTCACCTCCAAAAGATGCTGCGATCCGGTGGTCGTCCCCGCTGCTCCACAAAATTTTAAATTCATATATTGAGGACGACCCTACCTGCAGGGGGACCTCCTTGCCAACGAAATCTCCTATTCCCCCGACAACTCGGCTTCGAAGTAGGCAATGGTCTTTCGGAGACCTTCGCGAAGCTCAGTCTTGGGTTCCCAATCGAGCTCTTTCTTTGCCAAGGTAATGTCAGGTTGCCGCTGTCTGGGATCATCTTGAGGAAGCTCCAAATGCACGATCTCAGACTTTGAACCCGTCAATTCGATCACCTCATTGGCGAGCTCCAGCATCGTGAACTCATTCGGATTACCAATATTGATCGGCCCGATATGCGCACCCTCCATGAGGCGAATCATTCCTTCAATATTATCATCGCAGTAGCAAAACGAACGCGTTTGTGACCCCTCGCCATAGATCGTGATCGGCTCGCCCTGAAGAGCCTGGACAATGAAATTTGAAACGACCCGGCCATCCTCGGCATTCATGCGCGGCCCGTAGGTGTTAAAGATTCGCATGATCCGAATATCGACACCATTCTGACGGTGATAATCCACGAAGAGAGTCTCCGCGCACCGCTTGCCCTCATCATAACACGAACGAATCCCGATGGGATTAACGTGCCCCCAATAGTCTTCGGGCTGAGGGTGAACCAAGGGATCTCCGTAAACTTCGGAAGTCGAAGCCTGCAAAATCCGGGCCTTCGTCCGGCGCGCCAACCCCAGCATATTAATGGCACCCATCACCGAGGTCTTCATCGTCTTGATGGCATTGTATTGGTAATGGATCGGCGAGGCCGGGCAGGCCAGGTTGTAGATTTGGTCGACCTCCAACTTAATTGGATCGATGACATCATGTCGGACCAACTCAAAATTTGGATGGTTCAACAGGTGGGTGATATTGTGACGCCGACCCGTAAAATAGTTATCGAGGCAAATCACCTCATTCCCGGCTTCGATCATCCGATCACAAAGATGACTCCCGAGAAATCCCGCTCCGCCGGTAATAAGAATACGCTTTGCCATGCTCTGCGCGATTTAGAACCCCTTGCGGCTGGCTGACTAGCCTCGATTCCATTTTAATAGGTCTTCGTAGGAAACGCCGTTCCCTCCGAACAAATCGAGCGCACTTCCCACCGTGGCATCCAGCCTTCCTCCACTCGCTTCGTTGATGAGTCCAAGATCCTGAAGCCCCCGAACTCCGCCCGCGTAAGTGATCGCGCAACCCTGCCATTGCCCCAGCAAATTCACCAAAGGGACATCGACCCCACCGCATTGCCCTTCGACATCAGCCGCATGGATGAGGAACTCACCACAATACTGCGAGAGACGATCGATCGCTTCTAAATCCACCGCCATCTCGGTGATCGTTTGCCAACGGTTCATCGCCACTCTCCACCCTTCTGCGACCTTCCGGCAACTCAGATCGATGATGACCTTCTCCTTGCCAACCTCTCTCGCCAGAGCTTCGGCCCGGTCTTCCAAAAAACGACCCCCGGCATCAAAAAACCAAGACGTCACGATCACCTCGCTCGCTCCCGCTTCGAGCCAATCCGCGGCATTCGTCAGAGAAATCCCCCCACCAATCTGGAGCCCCCCCGGCCAGGCTCCGAGCGCTTCCCGCGCCGCCTCCTCATTCCCCGGTCCCAGCTTGATGACGTGTCCACCCCGCAAATTATCCCGAGAGAACTTCCTCGCATACCACGCGGGCGCCTTCTCCGAGACGAAGTTCTCAACTGCCCCGCTCTCGTTGAGGGTCCCCCCCACGATTTGCTTCACTTTACCTTCATGCAGATCGATACAGGGACGAAACTTCGTGGTAGCCATCTCCGTAGATAAATTGTCCTCTTCAGGAAACCAAGCCTCATGAAACGTCTTCTCCTCTTCCTTCCCGCTCTCGCCCTTCTTCACGCGGCCGATCCTGAACGCAAACCGAACCCAGATATGGCCATTCCCGAGGGCATGGCCAAGATCGAGGGCCGGACCTACACGCGCGGCACCAAGGAAAACCCCACCTTTCCTTTCAACCCCGAGGAACGCCCTGTTCATAAAGTCACCGTCAGCGGGTATTATCTGGACACCCACGAGGTCACCAATACCCAGTTCCAAAAGTTCGTAGACGCCACCGGCTACAAGACCCAGGCCGAGCGTGGTTGGTCAAATAAGGACTTTCCCAAGGCCCCGCCCGAAGCACTCAAGCCAGGTGCCATCGTTTTTTCAGGACCGCCCCAGGCTGTTGAACTCCGCGGAGAAGGAGCCGAATGGCAATGGTGGCGCTTTGAAGCGGGAGCCAATTGGAAGCACCCCACCGGAGCCGGCTCCGATCTTAAGGGTAAGGAAAATCACCCCGTGGTCTGCGTGACCTGGGAGGACGCCAGGGCCTACTGTAAATGGGCCCACAAACGTCTCCCGACCGAAGCCGAGTGGGAACTCGCGGCGCGCGGTGGGGAGGAAGGCCTCGACTACATTTGGGGGACCGAAGCCAAGCCCAACGAGAAATGGCTCGCCAATGTCTTCACCGGAGAATTCCCCCACAAGGACACTGGTAGCGATGGCTTCAAAGGCTCCGCACCCATCAAATCCTACCCACCCAATCAATACGGCCTCTACGACATGGCCGGGAATGTTTGGGAACATTGCTCAGACTACTACCGGCCCGATGCTTACACTCTCTTCCTAAAAAAACCAAAAAATGACCCCGAGGGCCCGTCCGGCGGAGTGAGCCAACCCGAGGTCAATTGGTTCCTGCAACATGAGAAATGGCCCAGCCCGATTGTTTTCGGGAAACAACACCCCCTGAGCTATCTCCACGTCACCAAGGGAGGCTCCTTCCTTTGTCACACCTCCTATTGCCTCCGCTACCGCCCCGGCGCGCGCCATTATTCCGAATCACTCGCGCCTGCCAATCACACCGGCTTCCGCTGTGCCAAATCAAAATAACCCCCCTGGGAGGGACAGTCTTGAGACCGTCCCATCTTCATTCCTCCCCGCGCCAAAAAAAATATGGCCGCTCCCCTGTAAGCCGGATTCTGTTCCACGTGGCCTATCCACGCTTCGGCAGTCATTTATCTTTGCGACTATTACCCGGGGATTTAACGGGCGAGCAGCCCTTCCCCTGTTCTGTCTTGCACTGTGAGAGGTTTACCCTGCCACCTCGGTCACCCTCGGCGCGGTGGGCTCTTACCCCACCTTTTCACCCTTACCTCCCGAAGAAGGCGGTTTGTTTTCTGCGGCACTAATCTGTCCGGCAATCCTTTCGAATCACCGTCCCTCTTTTTCAAGAGGCACACTGCTCTGTAGTGTCCGGACTTTCCTCCAGCTTCCTTGCGAAAACCAGCGACTGCCCGGGGAGCGGACCACGAATATAGGCGGACCGAGAGCATCGGACCAGCCCAAAACAAGCTTTCCACGAAATCAATTCCACGACGGGGAGAATCGCGGAAGACAACGCCATGCCGTGAAGTCTTGGCCCAAAAACCTTGCAAGAGGCTTATGAAAAGACCTTGCCCTCCCACGTTTTAAGGAAGAAGGCCAAGATTGCCACCAAAATCACTCCCGCAATGAACCAAAGAAGACTGCCTGGTTTCTCGGAAGCGCTTTGATGCTCCTTAAGTTCAGACGGCATAGGCCGTGAATTTTTGGCACCTTCAACTTTCCCAGAAGCCGATCTCCGGTCACGAGGCTCCTCAAGCAAGCGAGGAAGGGATTTTAAGTCGGCTTTCGCAAGAACGCGCTTCCCGTCGATCTCTAGAACAATCTCATCAAGATTCGCCCTGAAACCAAGAACCTTAAGACTGGGAGGATCATTTGCATCCAAATTTAGGGCCGAAAAATCTAATCTTGAGAGTGATTT
>Ga0075118_10001247_pt1 | contig 18681 bp, 21 predicted proteins | sample AntAceMetag02UKE_FD_69794 | JGI IMG/M metagenome (GOLD analysis project Ga0075118, IMG submission 69794) | Saline lake microbial communities from Ace Lake, Antarctica - Antarctic Ace Lake Metagenome 02UKE | ecosystem: Environmental > Aquatic > Non-marine Saline and Alkaline > Saline | place...
GTATTCAAGTTTTATAATAATAAAAAGTTAGTAACTGCCTTACCCGTTCAGTATACCATTTTGCCGAAGAAGGCAGCTAATGACCAAGGCCCAAATCTAAATATTGATATTTCTAGTTATGATTTTAAGGTGATGAATGTTGGAAGCACGAAGGAGGTTGAAATCTCTGTTGCCAACAATGGTAATCAGCCTTTGGTCATTGAAAAAGTGGAATCAAATTGTGATTGTCTTATGTATAATAACATATCAAGTATAGCTCCAGGTAGTTCACAAATATTAAAAGTTGTGTTTAATGCTACTGGTAGAATGGGGTTAGAAAGAAAGACTCTTGCAATTTTCTCAAACGATCCCCTTAAACCAGTTCAAATATTGACCTTTCGGGCTCACGTGAAATAATTTCTTAGCGATTTGATATTAATATGACATAGATCATATGTATCAAGTGACTAATCTTCTTTGAATTTATTATCTTCGAGTTCCTTGAAACGACCCAAGAATGAGTGAATTTTTAATTACTGATCAGTCCATAGCAGGCCAGTTTGATACGACTAAAAAGATTACCAATGAGGATCTTAAACATATTAATAGTCGCGAAGATTTGGAGCATATACTTACAGAAAAAGGTAAGGATTTTAGCAAAGCCTTGTTTAACCTTGATTACGAACGTCAACTTGAACAATTACAAGTTGAACTCGTGAAGTGGCAACGTTGGGTAGCAGAGACGGGGCAACGTGTGGCTGTTATCTTCGAAGGTAGAGATGCTGCAGGTAAGGGGGGGACAATTAAACGCTTTGTAGAACATATGAACCCCCGTTCTTTGCGAGTAGTGGCCTTGAATAAACCGACAGACCTAGAGCAAAAGCAATGGTACTTTAGAAGGTATATCAAAGAGCTACCTAACGCAGGTGAAATCGTTTTCTTCGATCGAAGCTGGTACAATAGGGCTGTAGTTGAGCCAGTAATGGGGTTTTGTGAAGATGAGCAATATCAACAATTCATGCGCCAAGTCCCGGAGTTTGAACACATGCTATTCGAAGATGGTATTCATGTTATTAAGCTTTGGTTTTCTATTAATAAGGATGAGCAGAGTAAACGATTTAATGACAGAAGAAGTAATCCGTTGAAACAATGGAAGCTTAGTCCTGTGGATGAAAAAGGACAAGAGATGTGGGAGCGTTATACCTATTACAAAGAACAAATGTTCGCACGGACCCATACGAATTTTAGTCCTTGGACAATTCTTCAAACCAATACAAAGAAAGTTGCACGTCTTGAAGCTATTCGTTACGTGCTATCCAGATTTGAATACGAAGGAAAGGAGAGTGCAAGTACCAATGTATTGCCAGATCCGAATGTAGTAATGAGATTTTACCGTTCAATTTATCACCTAACCTAAATGGAAGACCAACCAAATTTTTCGATCAAAGACTTGAAGCTGCTGAATTCCAATTTGGGTATCAAGTTACTCTTAAAGCAGGGTGATCAAATCAACCCTGAGAAGGTGTTGCGTACTGTTAGATCTGAAAAGACGCTTGAAGACTTGCAAGTTGAGCTGATAAAGCTTCAGCAATGGGTGATCAAGAATAATCAACGTGTCTGCCTGCTTTTTGAAGGTAGAGACGCTGCAGGTAAGGGCGGGGCAATTCGAAGGGCAACTCACCACTTAAACCCAAGGAATTATAAGGTTGTCGCACTGCCGAGACCTACCAATCAAGAGCGTGGACAATGGTATTTCCAACGTTACATTAATAAGCTACCTAATCCAGGGGAAATGGTGTTTTTTGACAGGAGTTGGTATAACAGGGCTGTAGTAGAGCCTGTGAATGATTTTTGTACTGAAGAGGAATATGAGCGCTTTATGGATGAAGTGAATAACTTCGAAAGTATGATTACCAATGATGGTATGATTTTAATCAAGTTCTATTTCTCAATTACGAAAGAGGAACAAAAGAAGCGCTTTGAAGACATAAGTACTAATCCACTCAAGCGTTGGAAGATGTCTCCAGTAGACGATAAAGCGCAAGAATTATGGGATGATTATACCCAATACAAGGAACGCATGTTTGAGCATACAAATACTGTTAAAGCGCCTTGGGTAATTTTAAAAGCTAATCGAAAAACAGTTGCTAGGGTAAATGTTATAAAGCATATGTTGAATACAGTACCTTATAAAGAAGCCGCTGAGTAGTCTTTGAATTCAAGCGTCTCCAACATGCGTTTAAATTCGCTTTGAAGCCCAGCCTTTAAATCGATTGATTCATTTGTCATGGGATGTTCGAATTGTAATGATTTGGCATGGAGGAGCATAGTTCCCATTTGCCATTTCTCTAGAAAGAGTTTGTTCTGTTTGTTACAGCCATGAGGTCTATCACCGATGATGGGGTGTAGGATATGAGCAAAGTGCTTTCTTAATTGATGCATTCTACCTGTTACCGGCTTAGCCTCGATGAGCGAATATCTAGAAGTCGCGTGCTTTCCGAATGGAACATTAATCTCTGTCCTTTGTAAGGTTTTGTAATTGGTTATAGCTTCTTGGGTTTTGTCCTTGTCGTTAGTTAAGGCGTAATCAATCGTCCCAGAATCTTCTGCATAACCTCTTAAAATCGCCCAATAGGTCTTTTTAAGACTGTGTTCTGCAAACTGGTGATGTAACGCAGGCAGAACACTTTTATCTAGCGCAAAGAGCAGTACACCAGATGTTTTTCTGTCGAGTCTATGGGCTGGGTAGACGCGTAAACCTAGTTGGTCCCTCAGTACTTGTACCGCAAAAGTGTCGGTATTAGTAGCGATAGATGAGCGATGGACGAGCAGTCCATGCGGTTTATTGATGGCGACTAGGTGTTCGTCTTGGTAGAGAATTTCGAGCATTGGAAATTACTCTTCAATGACCTCTTTCACGCGACCAACTTGACCATCTTCTAAGCGGACTTTGATGCCGTGTGAATGTTTAGGTGCGCTGGTAAGAAGGTCTTTGACAACGCCATGCGTAAGTGTTCCACTACGCTGGTCTTTCTTCAAAACGATGTTGACTTCGCTGCCGATTTTGATGTTTTCTCTCAGTTGACCATCCATGGGTCAAAACTAATCAGAAGGAATGTCTTTTCTAAGTTGATGTTATAGACATCCCCCCAACCATTAATAAGAGCCTTCGGCTGAGCTCAGGGAAGGAAAGAGGGGTTGTTAGTGAAAAGAAGTCGTTTCGGTTTAGAAATAGTGATATACAAAGTCAAGTAGATACTGAAACGAGTTCAGCATGACGTGCTAAAAAAGTACCGTCACCCTGAACTTATTTCAGGGTCCTCTAAATATCATGGTCTAAGTCTATGCCAATTGATTCTGATAGATCTAGTAGGTGAGGGTTAGTCTCTTTTATCAAGTTCCATTTCCATTCTTTGTGCCAATTCTTGAGTTGCTTTTCTCGTGAAATAGCTTCTTCAATGAATGAAAATTCTTCGTGATAGATTAGATCAAGACAATGATATCTACGAGTAAATTGAGATCCTTTTCCTGTTTTGTGCTGGATAACCCTAGAAATTAGATCAGAAGTAACACCGATATAAAGCACTGTTCTTTTCGGATTGGTCATGATGTATGTAGATCCTCCAGTGGCCATGATTGAATTTAAGAAGATACTGAAACAAGTTCAGCATGACGTTCTAAAAACGTGTCGTCACCCTGAACTTGTTTCAGGGTCTACTACAAGGGATACTTTACATCAATTTCAACTTATTCTGAAGGGACATGTGTAGGATGGTGTATTGAACAAGTTCTACTTCTTCTCTTTTAGCCAAATCTGAATCAATCCATTTTTAGCATCCTGTCCATAAAGCTCCATCGGTGCTCTGCTCGAAAAAGCCATGTTAAAGATGTTTTTGGCTTTAAGATTGGCTAATGCTATTCCTGCCTCATTATGTTGAATAGTGCTCCCGTCAATTAATAACACTGGTTGTTGTAAGGAATCATTAATGTGCTCAGTCTTGATTGAGAGTTCTGGGATTTTCTTGCGAAATTCTTTTAGGTACTCTTTGACTTTTTTTCTTTTTAATTGACTATCATGACTATTTACTATTAAGAAGGATCCAATAGGCCTATGAAAGAATGCGGTACTCCCGTTCTTGTCAAGATAATCTATTGTTAGTCTACTTGTTGAAATATCATATTTCAACAACTCAGTGTCAATCGCATCATTCTCAATCAGTACCCCATTTATTACATATAGAACATGTTTACATTAAAATCAAAAGCCGTATCTATTGACTTTATCCAGCCATGGATATATTCAGGAATCAGCTTTTGGGCAGATAAATGATTACTTATCAGAATAAGAAATATGAATGAGGATAATACGCTCTTGACTGAATACATCGTACGAACTGAACAACTGTCCTTATTGATTACCCTCACTTGAGAGATTTTACGTGAGATAGATTGATCACTTTTAGCCATGATTGAATTTAAGAAGATACTGAAACAAGTTCAGTATGACGTTCTAAAAACGTGTTGTCACCCTGAATTTATTTCAGGGTCTATGAACATTTACGATCATAGCTCTTCCAAAACCGAAGTGCCTTCAGATAAGTCTCCTGAGGTCCACTGCCATACTTCGTGAAGTCTGATATTTCCGTTTTCTATGAGCTCAGGAGTGGAGGTGCATTCGCCTGTCATCAGTTGACCACTAGTATCAACTTGGTGATATCTCATCTGAATTACACCTTCTGCATCGACAATGCCAATAAGGTGACCTTTGGCTATTTCTCCTCCTGCGTAATCGCAAGTCAAGATTTCTCCTTCTTGCTGATATTGAAAGACTAAACCTTCAGCAACCTGACCATTGTTTGAATTCTGTGCCGCTCGAAAGCGCTTGTTATGGTAATTAATCAAGCCTTATAGGTTTTTTACTTCACTAATTAGCTTTTCAAGAGAGTCTTTGGCATCCCCGAAAAGCATACGGTTCTTATCATTAAAAAAGAGTTCATTTTCTATACCGGCATAACCTTTCCCCATGGATCTCTTCATTACTATCACATTTTTCGCTTTGAGGACGTCAATGATCGGCATGCCATAGATAGGGCTTGATGGATCATTTTCTGCTGCAGGATTTACCACATCATTGGCTCCAATCACAAGCACTACATCTGTGTTCGCCATGTCATCATTGGCATCTTCCATTTCCTGAAGTTTTGGATAGGGGACATCTGCTTCGGCCAATAATACATTCATATGGCCTGGCATTCTACCAGCGACAGGATGAATTGCGTAGTTCAGCTCTACCCCTTTGTCGGCAAGTACCTTTTCCAAGTTGTGTACCGTGTGCTGAGCTTGTGCTACGGCTAAACCATATCCAGGAACGACACAAACCTTATTTGCATAAGCCAATAATATTGCTGCATCAGTCACTGAAATCTCTTTGACCGTTCCTTGTTCACCATCTTTTCCTGCTACACCAGCACCTCCGCCTCCGAAAGACCCAATGATCACATTCATTAGCGATCTATTCATGGCAGTACACATCAATACGGTTAGTATTGTTCCTGCAGATCCGACTAAAATTCCGCCAGTAAGCATGGCTTGATTTCCGTAAAGGAAACCTCCAAAAGCTGCAGCCATACCTGTGAAGCTATTCAAAAGTGAGATCACAACGGGCATATCAGCACCGCCAATCGGTAATACAAATAGCACTCCGTAAAGCAATGAGATGCCCAATAGGATGTACATGTGTGTTTCGTTCGGTACATCAGCCATCGCCATAACAATTGCCATTCCTAGGATTGCCAGAAGAAGTACAATGTTTATTACCTGACCTCCAGGTAATGCTTTGTCACCTATTTTGCCTTCAAGTTTGCCATAGGCGATTATACTTCCAGCGAACGAAACACTACCTATGATCAAACCGAGGATAATTACAACCATCATCCCAGTTTCTACTTTTCCAGTATGAAGCAAGTGATCAAATTCAACGAGGGAAATGACAGCAGCACATGCACCGCCCATACCGTTGAAGAAGGATACCATCTGAGGCATGGCAGTCATTTTAACCTTCATGGCCATGCGAGTTCCGAAGACTGTACCGACTATTAACCCAGTTAAAATTAAGCCATAATTAACCCACTTATCGGCAGTAAGTTCTTCCTTAAATAGGATGGTTGCAAATATGGCAATGCCCATGCCGTAGGCTGCAATAAGGTTTCCTTTTCGTGCTTTATCAGGGCTACTGAGCATTTTCAGTCCCATGATAAAAGTAATCGAAGCTGCAATGTAGCAAAGTTCGAGAATGGTGAGTCCAAATAGATCTGTCATGGTGCTACTTCTCCTTTTTCTTAAACATTTCTAACATTCGGTTGGTCACTACAAAGCCACCAACCACATTGAGGGTTCCTAAGACAACCGCAAAGAAACCTAGTATCAGTGCGAAGTAATTGTCAGGAGCGGCCTCTAACATAATTATAATAGAACCGATGACAACTACCCCATGAATTGCATTGGCACCCGACATGAGTGGTGTGTGCAGTACTGCGGGTACATTAGAAATCACTTCGATGCCTAGAAAAATAGACACGATAATGAGAAATATGAATTCCCTATTTTCGTAAAACAGTGAGAGAAGATCTTGCATGGATTAAGCCGTTTCGGTTTGGAAAAGAATGTTTTTAACGCGTTCGCTTATAATGTTGCCATCGTGCGTTACGCAGGTATTGGCGATGATGTCGTCCTCCCAATTGAGGTTAAAGGTTCCTTCCTTATCAATCATCAATTTCAAAAGATTAACAATGTTCTTACCGAACATCTTACTCGCATCCATTGGCATGGAGGAGGGAAGGTTAGAGTTTCCAATGATGGTCACTCCATGCTTCTGAACTGTCTTATCGTTTTCGGTTAACTCACAGTTGCCGCCTGTGGATGCTGCCAAGTCAACAATAACACTTCCTGGCTGCATATTGACCACTGTGTCTGCTAGAATAAGCACTGGGGCTTTACGTCCAGGAATTTGTGCGGTGCAAATGATAATGTTAGCCTTGGTCGCATGTTCTTGAATCAAAGCTTGCTGTTTGGCTTTGTAATCATCGGTTTGTTCCACTGCATAACCACCTGCGGCAGCATCATCTTGCGCACCTTCCACCTTTACGAATTTGGCGCCTAAACTTTTTACTTCTTCTTCTGCTGCGGCTCTTACATCGAAGGCTTCTACCACGGCACCTAGTCTACGAGCTGTCGCAATGGCTTGTAAGCCTGCAACACCTGCTCCAAGAATCAAAACTTTTGAAGGAATGATGCTTCCCGCTGCTGTCATAAACATAGGGAAGAATCTAGGTGATATGGCTGCGGCCGTTAAAACTGCTTTATAGCCTGCAACTGTAGCCATAGACGACAATACATCCATGGATTGAGCGCGTGTTGTTCTAGGGACGTTGTCAAGGCTGAAACTAGTCACCTTCAAACCTTGCAATTTCTCGACTAATGGCTTGTTGGATAGTGGTTGAAAAACGCAAAGCAAGGTTTGACCTGCTTTTAAGTTATTGATTTCAGTTTCAGTAGGAGGGTTGATGCCGATGATCATGTCTGCACCTAGTACGTTAGTGCGTGCGGATGGTGTTGCCCCAATACTGCTGTAGTCTTTGTCTAAATTAAATGCGGTTAATCCAGCATCTTTTTCTACTAGGACGGTGACTTTGGAGTCGATCAGTGTTTTTACACTTTCAGGGAGTAGGGCAACCCTTTGCTCACCAGATGGTTCTTTTAAGAGACCTATAGTCATGGATAGTAAGTTTTAGTCTTACTAAGATATTGATTCTAAGGACTTATAAAAGTGACCTTGATCAGGTTATTGGATACTCGTCCTTAAATGCCCATTAAAGGGCATAAAAAAAGCCCCAATAAATTGGGGCTTTGTGGTATATAATTCGTTTGCTGTTTATGCAACTTTTACATCCACAGCATTTAAGCCTTTTCTACCTTCTTTGAGATCAAAAGTAACGTTATCGCCTTCACGAACTTCATCGATAAGACCTGATACGTGTACAAAATACTCTTTGTTGTCTTCGTTATCTGTGATAAAACCGAAGCCTTTTGAATCATTGAAAAATTTTACTGTTCCTTCTTTCATTTTTGTTATTCATTAATAATCGCGCAAGTTATACAATAAATTGGTTACAACCTGCATATTTTTAAAATTGTTGACTTTGTGCCAACCTTGTACTACAACGTAAAGTAAGAATTATGGTTTAATATTTTACGTAAATAATAAGTTAAAAATTGAGTTTAGTTAGCTCCTTCATTTAGTCTTCTCGTCTTGTAAGTCGATGCCGGTGTCATTGGGTATAGTATATAATCGGTATATTACGTTGTTAAAGGCACTTTATGAAGCGATTTAAGTTTCCATCTCCGTTCACAGTACTCTATATTATCATCATCATCAGCGCGTTAGCAACTTGGCTATTGCCTGCAGGTAGTTTCGATACATTGGCCTATGATTCCGACCAAAAAATATTTTTAGTCAAAGGCGAAAAGTCCGTCAATTTGCCCGGAAATCAGAACACTTTGGACAGTTTGGGTCTTCAGGTAGAGTTGTCAAAGTTCGAAGAAGGCAAGATTAGAAGGCCTGTTTCTATACCAAATACATACAATGAGCAGGAGGCATCGCCTCAAGGTTTGAAAGAAATTCTCTTCGCACCCATCAAAGGAATCTATGAATCCATAGACATCATTCTCTTCGTTTTAATCATTGGTGGATTCATTGGAGTCTTTCAGCATTCCGGTGCTTTGGACAAGGGCGTGGGATTACTAGCTAAGAAAATGGAAGGTAGAGAGAAATGGCTGATCATTGCTCTGATACTATTGATCGCCTTGGGAGGGACTACCTTCGGAATGCAGGAGGAGACCATCGCATTTTATCCGATACTCGTTCCTATCTTCTTAGCCGCAGGTTATGACCTAATTGTGCCTGTGGCTGCGGTCTATGGTGGCTCGTGTATTGGTCTAATGGGTGCATTGATTAATCCTTTCGGAACCATAATTGCCTCTGATGCCGCAGGTGTCAGCTGGACGGAAGGCATTGAAAGCCGAATTGCCATGCTAGTGCTTGGCTCGATCGTCTTAATCTGGTATATCGTGCGTTATGCCGACGGCGTTAAAAAAAACCTAGAAACTTCAATTCTTCATGGACTCAAGGTTAAGAATCCATTTGAGCACAAGGGAACATCCGTTGCTGCAGGAAAAATGACAGCCGGAACATGGGTATTACTAGGCCTTTTTGGATTGACGTTTGTTGTGATGATTTATGGCGTGTCTTCTTTAGACTGGTGGTTTGAAGAGATGACAGCCTTGTTTTTACTTGCGGCCATTATTCTCGGAGTCATGCAAAGGGCTTCTGAAAGCGATTTCGTTGCTGCCTTTGTCGGTGGGGCAAAAGACTTACTAGGTGTGTCGTTGATCATCGGTGTGGCGAGAGGCATTACGATCGTACTGAATGATGGCTTGATCTCTGGAACCCTTTTGAATGAAGCTTCTAACTTAGTATCCGGAACTTCTCCATTGATATTTTTGCCCATGCTGATGGTGGTTTTCTTTGTTCTGGCCTTCTTTATCAGTTCATCATCAGGCTTAGCGCTCGTGAGTATGCCGATTATGGGTGCGCTAGCCAACGTAGTTGGAGTGCCGACAGAAGAAATTGTGAATGCCTATCTCTTTGGCTTTGGCTTGATGCAATTCATTACTCCATCAGGACTTATTCTGCCTTCTCTAGCTATGGTAAACGTGCCTTACAATATTTGGCTCAAATTTATCGTGAAGCTATTAGTGCCGCTGGCTATTCTCGGTGCGCTGATTTTGATTGTAGGCTATTTGGTTTGAGGTCTAGCGCAGTCTAAGAAATCGATTTTGAACTACTTTATCGGCATACCGCGCTGAACTAACACATTCAAATTTTAGCGATTTATCTAACTCACCGAACAATGGATGCCCACCACCAACCAAGACAGGTATGGTAGTGATGATCATTTCGTCAATCAAGTCTTCTTTCAAAAAGCCTTGAATCGTACTACCGCCATCGATGTAAAGTCTATGATGATCATTACTGTGTATTTCTGAAAGGACTTCATTGAGTGTGCCTTTGACAAGAAATACTTTGCCTTCGTATCCTTTAGGGATTTCGTTTAGGCTGTTACTCAAGACGTAAACAGGTTTCTCATAAGGCCATGGAACATCAAAGCCACATACAGTCTCGAAAGTAACGCGTCCCATTACGAGTGCATCGATGCCGTTCATAAAGGCGCTATAACCCATATCTTCACCTTCGGGAAAGGTGAACGTATTTAGGAAATCAATTTTACCTTGAGAATCTGCAATGTAGCCATCCAAACTGGTGGCTATGTAAACGCTGTTTTTCTGCTCCATTTTAAGAAATATACTTCAATTTAAATTAGTCAGCTTGAAGATTCAAAGGCAGCCAATAGTTATCTGTCCAAATAGTTTTGAGGTTATTTGAATCTTAGTCAAATCTTACCTGATGCAAGATCAATCCAGAAGCAGGAGCAATAAAACTCAGGTGTTCTGTGAAGTCAGGTAGTAAGGATGATTTTAGCGCTTCTATATTGATTTCACCTTGACCCAGTCGAAAGAGTTGGCCCATCATTATCCTGATCTGATTTCTCATAAACCCTTTTCCAGATATTCTTAATGCGTAAGACGGATTAGGGAAGAAGCTAGCCGTGTAAAAGGTGTTAGGCACAATCTCACAAAGATCAATCGTCCTTTGAGTGGTTGTCTTTTCTGAAGGCTTTTTACAATATGCCCTGTACTCATGGGTGCCTTCAAAGCAATTGGCACCTTCTTTCATTAGTTCGATGTCTAGCGAATCATTGATGGTTGTAATGAATGGGGCAGAAAATGGGTGTGCTTTTTCACCAAAGGCAAAAAGGTAGAGGTATGTCTTAGCCTTAGGGCTTTGAATGATATTGAACTCACCATCCGTTTCTTCGATCGCTAAGGCTCGAATGTCCGATGGTAAATTGAGGTTGAAGAGTTCTAGGAATTTCTCTTCATGCGTAATGGGAGTATTTAAGAACAGCTCAAGCACAAAGTGATCTGCTGATACCATAGCATCTGTTCGACTTCCACCTAGGGTTTTATAGTCCTCATGATCGAAAACATAGCCCAGGGTTCTGTCTACCATATGGTGGACAGTCTTCACTTTTGGCTGTTTTGCCCAGCCATGGAACCGGAATCCTAGGTATTGGATATGGAGCAGGTAGTAGTGCTTGCTTTTCATTTGGGAGATTCCCGCCTACGCGGGAATGACGAGACGGAATTCCGAAATGACGTCATATTTGAGGTGACTAATTGTTTAAAGCTCCTTGATGCGAATGTTACGGTAATATACCTCATCACCATGGTTCTGCAGGCTGATACGACCAGTTTGTGAGGCTGCATAAGAGTCAGCTCCAGCCCATTTTCCAGCGGCTTTTTTTGCTAACCAATCTTCACTTCCTTCTTCAAATTCTAAGACTTTTTCTCCATTCAACCAATGCTCTACATGGCCATTATTGTAAATGATTTTGATTTTGTTCCATTGCATGAATGGGTTTGGCTTCTTAGTAGCTGCTGCAGGGTACATTGCATAACTAGCAGCTACCATTTTGTATGGTTCTGATTCTGAACGAGAGAACTCATCGTCTAAGATCTGAAACTCAGGTCCTGAAGCATAATCATGACCCCATTCTGCCTTTTCAACTACGTGATAAAAAACGCCACTGTTTCCACCTTTAGAAATTTTGTACTCCAACTCTAGTTGGAAATTCCCGAAATCTCGAGTTGTCATAACCGATCTATTGAATCCTGTGTTAGATTCACCTGCTCCCTGATTACAAGAAATGGTTCCATCTACAATTGCCCAATGCTCCGTAAAAGGTTCTTCTCCATACATTTCCCAACCATTGAATGACTTACCATCAAAAAGTGAAATCCATTCAGAAGGAGATTCAATGTCTTCGCCTATAGTTTCAGAAGATTTATTATCAGCTGTGCAGCTCGAAAGTACAAAGCCAATAGCCAATAGGAAGATGGGGTATCGTTTTGAATTCATTTTTAAGGTTTTGCCCTAAGTTAATGAATGATAATGGAAGTAGGAAGTGAGAGTTATTTGGACTTGAAATGTATTACGGATTTGTTGCTTAGTATCGAGTTTCCGAATTTATCCTAACCGCTATGAGTCCCTTAAGTCGGAGTTCGGGGGCGCCTTGGCTAATCACTCCTAGATGAGTGTTACTTGACTTCGGATCCGCTCTACAATTAGGCCCATGATTCGTTTGTTGAAAAGGCTTGTATTGGTGCTGTAAACCGCTAGTTCCTCTATGGTGAACATGCCAAGGCTTACTCCGAGGAGTTTGTTTTTTAACACGATGTTTTTTTGTAAGCTGTTCTCTACAAAAAGAATTTTGTTTTCGAGTGACAAATCATGAAACGTGCTTTTAGATTCAGTGATATGGTTTCTGTATAGTCCAAGTATAAGCTCATTCTGAAGTTTTAAAATAGGACGTAGGGTTTGGGTTTGAAACCTTTCTTCCTCAGTGCTTTTCTCGAACTCTTTTGTTTTAATAATTGGTCTTAAACTTAATTTACTTGTCATGTGTGCTTTCTTGGGTTTGTGTAGAGTACCTTGATTAAAGCAAGGTTCCATGTATTATAACCTCGAACGATGACTGTTTGTTAAAGGCGTATTGGCTTAGCAAGCAAGAAGCTACGCTCAGTCTATCGCGGATCTTCCCAGATGATACCTAGCGATTCGGCAGTTTCATTAAAGTCAGGGCAGGTGTTAAGTCCAGCAAAGCCACCAAATTCACAGATGACTTCACAGTCTTGATTGTATGCATTAAATAGCCAGTCGGCATAACCTGAACCTGGGTTGAAGATGTACACTCTTTCACCATTGTAGAGATAGGCTTCTACTGACGCTTTATTGGGCTCACGTACTTTGCTATTCCGAACTTCACTTTTGACCTGATCTTCTATGCATTCGGGTAAATCACTAGGGATATCTAGGTTTTCACAACTGAATGCTAGACAACTGATAAGCGCGATAGGAATGAATTTTTTCATAATTGACCTTTCCTTTTTAGACACTAGAACTGAAAAAGAGGTTGGAACTTGGGGAATGCTGAATTCTGAATGTTGAGTTATGAATTCTGAATGTTGAATTAGGAATTGAGAATATATTTCAAAAAAATAAGATTTCACCCAATCACCCAATCACCCAATCACCCAATCACCCAACACCCTAAATTAAATCACTAGGACTGTTAAGGTTTTTGAAGGAGTCAGAATGATCGTCAGAAATAACCACTTCACCATGGGTTTTCAAGAAGCCGTTTAGGGAGAGTTGATCCTTTGAAAAGTATTTTGAAAGTGTTTCAATGATCGTTTTGGGCCAGAAAGAGGGCAGAGGCTCCCATTGATTTTCTTGGTTTTGGTATGCCTTGACTTTGGCGCTTTTTGTTAAAAGCCGACTTAGCATTGCATGATTCACTTCAGGCATGTCCACCGCCAGAACAATCAAATCTACATTAAGTGTTTCAAGTGCCGAAAGAATACCTCCCATTGGCCCTTTGTCAGGATAACGGTCTTGAATACAGTTGTAATCTCCTTGAAGGCGTTCGAATTGATCTGAGTTGACTGATAAATAAACGTCAGATGGAATGCCTTCAAGTTGGCTTAAACAATGCTTTAGCAGCGTTTGTCTTCTATACTCCACAAAGGCCTTATCGCTTCCCATGCGTACACTTTGTCCACCCATAAGAATAAGACCTTTGACTGATGTATTAGACATGTGGCTTAAGCTACTAATCTTTCAACTTGTCAAATGGAGCAGCTTCCATGCCGGCACTTTGCGAAGCTTTCATCAACTTGTTAGCGCCTTTGGACTTTCTAATTTTCACAGCTACCACCTTGTACTCTGGGCATTTGGCTTCTGAATCATGGATATCGGAAGTAATCAGATTCACCATAATCTCCGGAAAATGGAAGGTGGTACTCATCACGCCAGGCTTCACTTCATCAGTAATTCTAGCCTTGATATCTACTTTTCCACGAGCAGAAGTAACGCAGACCATTTCGCCATCGCCAATGCCATTATCAGAAGCATCTTTCGCGTTGATCAGCAATACGTCTTCTTTAAGGATTTCGCCATTACCGGTTCTACGCGTCATCGCACCACAATTATAGTGCTCTAGTTCACGATTGGTAGTGATGATGTATGGATATTCTGCACCATGCTCTACAATCTCTTCAGTTTCTCTCCAATCGAAATAAGTGAATAAACCTCTACCTCGTTTGAATTCCTCGATATGGATGATTTCTGTACTCGAACCATCTTCTGGAACTGGCCATTGCTTGCCATTCTCCGCAAGATTTTCCCAATTGATTCCTTTGAAGAAAGGAACAATCTGAGAGATTTCTTCCAACATGGTATCTGGCGCATAATCAGCCTGATCATAACCCATACGTTTCATTACATCAACAATGATTTGGCCATCAGCCTTAGAACCTTCAATTGGTTCCACCACTTTGTTGACACGTTGTACTCTTCTTTCGCCATTGGTGAACGTTCCTGATTTCTCAAGGAAAGAAGCACCGGGTAAAACAACATCAGCTAGCAAAGCAGTCTCCGTCATAAAGAGTTCTTGCACGATAAAGAGATCAAGGTTATTTAGTGCTTTTTTGACCTTGGTCGTATTCGGATCAGTTTGTACTACATCTTCTCCGATAATCCACATGACCTTTAAGCTACCATCAATGGCGGCATCAAACATCTCAGGGATTTTCAAACCGATTTCTAACGGTAGGTCAGCGCCTTTATAGAAATCCATATACTTTCTCTGAATATCAGGATTGGTTACATCAAGGTAACCTGCACCTTGGTGTGGTTGTGCGCCCATATCGGCTGCACCTTGCACGTTATTCTGTCCACGAAGCGGATTTACACCCACGCCTCTTCGACCAATATTTCCAGTGATCATCGCGAGATCGGCAATCTGTTGAACCGTAAATGTTCCTTGTGAATGCTCTGTTACGCCAAGGCCATGGAAAGACATGGCGTTTGGTGCTGAGGCGTAAGTAATCGCTGCAGCACGAACATCTTCTCTAGCAACACCGGTGATGGATTCCATCGCATCGATGTCTAGCTTCTTAATATTGGCGACAAAGTCATCATAACCTTCGGTACGGGTTTCTATAAAGGCATTGTCGGCCACGTCTTCTTCAATGATGTAGTACAACATCATATTCAACAAGGCTACATTAGTACCCGGACGTAATTGCAAGAAGTGATCAGCATACTTTGCCAATTCGATTTCTCTCGGGTCGATAACGATAAGCTTCGTGCCCTTCATGGCCGCTTGCTTCATCTTCGCGCCTGTCACTGGGTGCGCAGCGGTAGGGTTGGCACCGATCACCATCATACAATCTGTATACTTGATGTCAATGACTGAATTGGTCGCTGCACCTGTTCCGAAAGAACGCTGCATTCCCAAGGCCGTAGGAGAGTGGCATACTCTTGCGCAACAGTCAATATTGTTTGTGCCAACTACTGCACGAATGAATTTCTGCATGAGGTAGTTTTCCTCATTAGTACATCTGGCAGAAGAAATTCCAGCGATTGAATCTGGACCGTGTTCATCTCTGATGCTCGTGATATTGTTTACGATATAGTCGTAGGCTTCATCCCAAGAAACATCCTCCAGCTTCCCGTTTTTCCTCACCATCGGTGAACGAAGGCGTTCTGGGTGATCGTAGAATTTAAAGGCGTATCGTCCCTTGAGACAAGTATGACCTTGATTTACTTCTGCATCATAAGGAGCTGTGATACTCACAATTTCGCCACTTGATGTAGCGACATCCAAGTTACAGCCTACACCACAGTAAGTACAGACAGTTCTTGTAGTTTCTTCGGCATCATTGGTTTTGGAAGCAAAGACATCGGTAATGGCTCCTGTAGGACAGGCTTGGGAACAAGCTCCACAAGAAACGCAGTCAGACTCGTTAAAGCCTTCGTTCATGCCCATAACGATTTTACTGTCGAAACCTCGACCTTCCATCGTCAGTACCATTTCGCCTTGTACTTCATCACAAGCACGCACACATCTGAAACAGTTGATGCATGAATCTAAGTTCGCTTGCATGTATGGATGAGACGTGTCAGCAGTTCGGTCGAAGTGGTTTTTGCCAGGGGCATAACGTACTTCTTCCATTTTGATCCCAACATCATAGGCAACTCGCTTGAGTTCGTTTTTTGCTGGATTGTCAGTTTCGAATTTCTCTTTTGGATAGTCAGTTAAGACAAGCTCCACGATATTCTTTCGCAGGCGCTCCATCTTCTCGGTGTGCGTGTAGATAAAGGAGCCTTCCATCACTGGGGTATGGCAGGATGCTTGAACGCGTGTTGGTCCGTCTTGTGCTCTGCCTACTTCCACGCTACAAACTCTGCACGATCCGAATGGATCAAGATTTGGTGCATCGCAAAGGGTTGGTACCGGGTTTGGTCCCATATGCCTTCTTAACATCGTAAGAATGGTTTCTCCACTTTCGAACGCAAAGGGTTCGTTGTTGATATAGGCGATGTTTTTTGAATCACTCATATGGCTCGTGTTTATAGAAAGTAGTTCTTTAGTTCTTTTTCAAAATACTGTAGGGCATTTTTGATCCCTAATGGTAAACCGCCTCCCAAGGCACATAGAGAGCCTATTTCTAGGGTTTCCAATAAATCGTCCAGCAATTGGCGATCCATTTTTTGACCACTTCTGGAGTTGGCAATCATCTCTTTTCCTCTTACCGAACCAATACTACATGGAAAGCATTTCCCACACGATTCATCAGCCGTAAATTCAAAGAGGTGCTCCAAGTATTCGATCAACGGGAATTTTTCTGGAATCGAAACGATCCCCGCGTGTCCTAGTAAGAACCCGCCATTGGCGAAACTCTCAAAATCAATAGTCAAGTCGTCAATTTTATGGGTAGGAACAATTCCGCCCAATGGGCCGCCCACATGCACTGCTTTTACCGCTTCTTTAAAGCCGCCACCTGTTTCGTAAACGAGGGATTTGAAAGAGTGCCCCATTTCTACCTCGTACATTCCGGGGTTGTTGAAGAATGAATCCAGACATACTAGTTTCGTTCCTGTAGATTTCTCTGTGCCTAATTTTGCATACTGATCACCACCATTTCTAATGATCCATGGCACAGCGGCCAAGGTTTCTACATTGTTGACAATGGTGGGTTTATTGAAAAGTCCTTTTTGTGCTGGGAAAGGTGGTCTCACCCTTACTTCAGGTCTTTGACCTTCTAAAGAGGAGAGGAGTGCTGTTTCTTCTCCACAGATATAGGCACCTGCACCTTCTATTACTTTGAATTTATAACTGAAGTCTGAACCTCCAATGTTATCGCCATGCATACCGATGGCTTCTAATGCCTTCACCGCTTCAGCACATGCATCTACAGATTCTGGGTATTCACCGCGGATGTAGACTGCACCGTGATCGGCACCGACTATATAGCCAGCTGTCATCATGCCGAATAGTACGAGCATTGGTTGTTCTTCTAAAAGGTATCGATCAGAATAGGCACCTGGATCTCCTTCATCAGCATTACAGACAATAAATTTCTGTGGCTCTGGTTCGTTTTTACAGGCGTTGAGTTTGAAACTCATTGGGAAACCTGCACCCCCACGACCACGGATGTCCGAGGCTTTGATTTGTGCTAAGGCCCACTCAGGTCCGTTCGCTAAGATCTTTGAGAATTCATCTTTAAACTGTTGAGCCGTCATGGCTTCTCCAGTCAGCACACGCTCACTTGTGGCGCCTACTTTATAGTTGTCGCTTAAGTCCTTATCAGATTTTTGAACGATCTCTTCTATTTCGTTGATAGCATCGCCAGAATAGTTAGTGCCATTGTAATTGAATGCACTGTTTTCATGGCACCTGCCGAGGCAGCACATGTGACCAACCTCCGCATCTTTAAAGTGTCGAGAAAGCTTCCCTTTTACCTTGTCCTGTGTTCCGGCTACTAAGCAGGCACTTCCATTACAAACATGAACTTTAACACCTTCGTGCTCTTTCTTCATGAAATCATAAAAGGAAGCTGTGCCGTAAGTAATGGCTTCGCCCATCAGGTACTTTTTGGCTAAGGCCTTTAATTCCTCATTATCTGGCGCTCCAGCCACTTTGGACTTATCTACCAATTGCTCAAAGAGGTTATCTTCTAACCCTTTTCGACCTGATAATGCACTAAGATTTTCTGACATCTTATTTCTTTACTCGTTTAACCCGAATTATGTAATAGATTTTCTATTACGGACGTAACTTGCTGCGAATCAGCCACTACGTTTTGTTCGACTTCTTACCATAGCCCTGCTATGCTTTCAAACCCCAACTTCCTGATTCTTTGCAGGTTAAGCCCTCACCACGATCTCTATTGCATAAATCGAGTTTAATGACTTTCTTTTGGGTTTGGAAACATATCGCTCTCATCTTCAGAACGATCGGTCAAGCATTTGAAATCCTTTTCTACCAAAATACTCAATTTATCCTCGTTTTCTAAGATCAAATCTCCCGAGACACCCACTATATCGGACTTAATCCAGCTTTCCACTTCAGTATCTGGTAGGGCAATTGTGATGACATTGTTCCTGAAATAACTACT
>Ga0075118_10001249_pt1 | contig 18665 bp, 13 predicted proteins | sample AntAceMetag02UKE_FD_69794 | JGI IMG/M metagenome (GOLD analysis project Ga0075118, IMG submission 69794) | Saline lake microbial communities from Ace Lake, Antarctica - Antarctic Ace Lake Metagenome 02UKE | ecosystem: Environmental > Aquatic > Non-marine Saline and Alkaline > Saline | place...
AACGTTACTCTCCGAAGCGCGATCCGGTGTCCTGCAAAAGCTCTATCACTACAAGTCGCTCCGGATGTTTCAGCTCTGGTCGATCTTTGGATCGAGTGCGGGTTTCACTGCTGAAGAATCCGCGGAGATCAGCGCTGCCATCCAGCGTTACCTGATCGAAGAAAGCGGTATCGCCAATCGCATAGAAATCCAAGCCGACGGAAAGGACTGGAATATCTTCAACCGCCACACCGCCTGCGATGCACTGAACCTGTGGATCGGCACTGATTGGCTCTGGCGACTGACTGGCGATATCGACTGGCTCAAGAAACGCGCTGAGGCCGATGTTTATTTCGAATCACAAGCGGGCGTGGATGTGCCGCTGACCGGCCTGACGGAGGGCTACGCTTCCTATCTTGAGGTTTACCTCGAATGGATGCTGCTGAGTCGCCCGAATCAGATTGAGGGCAATCCTCATATTCGCCTCTGGGCAGAACGCGTCATGGCTTTATGCACCAATTCTGGAGAGCTGGTGCTCGGCCCCCAAACAGACGTCTTCCGCTATCCTTACAACCTTCTGCGTAAGCTGGCCCATCTGCTGAACGACGGGCGCTACCTCTTCGTCGCAGACCTCCGAGAACAACGCGTGCTCGCAGGCATGGATCGCCTGCATCAATTTTCCGCCGGACAAGCCTACGCTGGAGACCAAGCACCGCTTGAGCCTGATTGTGGCAAACTACTCGTCACTCCGATGAATGAACGCCTGCGACGCTGGATGGCTCCTTCGATTGGTGAGGGCCAAGGGTTCGATCGCGCCGTCGCACGTGCGGGTTGGAACAGTGATGACGACTACCTCATGTTGATCGGCGTTCGAGGCGCAGCCAAAGCACTGCCGAATGTCGGCGCACTCGCAGCCTATGAACGTTTTAGCCAACGGCTGATCACCTCCGATTCAGTGCCCCTCTATCCGGCAAGCGCCAGCCCTTGGCGGCATTCCACAATCTGTGTGAATATCGGCGGACTCGGGCCGGGCATGTTTTCCGGAGCCGAGGTGCTGACCAACCGCGAAGTCGCTGGTGGCCATCTGTTCTCCTTTCAAATGAGCAGTCCAGGGGAGTGTCGATGGGTTCGCATGCTCTTTTGGAAACCCTCCGCTTATGTGCTGATTGTGGATCAAGTGGATCTAGAAACAGATGACGATTTCACCGTCGGCGTGAATTGGCGCTGCGGCGGGCGAGTCAGCTCGGTCCACGAAAATCTAGCCACCTTGGACTTCGATTCGGATATCGACCTTCGGTTTCATGTCCAGACCGAGACTGGCGTTGAGCTTACGGTCGAAACCAATCACTACCCCGTCCTGGGTCTGTCGGAAGATTCCGCGCCCAACAACGAAACGATCCTCCACAGCATCGTGCCGTGTTCCGGCAATGAACGATCCGTAAAAACAGCCACCCTCCTCCACGCGACGAAGGACGCCCAAGAACCTGAATATCATCTGGAGACATCGCAGGATGAATGGATCGTCAGCGGATCGGATGAAGCACTCGGATTTCAATTGGGCTCGAAAGATGGTGAACTCGAAATCTCGAAACATGCTCACGCTAGCAAGCCCGTCGATTGGCTCGCGCGAGGCGATGAAGTCTCGGCACCGCAAGTGCTACAGAACAGTAACCTTCCGACACGATGGTCTGCGCCACTATCCGCCGAGGTCACGACTTGGAAGCAGCCCACCGACAGCTCATCACTCGCCGTAGGATTAGCCGACGGCCGCGCCCTGCTCCTCGATCCAAATGGCCAACCCATCTGGCAGGCCTCTGGCGATTCAAAAATCACCGCCATGACTTTCCTCGATGAGGATCTGATTGTCGGCAGTCACGCCGGACAGGTTTCACGTTTAGATTCGAAGGGGAAAATCATATGGCAGCATCAATGCCGTTTTCGTAGCGAACGCACCTTCTGGCCGTGGTGGTTTCTGCCCACGCCCAAGGTTGCGGCCATCGCTACTGGTGACGACCTAATCGTGGCTGGCACCGGCAGCACCAGTTTAAATTTCCTCGATGCCAAGACTGGCGAGCTTTTGCACGATGTCATCAGCCCCTACGGCTTGCCGGATCGAATCCGCACCCATCGAACCGAGACTGGAGAGCTCCAATTTCTGGTCGGCCACTCCTACCTCACCTGCAGCTCGACGGTCCGCGCTTGGAGCTCACAAGCGCAGGAGGAAATGCGTTTTGAAAAGAGCCTCACTCCGATGGGTCGCTCGATGGATGGTTGGGATACCTGTGGTGTCGTTGATTTCCAAGTCATCTCGTTGGAGCAAAACCAACCTAATCGATTGATCGTCCTGCGACATGGAGCGGTCAATCAGCTCACCGTTTATGATCTAACCTCCGGTGAACCGCTCTGGGATGCCACGCTCGGTGGATCACCAGTAGCCTTGGTCGTGACACCCGAAGACTCGGCAGGCGGAGTTCGCAGTTATGTGGCCGATCAATTTGGCGGTATCATTGGTTTCGATTATCAAGGTAATCGAGTATTCACGATTAGCTTAGACTCGACTCTCGAAGGGATGAAATCCGGACCAAGCGGCACACTCGTGGCTTGGTCTTCAAGCACGCGGCACGTCTTCAAAGACGAAAACCTGATCGGATCCTACATGATATCTGGCAAACCTCTCGGGTTAATCGAAAGGGAAAGTGGCCCCGGTTTTGTATGGAGCGATTCTTCAAAGCTCCATTTTCAGGATATCACTTCGTGAGCCAACGACCGCAGGCTAATCGATTCTCTGTCATTCTGAGCGAAGCGAAGAATCCAGACGACCATTCGAAGCGCGGCAAATAATGGATTCTTCGCTTCGCTCAGAATGACAAGTAGGAGGTAGCAGCAATTTTGGGAAAACCACTCTGTGTATTGCCACAATCAGCAGAGTTATCGTTTATTAAACCATGATCGATTCGCCCGAAACACCCGAATGGAAGGAAGAGCTCGATATCATCGTAGGCGCGCGACATGGCGGGCAGATCGATCATGTGCTCGGTTTGCTTAAGAAGCTCGATGAACGCTTCCCCAATGTCGCGGAGATCAACTATCAGGTCGCGTGGACTTGCGACGTGCTCGGCAAAGAATCCGATGCGCTGCCCTTCTACGAAAAGGCCGTGGCTCTGGGATTACCCGAAAACGAATTGTCAGGTGCTCTGCTCGGTCTGGGCTCCACGCTGCGCTCTCTCGGGCATTACGATCGTGCGATCGAGGTGCTGCGCTCTGCACTCGCTCAATTCCCCGACAATCGCGAATTCGAAGTCTTTCTCGCCATGGCACTGCACTGTGCCGGCCAGAATACCGAGGCAATGAAGCTCCTCCTCACGACCATCGCCGATACTACTGAAGATCCCGGGTTAACCACCTACCAGCGCGCGATCCGCTTCCAAGCCGGGAAACTCTGATCTGTTTAGGCTGACCCAGGCTGCATGGCATTGCCTGCACACGGCGTTATCATACGGCCATCGCGGGGCTAACCATCCAGCACGACATAGTTTCCGGATCGGATTCCTGATTTCCAGCTTTCCATTTTAAAATCTGTCACCCATTCGTGCACAAAAAAGCCGAACCTTGAAAGGTTCGGCTTTTGAAAGAACGGGAATTAATTCCCCTGCGGGTGCGATTAGACGGCAGTGTCGCCGCGTTCGCCTGTGCGGATACGGATCACTTCATCAATCGGGGTCACGAGGATCTTGCCATCACCGATCTTGCCGGTTTTGGCCGCGTTCTCGATGGCATCGACTGCTTTCGCAATGAGTTCATCGGGAAGCGCGATATCGAGTTTCACCTTAGGAAGGAAATCCACGGTGTATTCGCTGCCACGGTAGATTTCGGTGTGACCTTTTTGGCGACCAAAGCCTTTGACTTCAGTCACGGTCATACCTTCGACACCGATCTCGGAGAGTGCTAGTTTCACTTCCTCTAGTTTGAACGGCTTAATAATAGCGGTAATTAGTTTCATGCAGGATATTTTTTGAGGATTCTGAATTAGAGTTAAAATGGGGGCCGCTCAGGCGCAAGCGTTGAGTGCCGGCCCCCAGAAGATCATTTATGAGCGGCGGTGAAATCAGGATAAGCCTCATTACCGTGTTCGCCGATATCGAGACCTTCAGTCTCCTCTTCGGCGCTCACTCGAATACCCATGATAGCCTTAATGGCCAACATCAGCACGAGGGATACGATAAAGGCGAAAGCCGAAATAGCCAAGGTGCCCACTAATTGATTAAGGAAGCTCTTTTCAGCAACGAAGATCCCGACCGCCAAGGTGCCCCAGATACCACAGATACCATGCACGGAGATGGCACCGACTGGATCGTCGATCTTGATCTTATCGAAAAAGAGCACGGAGAGAACAACCAGCGCACCGGCGATCAATCCAACAACGATCGCGGACGCCATACCGATCACATCGGCACCAGCTGTAATACCCACCAAACCGGCCAAGATACCGTTGAGGCCCATCGAAAGATCAGGCTTCTTCAACAACATCCAGGAAAGTGTGACAGCACCCACACATCCCGCGGCAGCAGCAAGCGTGGTCGTCACGAAGACGTAGGAAACACCACGAGGATCGGCACTGAGAACGGAACCACCATTAAAGCCATACCAGCCTAGCCAGAGAAGGAAAACACCGATCAGAACCAAAGGCATTGAGTGACCGAGGATCGGGCGAACGCGACCATCCTTGGTGTATTTCCCAAGACGAGGACCGAGCACCATCACAGCAGCCAGAGCGGCAAATCCACCAAACGCATGGACCAAGGAAGAACCAGCGAAGTCATAAAAGCCGATTGGATCACCATCAGCAGTCATACCACCCAAGGATAGAGAGGAGAGCCATCCACCACCCCACTGCCATGAACCCGTAATCGGGTAGATGAAGGTTACGAGGAGTGTAGCATAGATCAGGAAGCTGCTGAGCTTGATCCGTTCAGCAACCGCACCCGAAACGATGGTCGCGGCCGTGGCGGCAAACATCGCCTGGAAAATAAAGTCACTCCACCAAGTATATGGTGCGTAAGCATCTGTCATCATGGCGACATCGTTATTATCGACTGCGAACCAGCTCCCTGCAGCGAAGATACCGTTAAAGTCGCCCGGATACATCGCGTTGAAGCCATAAAGGGCATAACCAAGGATACCGACACATACGATGGACATATTCTTGAAGAGAATGTTAACCGTGTTTTTCGACTGTGTAAGACCACTCTCCAGACAAGAGAAACCCAAATGCATCAGGAAAACCAATGCAGCAGATACGAGTATCCAGAGGTTATTAATCGTAAAGAGGGCAAATCCAGGGGATTCAGTGAATGCTTCATAGCTCTCGTAAGGCGGCGCAGCTTCCTGCGCGAACGCTGTCGAGGCCAGAGCCAGAAAGGTAAAGATGCCTGACATCTTTAACCATTTGTTAAGGTTTGGAGACCGTTGCTTCATATTGTTAAGTGCGTTTCCAGTGGGTTTATTATCAAGTTAGGGTCCTTCTTTCAAAGGATCGTTCCTACTCAGCAAAGACCGTGCCAACTCTGTTTCATTGTCATTCACCGATGAAACCTCCTCCCAAGTTCTCTTTCACCCCCAAGCCCACAAAGGACACTAAGTATAAATCAGGCCTACCCTCGCCTCCCTGAAAATCTAAACCTTCGTGCTCATAGTGATTTTTGTGGTGATACAAATATCCACAAAAAAACGGAGCCCTTTCGGACTCCGTTTTCGAAATGCTAAGCTAAGCGGAAGACTTAGTCTTCCGTCGGCATCACGGTTTGGATGTGTAATTCCTTGAGTTGTTTCGCCGTAACAGGTGTCGGGCTCTGTGCCATGAGATCCTGCCCTCTTTGAGTCTTCGGAAAGGCGATCACATCGCGGATACTCGTCGTGCCACAAAGCAGAGCGACCATCCGGTCGAGACCGAACGCGATGCCACCATGCGGAGGTGCGCCAAACGTGAAGGCCTTGAGCATGTAGCCGAAACGACTCTCGACCACGTCAGCTGGAATTTTGAGCACATCTTCGAAAACTTTCTTCTGCAACTCGGGTTGGTGGATACGAATCGAACCGCCACCGAGCTCCATGCCATTAAGAACCAAGTCGTAATGCTGACCGCGCACCTTCTTCGGATCGCTATCGAGCAGCTCGATATCCTCCGGCACAGGTGAGGTAAACGGATGATGAGTCGCGGCGAAACCACCGCGCTCTTCATCGTAGCTCATCAGCGGGAATTCGATCACCCAGACAAATTTCCAGTCATCGTGGCGAATCGTGAGCTTCTCGCGCTTCACGAGTAGCTGAGCGGCATCGAGTCGCACGCGACCGAGGATCGCACAGGCTTGTTCCCATTCGGAAGCAGCGAAGAAGATGATGTCACCATCCTCGATGTTCAGCTGTGCGGTGAGCGCAGCCTTCTCGTCGTCGTTGAAGAACTTCACGATCGGAGACTTCCATTCGCCTCCTTCGATCTTGATAAATGCGAGCCCCTTGGCGCCGAGAGATTTGGCGGCTTCTTCGAGGTTCTTGAGTTCACCCTGAGTAATATCCGCAAGGCCCTTGGCGTTGATCGCTTTGATCGAACCACCGCCATTGGCTGTGCCAGAGAACACTTTGAATGAGGATTTCTTAAACGTTTCGGTGAAGTCGTTCAGTTCCATGCCGAAGCGCATGTCGGGCTTATCCACACCGAAGCGGTTCATCGCTTCGTGGAATGGCATCCGGAGGATTGGAGTCTCAATATCGGTGCCGAGCACATCTTTCCAGACCTTCTTCAACATGCCTTCAAACAACGCATAGATATCCTCGCGCGTGACGAACGAAGCTTCGACATCGACTTGCGTGAATTCCATCTGGCGATCTGCACGAAGATCCTCATCGCGGAAACAGCGGGCGATTTGGAAATACTTTTCCACGCCTGCGACCATCAAAATTTGCTTATACTGCTGCGGCGATTGCGAGAGAGCGTAGAACTCACCGGGGTGAATTCGTGAAGGCACGAGATACTCACGCGCGCCTTCCGGCGTGCTCTTAAACAACGACGGCGTTTCGATTTCGATAAACTCCTGGCTATCGAAATAATCGCGGATCGATTTGCTGGCCTTGTGGCGCAACTGCAGATTCTTCGCCATCTTCGGACGGCGTAGATCGAGATAGCGGTAAGTCAGGCGCATGTCTTCGTTGACCTTGTCGCCACCCACATCGTCGAGCGGGAATGGAGGGGTCTCAGAAGCATTAAGTATCTCAAGCTCGGTCGCGTTAATTTCGACTTCGCCGGTAGGCAGCGAGGAATTAACCGTGCCTTCAGGACGCTCAACAACCTTGCCCGTGATCGAAATCACCGACTCGGGTTTCAATTGCGCGGCTCGCGCACCGAGATTGGCGTCATCTTGAGGATCAAATTTGACCTGCGTGATGCCATTACGGTCGCGTAGGTCGATGAAGTTGATCCCGCCGTGGTCGCGGATCGAGTCCACCCAGCCGGCCAGCGACACAGTCGCGTCGAGATCAGCTTTGGTGAGTTGGGCACAGTGATGAGTCCGGTTCATGATAAGATAGAGCCCGACAGAACAACTCACCGCACTGAGTAAGCGCAATGGTTTTCTCCGCGAAGATGAGGCGCGAGCTAACTGATAATCAGGCTCTCGCCGGACATTTCGATGGGCTTCGGCAGCTCCATCAAATCGAGCAGAGTCGGCGCGATGTCGGCCAGCCGACCACCGGACCGCATCTTGGTCGTGCCTTTTGAGTAATCGCTACCGACGACAAAGAGCTCCACGAGATTGAGCGTGTGCGCGGTATGGGGGGAATCCGTTTCGGGATTCCACATCTGTTCGCAATTCCCGTGATCGGCGGTGATGACCGCGCGGCCGTCCTTTTCGGCCAGAGCAGCCAGCAGTTCACCCACCCCGACATCCGTGGCTTCGACCGCCTTGGTCGCGGCAGGGATCGATCCGGTGTGACCCACCATGTCAGGATTAGCGTAGTTCACGACTACCAGTCCGTATTGACCGGAAAGAATCGCCTCCTTGGCCTTAGCCGTGACTTCACTCGCAGACATCTCCGGCTGCATGTCGTAAGTCGCCACTTTCGGACTCGCCGGACAGGCGCAATCTTCGCCCGGGAAAGGTTCATCGCGGTAGTTATTAAAAAAGAAAGTCACATGCGGGTTCTTCTCCGTCTCCGCGCAACGAAACTGGTTGATACCTGCATCGCTAACGACCTCACCCAGGATATTTTTCAGTTTCTCGGGCTTTCCGGAAATCACATGCACCGGCAGGCCCGCTTCGTATTCCGTCATCGTGGCGTAGTAGAGGTCGAGTTTCGCGCCGCGATCAAAACCGTCGAAATTATCGTTCACAAAAGCCTTGGTGATCTCACGCGGACGGTCTCCACGGTAGTTATAAAACAAGACAGCATCCCCATCGCCATAGGTCGCGAGGGGCTGCCCGTAATCATCGACGATCCAAGTGGCCGGAACAAACTCATCGCCATTTTGGGTCTCACTGAGCGGATTGGCGTAGTAATTGGAAATCGCTTCGGCCGCGCTCTTCGCGGTGGCTTCGGATTTTTTGCCCGTGAGCATATCGTAGGCCTTTTGCACGCGTTCCCAACGATTGTCGCGGTCCATCGCCCAGAAGCGGCCGCAGATCGTCGCAATCTTCCCTACTCCAATTTCGCGACACTTGGCCTCAACTTGATTAATAAACTCCAGACCGCTTTGTGGCGCGGTGTCGCGTCCATCCGTGAAGCCGTGAATGAAAACTTGATCCGGCCCGAGCCCGTCGTCCTTTGCTTGTTGGAGGATGCCGTAAAGATGCTCCAGCATCCCATGGACTCCACCATTGGAAACGATGCCCATCAGATGAAGTTTCGCGGAAGGGTTAGCCTTAAGCCGCGCCAACACGTCGTGCCAGACGGGATTCACCGCGAGCTGCCGATCCGAAAAGAGTTTATTCAAACGCACAAGTTCCTGATCCACGATCCGACCCGCGCCGATGTTTTCATGCCCCACCTCGGAGTTTCCCATTTGGCCGTCCGGCAGCCCGACATCCAAACCACTGGCCGACACCAGAGTGTGCGGGTATTTAACCTGCAAGGCATCATCACAGGCTTTTTTCGCCAAATGCACGGCATTGTAGGAATCTTGTTCGGCATGGGGATTTTTACCCCAACCGTCACGGATCACGAGTAGAACTGGTTTGCGTGGTGAATTCATGGAGAGCTTCGCATCCTAACATCCCTTCCCTCACGGCAACGACAAAAATCATCTAAAGCTCCCGCACCGTTTGACTTAATCGCAAAACTTCCGACCAATTTCATCCGTATGTCACGCCGCGCCGTCCTTCTTGTTAATCTCGGTTCCCCTGCCTCCACCTCGACTGACGATGTGCGCACCTACTTGCGTGAGTTTCTCAACGACGAACGTGTGCTCGATATCAACCCGGTAATGCGTTGGGCGCTACTCGAAGGCATCATTCTGCGCAAACGCCCCGCCGAATCTGCCGCAGCTTACGCTAAGGTGTGGACCGACCAAGGATCGCCGCTCGTGGTCATGTCGGAAAAAGTGAGCGAGAAACTCAAAACTTCGCTCGGTCCGGATACGCCCGTGTATCTGGCCATGCGCTACGGCCAGCCTTCCATCGCATCTATTGTGGGCCAGATCACGGCAGATGGCATTGATGAGATCCTGCTCTTTCCACAATACCCTCACTACGCGATGTCGTCTTGGGAAACTGTCGTCGTGAAGGTGAAGGAAGAAATCGCTGCGCAAAAGCCCGCAATCAAGGTCACCACTGTGCAGCCATTTTACCAGGATGCCGATTACATCGAAGCGTTGCACAGTGTCGCGGCACCCTACCTCGAACAAGATTACGATCATCTGCTTTTCTCTTATCACGGCCTACCAGAGCGCCACATGCGCGTAGCCGATTCGTCCTGCGCTCATTGCACCATCGTGCCGGATTGCTGCACAATTGCCTCACCCGCGCATGCGACTTGCTACAAAGCGCAATGCCTCGCCACCACGCGCGAACTCGTCAAGCGAGCAGGAATCAGCTCCGAGAAATACTCCGTCGCCTACCAATCGCGCCTCACCAAGGAACCGTGGCTCACGCCGTCGACCGATAAGGAGTTGGAGCGATTGCCGACTACTGCCGTAAAGAAGCTCCTCGTGATTTGTCCTGCATTCACCACCGATTGCCTCGAAACCCTCGAGGAAATTCAAATGGCTGGTTGCGAATCCTTTCTCGAAGCAGGTGGCACATCCTTTCAACAAATCCCCTGCCTCAACGATCACCCTGCCTTTATCGATTTTCTCGCCAAGCGAGTGCATCTTTGGCTAGCAAGTAACCCGTGACCTCCACCCCTTCCAGTAGCTTTCCCCCAGCCGTCCTCATTCTGGACGAATCTGGTGCCGTGCAGGCAGCGAATCGTTCGGCCTGCCAGTTTTGGGGAACGGAAGCAGACAGTCTAAATGGCGAGGCGTTCACGAGCCTCTTTGAATTTGAAATTCATTCGGACGATACCGATTGGCTCGAAGCCCAGTGGATGGCGGTCCATGATTCTTCATTGGATCGCGATTCAAAGATGGATGCCAAGACCCATGGAGGCACCACGCAAAAAGTTGTGCTCCGCATCGAGAAGGCCTCGGGGCTGGAGAATCGCCTCATCGCCACGATCACACCAGTGCAAGCGATCGTGGAAACGGCCTCAGCTCCCTCTGCCGGCATGGACCTGCTGGCCGCACAAGGCGGGCTCGGCTTCTTCGATCTCAATCCTCAAACCGGAGCCGCTCAATACACCTCCGCATGGAAAAAGACGCTCGGTTATGTCGATGCCGAACTAGCCGATACTTACGCGACTTGGCTGGATTTAATTCACGACGAGGATTCCGGTGCCGCACCCGATCAATTAGGCCGTCGCGCAGTCCCCGGCTCGCGGCACTTCAGCGTCGAGTTTCGGATGCGCCATCAACAAGGGCATTACGTTTGGATCCACTGCCTCGGCCTGCAGATCATCAACGATGAAACCAAGGTGGAGCGCGTGCTCGGCCTCATCATCGACATCACCGAGCGCAAAGAAATCGAGGAAGCCAGTCTCGCCAACGACGAGCGCATGCAAACCCTTGCCGATGGTGGACCGCTAGGCGCGTTTCAACTCGATTTCAGCTCGGGTGAGTTTTGGTATTCGCCCGCATGGTGCGAGCTTCTCGGATATGACCCGGAAACGATTCCCGAAGGCCCTCAACCCTTCCGCGCGTGCCTCACCCGCGAAGAATCGGGAGCTGGCCTTGAAGGTTGGTGGCTCACTCGTAGTCCGGGAAAATCGTCATGGAGTGAAGTCGTTAAACTCCAACGTCGTGATGGTTCACCAATCACGCTCTTGCTCGGGGCCGAACGCCAAATTAACCGCAAGCAGGATCTGTCGAGTGTGACGGGATTTCTCTGCGCTTTGCCCGAAGATCTCGGCGCCATCGCAGAAACCGGTTCGCTCGCAGCGCCGATGGTCAACGACACGCTCGCCGCCTTAGCGGAAGCCGTGCTCGTCGCCGACGCTCATGGCAAAGTCACTTACGTCAACGATACTTGCGCTCGCTTGCTCAACATGCCGAAAGAGCAAGCCGTCGGGCGCGCAGCCAAGGAGGTGATGCGCCTGATCAATCCGCAGTCGGGACTCCCCGGCGACGATGTCTGCGAACGCGCGCTCGCAGCAGAGGGCTCTCTCCCACTCAATAACGATCACGCCCTTGATCTGGGCGAAGAGCTTGCGCCGGTGCCTATCGTTTGGACGGCTCGCGTCTCCTTCGGCCCCGACAATATGGCTCAAGGCGTCATCGTGGTTTTCCGCAATCCCGACGAAATGAGTCTCACTCCAGAAGAGTTACTCAAAGCCAATCGCTTCGAAGCACTCGGCCTTCTCGCCGGTGGCATCGCCCACGATTTCAACAACCTCCTCACCACCATTCTCGGTGGCGTTTCTCTCGCCAAGGACAACCGCGATAGCTCGGGTCTCGCCGACAGTGAGCAAGCCTGCATGACCGCCAAAGGGTTGACCAAGCAACTCCTTGCCGCAGCCAAAGGAGGCACCGGTGCGATGAGCGTAATCGCCACACCGGAAATCATTCGTGATTCCGTGAAAATCGCCGCCGCAGGAAGCGTCGCCGTGATCGATGTCGATGCGCCGGAGGAAGTTTGGCCCGTGCTTGTCGAGCGTTCTCAGATCTTGCAGGTTTTCCAAAACCTAATCGTCAACGCCGTCCAAGCCATGCCGCCCGAACCGCATCGAGGTGTGGTCAAAATCAAGGCGAGCAACATCACCGTCGAAGAAGGGCAATTGGCGTCACTCACCGCCGGCGAATACATCGAAATCAGCGTGCAGGATAATGCCACCGGTATTTCCGAGGATAATCTCCAAAACATTTTCGATCCGTTTTTCACCACCAAGAAACACGGCACCGGACTCGGCCTCGCGACCGTGCTATCCATCGTTCGCAAACACGGTGGCGAAATCGGCGTCGATTCCACCGTCGGCACCGGCACGACCTTCACGGTTTACTTACCTCGCGCCGATGAACCTCCCGAAATTCAAGCCCGTCGCGCCCCCACCCTTCGTTTCGGCACGGGCCGCGTGCTCTTCATGGATGATGATCGAAAAATTTGCGATCTCACCTCCACCATGCTCGAGAGTTTGGACTACAAATTCGACATCGCCCACACCGGCGAAGAAGCGATCAAGTTTTACCAACGCTACCTTAATATCGGACGCCCCTACGATGCCGTCATCATGGACATCACCGTGATCGGTGGCATGGGTGGCGAAGAGTGCTTCCAAGAACTCATAAAACTCGACGCCGATGTGCGCGCCATCGTTTCCAGCGGCTACGACAATGAGGAAATGGCCACCCGCTTTCTCGACATGGGTTTCTGCGGCTACCTAACCAAACCGTATCGCGTGACCGATCTCGGTAAGGTAATCAAAGCCGTCTTGGGCTAAACGAACTTCCCCGACCGCACCTCCCAAACACGCATGGCCTCAACAAGGTTAGTCAACTATTAGTTGACTAACCTATTGTGAGAATGCTCACGTATTTTTTAGTGGGAATGAACCAGCACTTCCCCAATCGGCCCACCTGCAAATTGATTAGCTTACGTTTCTTCGCGCCAAGTAAACGCGTGACAGAGAGCGACTCCCGCCGCATCCGCTTCGTCGAACGCGAGTGCACGGCCGTGGCCGAGTAAACCCATCACTGTTTTCGCCATCTGCTCCTTACTCGCACGACCTGATCCCACCACGGCCTGCTTCACGCGGAGGGGAGCGTATTCAAACACCGGTAATTCACGCAGCGCGACTGTCGTGATCGCGGAACCACGAGCCGCGCCGAGAATCTGTGCGGTCTGAAAATTCTGCACATAAATCGTCTGCTCCAGCGCGACGTGTTTCACCGGAAAATCATCGAGAAACGATTGGATCGCGCGGTGAATCTCCGCGAGCGCATGAGGCATCGAAAACTTCGGCGCGACCTTCACCGTGCGACACCGCAACATCACGGGTTGCTGCCCAGGAGTAAATTCGATCAGCGCTAATCCCGTCCCTCGCAAACTCGGATCGATTCCTAATACCTGCCCTTTAAAAGGCGGCTTCTGGAGTGAAATCGTGGCTGCGCCACCGGGGACGGATTTGCCCTCCAGTTTCGCTTTCCACATGTCTCTCACGTTCATCCGGGCCATGATTTGTAGAGAAGGTTAATGCCCGCAGCGATCGAGAGCAACAACGCCAGTCGCTCAAATAGTTTCTGATTCATCTTCTTGAGGACGCCCCATCCGATCCAAGTCCCGATCAACACCGCGGGCACCAGCCAGAGATTTCCCGTCACGCTATCCACCGTCACCAATCCGAGGGAGATCATGAATGGCACCTTGAAGAGATTCATCAGCAGAAAATACCATGCGCCCGTGCCCATGTATTCCATTTTAGGCAGCCGCATCGCGAGCAGGTATATCACCATCAACGGTCCCGCGGCATTCGCCACCAAAGTAGTAAAACCCGCCAAAACTCCAATCGTCGGAGCGAACCAGATCGCATGCTCCGGCTCCTGCTTCTGCGTGCGTGATTGCCGCCACACATGAATCCCCGTGAGCACCAATACGATCACGCCAATCAACAAACCAGCATCCTGATTATCGATCCGTCCCATCGCCAAGTAGCCGAGAAACACCCCCACAGCCGTCCACGGGAAGAGCTTCCAGAGCAACGCCCATTGCGCATGCCGCCGATATGCGAGCACCGCGACCACATCCGCGCAAATCAACATCGGTAAAACGAATCCGGCCGATGCTTTCGCTGGCATCACACTCGCGAAGACCACCACAGCCAACATGCCTAGACCTCCCACTCCCGTCTTCGCCACGCCGATGATCAGTGCGCCGAAAATCGCGAGTCCCCATTGCCACAACTCCCACGTCATTTCGTTTCCTCCGCCGCCGCAGACTCTTCCGTAAACGTTCCGTCAACGACATGAAAAATCTGCCAGTGCCCGAGATCAGCATCCGGAGATTCGGTGCCCGTCGCGATGATCTGCGACTCCGGATCAATCGCCGCCCAAAACCGCTTGCGACGTTCCGGATCAAGCTCGCCCAAAACATCATCGGCCAGCAAAACCGGCCGCACTCCCGAGCGTCCGTGAAACCAAGTCGCCTGCGCTAAGCGTAGCGCGATCACGAGAGAGCGCTGTTGTCCTTCCGAGGCGAAATCCTTTGCGGCCATTCCCTTCACCCAAAATTCAAAATCATCACGATGCGGTCCGCTTTGCGTCGTGCGAAATTGGATATCACGCGACCGCCCTTGTTGCCAACGTTGCAACCATGCCTCTTCGGTATCCGCATCAAAATTCGGGGTGTAGCGCAGTGCTGCGATTTCATCCTCGGTCGAAATCTCCGTGTAAGCTTGAGCGACACGCCCCGTCAATTCCTCGAGACCAGCGCGACGTCGCGTCACCAGTTCTGCCGCGGCTGGCGCGAGCATCTTTTCAAAGGCTGTCAATTGCGCCTCCACATTCCCATTCGCCTGCTTGAGTAAACTGTTCCGCTCGTTCAACGCCTGATGATAGGTTTGCAGCGCACTCAGATAGGCTCCATCCATCGCGGCCAGCGCGTGATCGAGCCAACGTCGCCTTTCCGCCGGAGCTCCGCGCACCAAAATCATATCCTGCGAAGAAAACACCACGGTCGGAAAGCGCCCCAAGTGATCAGACAAACGTGAGACCTTCTCATCGTCGCACCACAACTCCCGACCATCTGAGCGCAGCTTGATCGTCAGGCTCGTCTCCGCCAATTGCTCGTGCATGACCTCGCATCCCAGACCTGCCTCACGCTGACCCTGCGCGAGGAGCAGTTTGATATCCGACGTGCGAAACGAACGCAGCGCCGTAATAAAGCCCGCCGCTTCAAGCAGATTCGTTTTCCCCTGCCCATTCGCCCCGAGCAGAAAAGTCTGCCGCCCCCGCAAAGATAGCTTCGCCAACGAAACGTTGCGGAAATTTTGGAGCGTAAGTTGGCACAGGCGCATGGATTAGAAAGTAGCGAGTAGCCAGTAGCGCGTAGCGAGTAGAAAATAGCCCGACATTCACCGCAAAATGCTCGCTACCCTCTACTCACTACCCACTACTTTATGATCATGACCTTCGAAGAGTCTCTCGCCGAATCCACTCGCACCCTCTCCGCCCTCTCTGAAATCCGCTCGGAGATCGACGCTGCAGCCAAGCTCATTCTCGAGACTCTGCGCCACGACAAGAAGCTCCTCATTTTCGGAAATGGAGGCAGCGCCGCCGAAGCCGCGCATTTCTCGACCGAGCTCGTTGGTCGATATCAAAAGAATCGCGCCTCTCTACCCGCAATATCGTTATCTGCAGACGGCTCGCTCGTTACCTGCATCGGCAACGATTACGGCTACGACCAGGTCTTCGCGCGCCAGCTCACTGGACTCGCCAAACCCGGCGATCTGGTGGTCGCGCTCACTTCCAGCGGCAATTCCGCCAATATCGTGACCGCGCTACAGGAAGCCAAGACGATGGGGCTTTCGAGTATCGCGTTCCTCGGTCGCGGCGGGGGCAAAGCTCAGGGACTCGCGACCTGCGATCTCATCATCCCCAGCGAAAGCGGAGCCGCCTGTCAGGAAGCCCATCTCTTCCTCATCCACCACTTCTGCGAACTCATCGACACCGAATTCTCTTAAAGAGATTCGCCTAAAGGGGTCAGGCCGATTAATGTTAATTTTTGTCTACTGTTAAACGGTATTCAAACTCATATTTTAGAGATCCGAATCCAAATATAATTCACATTAATCGGCCTGACCCCCTTTATTGTAAATTTTGTAGCTTGCCGCCATTCCGACGCAACGGTTCGCTGGGCTTTTATGAGTAACGAAAACGAACAAGCCATCATCAAGACCTCCCACGGAGACCTGACCCTTTCCTTCTGGTCCGACGTCGCACCCAAGACAGTCGAAAACTTCAAGAAGCTCGCTAAGGAAGGCTTCTACAACGGCACGGCCTTTCATCGCATCATCAAAGGATTCATGATCCAAGGCGGATGTCCCAACACCAAGGAAGGTGAAACTGGCACGCCCGGAACCGGCAGCCCTGGTTACCAAATCAAAGCCGAGTTCAACGAAAAGTCTCATGTCCGTGGCGTCATCTCCATGGCCCGCTCCGCCAATCCCGACTCCGCTGGTTCGCAATTCTTCCTCTGCCATGGCGATGCCAAGTTCCTCGATCGCCAATACACTGGCTTTGGTGAACTCGTTGCCGGTGACGACGTTCTCGAACGCATTGCCAACGTCGCAACTGAAAACGGTGGCGGTGGCGAAAAGAGCACTCCGACCGAGCGCATCGAAGTCACCAGCGTCGAAATCGTCGCGGCGTAAAAAGCCCCCTTCTTGTTTCTTAAAAAGCGGCTCCCTAAACGGAGCCGCTTTTTTGTGATTTGATCCTCAATATCCCAACGCCTTCGCCACGGCGGCGCAGGTGATTTGTCCATCGCGAGTATTCACACCCGCAGCCAAACCCTTGTTTTCTGCGAGCGCTTTCTCGACACCTTTCTCCACCAGCATTGCGAGATAAGGTTCGGTCGCTTGGGTTAATCCCATCGTTGAAGTGCGCCCGACCAGTGCAGGCATATTCGGCACGGCATAATGCACGATGCCGTGCTCAAGATAGGTCGGCTTTTCGTGAGAAGTCGGGCGAATCGTTTCGATGCAGCCGCCTTGGTCGATCGCGATGTCTACAATCGCGCTGCCGGGGCGCATCGATTTCACAACCTTACGCGAGACGACAGTAGGAGCTCGTGCCCCAGGAATTAACACGGCCCCGATCAGCAAATCGGCATCGGCTACCTCGTGCTCGATATTTGCGGGATTGGACATCAAAGTGACTACTCGACCGCGATATTCGGTATCGAGTGCTTCCAGTTTGCGCATATCGAGATCAAGCACGGTCACTCGCGCGCCCACCCCCACCGCCATCTGCACGGCATGCGCGCCGGAGTTGCCTGCACCGATCACGACGACATGACCGGGCATCGTGCCGGGAATGCCTCCGAGCAAGACTCCCGAACCGCCCAACTGGGATTGGAGACGATACGCGCCGATCTGAATCGAAAGACGTCCCGCGACTTGCGACATGGGTTTGAGCAATGGATAGGAACCGTCAATGCCCTCAACCGTTTCATAGGCGATGCCGAGAATCCGTTTCTTTAACAACGCCTTGGTCAACTCGCGACCTGCCGCAAGATGCAGATAGGTAAACAGCGTCTGCCCCTTTTGCATCAGTGAATACTCAGTCGGCAATGGCTCTTTCACCTTCAGAATCAGATCCGCTTCCTTCCAGACTTTTCTCGCGGTCGTCGCGATGTTCGCGCCGGCCTTGCGATATTCTGCATCGGTGAAACCAGCGCTGAGACCCGCTGATTTCTCCACCAACACATCTGCGCCTAAGGACACACAACGACGACACAAACTTGGCGTCATCGAGACGCGCGTTTCACCGATTTTAGTTTCTTGGGGAACTCCGATTAGCATGCCGTTTATGACACGAATCACCACCCCCAAAGCAATGTCTGAAACCAAGCCAAAAGGCCTAATCGCATGTCTCTTCTTATGATCCCATTCCCTCTGTTGCGCACCTACCTAATTGTTGTTCAGAATAATCGATGTGTTGGCGCGAAATAGCAGATAACCAATAATAAATAGCAATTACCTCCCATGCCTAAACCTCTCAATCTCGTAGTCGCCTGTGCCGAGAATCGCGTCATCGGGCGCGATGGACAACTGCCGTGGGATATCCCCGAGGACATGGAGCATTTTCATCGCACGACAGCTGGGCAGACAGTCGTGCTCGGCCGCGTGTGCTATCAAACTTGGCCACGAGTCTCACTTGATGGGCGCCAACCTGTCGTGATCACGAGCAACTCATCACTTATTGATCCCCCAGCGAAATCCGCAGCGAGTGTCGATGAAGCGCTGAGCATCGCCCAATCCCTATCTGGCGATATCATGATCTGCGGCGGGCAAAGCATCTACGAAGAGACTCTCGAACGCGCCGACCGTATCATCCTCACGCTGGTGCATGCCGAATTTCTGGGTGACACCTTCTTCCCCGAATGGCGTCA
>Ga0075118_10001259_pt1 | contig 18621 bp, 16 predicted proteins | sample AntAceMetag02UKE_FD_69794 | JGI IMG/M metagenome (GOLD analysis project Ga0075118, IMG submission 69794) | Saline lake microbial communities from Ace Lake, Antarctica - Antarctic Ace Lake Metagenome 02UKE | ecosystem: Environmental > Aquatic > Non-marine Saline and Alkaline > Saline | place...
GGCTGGCAGGGAGCGTTTGGCATCATGGTCACCGTTGTGTGGCTGTATGTGGAGATTCTGCGCCTGCTCGCCATTTTACGCGGAGAATAGGGGAGCGAGCTTTAGGAGCGGGAAACTAAACGTTGAAGCTGTTTAACGTGACGGGGTTCAAGCTCTTCCAGGGACGCCACACCCAACAGGCGCATCGTCCGCGTCATCTGCTCAGTCACAATTTGGAACATCCGATCGACACCTTCCGTGCCACCTGCCATCAAACCGTAGAGATACGCGCGGCCGACCATCGTGAACCGGGCGCCCATTGCTATGGCAGCAACAACGTCAGCACCCGACATGATCCCCGTGTCGACGTGCACCTCGAGGTCCTTGCCGACCTCTTTCACCACCGAAGGAAGAAGGTGGAAGGGGATGGGCGCGCGATCTAACTGGCGTCCCCCGTGGTTGGACAGAACAATCCCATCAACCCCCAGCTTTGCGAGATTTTTCGCATCCTCGACTGTTTGAACCCCCTTCACGACAAGTTTCCCCGGCCACCGCTTCTTAATCCACGCCAAATCTTCATACGTCACCGTCGGGTCAAACATATGATCCAGAAGCTCCGCAACGGTTCCCTGCCACGATGAGAGGGACGCGAACTCCAGCGGATCTGTGGTGAGGAAATCAAACCACCACCAAGGCCGCGGGAGCGCATTAAGCACGGTCCCCAATGTCAAAGCTGGTGGAATAGAAAAGCCATTTCTTTTGTCCCTCAGCCTCGCGCCAGCGACGGGAACGTCGACGGTGACCATCAAGGTGTCTACGCCGGATTTTGCGGCACGCTCGACCAATTCCATGGAACGATCCCGGTCTTTCCACATGTACAGCTGGAACCAGTTGCGCCCGTCGGGCGCAACCTGCTTCACATGTTCAATGGACCGCGTCCCCATCGTGGACAAGGTGAAGGGCACGCCCCACTGTGCTGCCACCAGAGCGCCAGCGTCTTCACCCTCGGTCTGCATCATCCGGGTGAATCCTGTGGGCGCAATCCCTACCGGGAATGCCACCGGCGCCCCCAACACATCCCACGACGTGGAGACGTGGGACACATCGCGCAAAATTGCTGGCTGGAATTCGACATCTTCAAAGGCCTGCCGGGCCCTCGCCAGGGACAACTCGGCCTCGGCGGACCCATCACAGTAATCAAACGGCGCCTTGGGTGTCCGACGCTTCGCAATCGTCCGCAAATCCCATACCGTCAGCGCGGAGTCCAGCCGCCTCTTCTTGAAATTCAATGTCGGCGCCTTGAACTTCAATAAGGGTGCCAACTCTGCGGGCCTCGGAAAACGACGCTTAACCATGAGAGCTCTCCTCGAATTTCTGGGCCGCATCATTCACCGGGTTGTGGGCACGGTGCATCTGTCTAGGGCGAGAATCACTGTTCCCGTCCGTAACTCCAACTGCGCTAGGGCCAGATTTAGCCCAGGGCCTGGGGAGCGCATCGATTGCTGAGCGTTGTATGCGCTCACTCACCTTGGTTCATCCTCAATTTTCTCCTCTGATTTCTGGCTGGATTTTTAGAAGTCGCAGAAATAGTTAACATAAGCACGGCATTGACAAGATTCCCCTAGGAAAGTGCGAAGGCCTGAGACTCGGAGACAGAAATTGGTTTAAAGGAAACCATAAACAAGTTCTCTTCTTTCTCTCGCAATCAATTCTTGCCCTGGCCTCTGCCAACGCGAGCGGCAAACTTTGCTGTTTCCCCAAGCCCTTCCGGTCCGAGGGCCGTATAACCGCCGTCGACCAACAACTCAGTACCCGTAATAAAACTCGACATCGGACTGCTGAGAAACAGAACCGCATCGGCTATCTCTCGGGGCTCTCCAAGCCTCCGCAAAATGTGATACTTGCCCCATATCGGCTCCCATTTTGATCGATCACCCTCGGCCGCTTTTTCGACCTCCGGCGTCCATATCCAACCCGGGCTGACGGAATTTACTCGAATTCCCTGAGCGGCCAAATCCAGCGCCTGACCCCTCGTCAGGGCCAAAATTGCGGCCTTGCTCGCGTTGTATGTCCAGCGATTAGGTTGCGCCGCGTGCGCCGAAATGCTGGAAATATTCACGACGGTGCTGTCGCACCCGACATCCCGTGAGAATTTTGCTGTTATCAGCGAAGATGCAATTACATTTACTCCAAAAGTCGCTTCCCAATCCGACTCTGTCGCATCGACCCCGGCAGCGACGAAATTCACGGCTGAATTCACAAGATGATGGAGATGGCCAGACTTTTCCCTTATCCCGCTCAAGACGCCATCCACCGCTAAGCCATCAGTCAAGTCGACGCAAAGCCCCTCCACATCCGCCTCCTCGACTGCCTCTTGAATCTCATGCACGGACTCGCTGAGTAGCTCTGAATTTTTATCAAGCAGGTAGACCCTGGCGCCAAATTGAGCAAAGCGAAGTGCCACCGCCCTGCCTATCCCCGAGGCGCTCCCGGTCACAATTGCTGTTCTGCCGGTAAAATTGATTCCTGACATCTTGGTTTCCTCCCTCGCAGACGGGCTATTCGATACGCCAGATAGGAGTGAGAAATTCCATTGAACCGTTCGAAATATCGCCTCCCGACTCCATCAGGGGAACAATCTTCTGCGCCCATTTGCTGTTGGCATCGCTTTTCGCTAAAAATGCGTTCGTTTCAGCCAGATTTGGGGTCTCGAAGTAGCCCACGACAAGACGACCATTTGGGCCCCCTATGTAACCCGTGTAATTGGAGATTCCCGCCGATTGGGAGTCGCCGATGACCTCTGGCCAGAGATTTCCCGGTTTGTGGGCATCGACATAAGCCTGTTGCGACCCTTGCTTGACCCACTGGATAAACATCACTCTTTCCATTTTTTTCTCCTGTCTTAGTGATCTTTCATAACTATGCGTTCAAGAAATCCTGCTCTTGGTAGCCCAGGTGCTCAATCTCCAGACGCACTCGGTTCCCCGCCACCAAATAGGGAAACTTCCCGGAAAAAGCTACGCCCTCGGGTGTGCCCGTGTTTATGATGTCGCCGGGCGCAAGTTGCATCACTCTGCTGAGATCTAAAACCACGTCGGCCACCGAGAAGATCATGTCGCTGGTATTTGATGCTTGCCTTGGAGAACCATCAACAAAGCTTTTGAGGCATAAGTTGTCGGCATCACCAACCTGAGAAGTCGGAACCAAGAAAGGACCAAAGGGGTTAAAGAACGGGAAACTCTTCCCCTTTGACCATTGACCGCCAGACCTATCAATTTGGTACTCGCGCTCGGAGACATCGTTGGAGATCGAGAATCCCGCGATTGCCGAAAGAGCATCGTTGCGATTCTTGGCGTAAGAGAGAGTGCGTCCAATTACTATGGCCAACTCAACCTCCCAGTCCACCTTTGACGCACCTGGGGGTAAGGAAACAGGATCGAAAGGCCCCGAAAGTGAAGAGGGGTGTTTGAAAAAAACAATTGGCACCTCAGGTGGCTCCGCGCCAGATTCTCTTGCGTGTGCCGCATAATTCTGACCAATACAGATAATCGAGTTCGCTCGCGCGATAGGAGGACCGAGCCTGGTCGGTGGCCTCTCTAGCTCTGCAAAATCTCCAGCCTTGACTGCTTTCAACAGATCTTCAAGTTTGACCGGATTCAGGTTTTGGTCGTCAAAATCTTCCACAGCTTGAGAGAGGCTGGACCATCTTCCTTCCCAAAGGGCTACGGGCACCTCTTCACCGAGCAAGCCCGCCCTAGCAAATCGCACCAACGAATCATTTGGATACAGAATCAAGGAACAATCACCGCCTTATTGATATCCACCTTTGATGAAAGGAGCTCTGAAAACACGAGAGGAGCGTCGTCGAGGCTGGTCCTGACATCAATCAATTTTGAAGCCACGGGGTTGTTCAACTTTAACCACTCGGCAGCCTGACCGAAACTACGCGCTGAGTAGCAGTACGATCCAAAAATCCTCCGCTCCCGGGTCGAAACACTGTATGCGGACAACGTAACCTCCGGCATCGCCATGCCGACCAAAATGATTGAAGCTCGGGCGCCCGAAGCCTCGATGGCGCTGTTGATAGTTGACGAACTACCTACAGCATCAATTACGACAGTCGGCCTGCCGTTCAGAGATGTAAAAACTTCGTCCCCCAATGAATCGGGTGGAAATACTGAAAACCCAAGCCCCTCAACAACCGCTGCTCTGACCGGGTTTGGTTCGATAACACTGATGGATGACGCGCCCCGGTAGCGGGCGGCCAAAGCGCTGGCCTGGCCAATGGGCCCTGCGCCAATCACAAGCACCTTGCTGGAGGCATCTATATCAGCCTGATGAGCCCCGTGGAAGCCGACAGCCAAAGGCTCAATAAGAGCCCCCAGTGCTGGGTCTTCCATCTCCCCCAGGGGGACGAAGGAGGAAGCAGGAATCACTATTTCCTCTGCGAAGGCAGCATCAAATGATGGTTCCACTCCAATGATCCAGACCTTTTCGCAAACCTGCTCTTCACCCGATTCACACCACCTACACTCGCCACAGGAGATGACTGGATTAAGTGCCCCAAACTGGCCGACTAATTCTTTTCGCGACGGGTCGCCTACCTCAAGAACGACGCCACAGGACTCGTGCCCCATCACCTGCCCAAGCCGGCGGCGCCCTGTCTCACCTGATATGCCATGAAGGTCTGAGCCGCAGATTCCAGTTGCCACCACCTGAAGGCGGACTTGATCTCTCGACAGTTTCTGGCGGGATTTGCGCACCACTTGCATAGTGTTTGTTGCGACGAACTCGAGAGAAGAGTAGGTGTCCAGAGCGAAAGATGAAGTATTAGGCAATTTTGCCCCCCGGAAATCGTTCGAAATTACTTGGGTCGTAAAGAGGCAAGATGATGTCCGCCAACTGCGCTCTCTCATGGGCTGCCATCGCCTCATATATATTTTCGCAAATCCCTATCGGACGCTTCCGCTCGAGATTTTGCATCGTAAAAAACGCGTCGGTAATGACTGCTTTACCCGCAGCCGTGTCCACCTCCACGGCAATGGTCGCTCTGTGGTGACTGCCCGCCCACCATGTGGTGACTCCCGGAACTACCGTGTCTTCATCTTGGAGTAAGCGAAGGCGTGGCCACATGTCTGTGACTAATCGAGCCAAGAGTTTTGGAGGGACACTCGTATCTTTGTCGTCATGAGGGTGGTCCTTTGTCGTGAGGAGGTGAATCCAGCCTCTCTCCGAAATGCATATCTCCGCATTTTCAAAATATTTCAGGTTGCCCGTGGTGTAGAGCTGAAGTGGCGTCAAAATAATGTGAGTAATCTCTTCGGGCAGCACCCCAACCCTCGCAAGCTGATCTAGAAGAAACTCGCCCTCACCTCTCTTGAAGCGAGCACGCGCGCCCAAGAACGACTCCCAGCCGGCGTTCATGGGATCTAAGTCTTCGGGAGGACCGGTGTTAATCAGAACGCACACCCCGTCACCTTGGATGAGAAATACTTGAAAATTCAGCGTGTGCCATTTATCAAAGTCATTCATCCAAAACAGCTCCGGCCCCGGGATTTCTCCCCTTCCCATAGATAAGGCCGTGATTCGGTGTGTGGCTTTACGCATCATTTCTTCTCCTTCTTGTCCGCCTGAATATCCATTCCCAAGCCCCGTAATTCCTCGCGAACCTGGCTCATGTGAAGACCCATCGCTGCTTCCGCGCCCGCAGAGTCACGCTCCTGGAGACTCTGCAAAATCTGCTCGTGCCAAAAAATAGCTCTCCCTATCGCGCCTTCCACGTTGGTCGCTGCTTGCCTCTGGCGCCGCCCCAAGCTCGAAACTGAATCGTGAATCGATAACAACACAGGATTATTTGTCGCGGACGCAATTGTTCGATGAAACGCTATGTCCAGATCAGCATGATCAGTCGCGGATTCCTCCCCAATTTCTTTGAGGCTACGGTGAATTTCTTCCAGTTCCACAAGATCTTCCTCCGAAATTCTCTCGGCCGCTAAGGCTGAAATTCGTGGCTCAAAGAGATCGCGTGCTTCCTGTAAGTGCGTGAAAAATTCCTCACCGCCGCTAACTTCCAAGAAATCAGTGTCCAGAACGTGCCATCGATTCTTTGGCGATATTTGGGAGGCCGCCCCTTGGCTGATGCTGAGAAACCCTTTCGCGGATAACGCCCGCATGGCCTCCCTCACGACACTTCGGCTCACCCCATAGGTGACACACAGTGCCGACTCAGGAGGCACTAGCTGCCCTTCTTGCAATTGGCCTTTGCCAATTTGGGCGAGAAAGTCCACGACTATTAAGTCGCTTCTCCTTTTTGTCGACACTGTGCGCTCCTCTATCGGTGACTAGAAATCAAAGTCATCAATGTTGTCCGCGTTGAAGGTAACGGGAGGACCAGTGATAACCTGAGTTTCTTCATTGATAACCCTGTCGCCCACGCCAGGAACATTCATCGATGCTCCGGGCTCAGCGGTCAAAGTACCGTTAATGAGGGCTGCTGCAAGGTGAGCAGCAAGAATACCCTGGGCTTTCGGGTCCCAAAGCGCAACGGCCTTCACAGTTCCATCTTTGATGTACTGACGCATCTCATTCGGTGTGCCGAGACCAGTTACCTGGACCTGACCCTTGAGAGGCGATGCAGAGAGGACCTGTGCAGCCGCAGCAACACCAACAGTGGTGGGTGCGACAATGGCGCGAAGGTCGGGGTAACGAGTCAACAAAGCGTTGGTTTCGTTCGTGCTCTTATCCGGGGCATCATCACCATAAACCACGTCAACCAGGTTTAGGTCAGGGTACGCACCGCCGGCAAGCACATCCTTCATGCCCTCAATCCAGAAGTTCTGGTCAGGCGCTGTAGATGTGGCTGAGAGGACGGCGAAGTCACCCGCGCCGTCGGTTACTTCCGCAGTTAGTTCAACCAGGAAGTCGCCAAGGGTGGTGAAGTCAACCGGCAGGATTGCCAGCTGCCGACCTTCAACGTTCATATCGGAGTTAACGGAAATAACCACAATCCCTGCATCCATTGCCCGTTTCAACGAAGGCACCAACGCGTCCGCATCGTTCGGGGAGATGAGAATCGCGTCAACCTGCTGCTGAATCGCTGCATCAATGTACTGAATTTGATCTGTCGCGCCGGCCTGAGCAGGTCCAACTACTTCCACTGTCATATTCAGATCAGGCGCAGCTTCCTGGAGCCCCGCTACGATATTGTCGAAGTACGGGTTCCCCAGGTTCTTCGGGATATATACAACCTCGAGGACCGTCGCTGACTCACCAGCAGAGTCCGTGGTCGCAGATTCAGCAGAGCCCGACGTTTCAGTCGCACAACCAACCAAACCAACAGCAACCAGAGCGGTAGCGCCAAGAGCAAAGAACTTGCTCCAGGGAGATTTTGTCTCCAGCTTCATTCGTTTCACTGTGATCTTCCTTTCTCAAAGTCGAGAAGAGCTTTTCTTCTCGACGCCTTTACCCGGCCCAAGAGCCGGGAAACTGCGACAGGCACCGCGATTGTTAAGACAAGAATTAGACCTATGACCGCGTCCTGAATCTGACCATTGACGTTCTGGATAGCCAACGCCTCCCTGACCGCAATCACCGCGAATAGAGCCAACACCGTCCCTGCAATCGTGCCCTTACCACCAAAAATATCTGTACCCCCTAGGACGACGATTGTGACAACCAAGAGCTCGAAACCCAATGCGAGGTTTGATCGAGTCGACCCAAGACGTGCCGTAATCAGTACTGCAGCAAAGCCAGCCATGGTTCCGGACAGGGCGAAAGCAATGAGTCGATTCATCTTGGGTTGCATTCCAGAGAACATGGTGGCGACCTGATTTCTGCCGAGCATCAGGGACACAAAACCGAAGCTGGTCCGATGAACGAGAAAACCGACCAGCATCGCCATAACAATGAAGATTGTCAAAGGAAGCGGGATGACGCCGATAACCAGATTTTGATCAGCCCCAACAAAGCCTTCTGGGTAGCCGGTGACGGCTTGGTCTCCGAGAGCAATTTGCGCCAGGCCTCTATATAAAGCGAGTGTTCCCAGAGTCACCACGAGGCTTGGGAGCCCGATCACCGTTACCAACAAACCATTGATCAATCCCAAGACTGTGCCCACAATGATCGCTACAACCCCCGCCACTGCGATGGGTGCTCCCGATTGGTAAACGAGGCCGAGCGTGGCAGCGCTGAAGGCCAAATTGCTCGCAACCGACAAATCGATGTCTCCATGAATTATTACCAACGTCATCGCCAAAGCCAAGAGGCCGATCTCCATATAGCGCCCAGAATGAAGGAGGAGGACAGGAATGTCCAAGAAGTAGGGCGACGACAGTGTTCCCCAAAGCATCGCCAAGAAAAAGACCACTACCGCAGGCAAGAAGGGGCCTAATAACCGGCCAATTGACGTCCAAGCGGAGGCTTGCGAACTATTCATTCGGCCTACTCTTTTCTTTCTTCTTCCCATTGCTCATCTGGCGGCGCACCAAAGTGTCGATTACTACGGCGATGATTATGATGGCGCCAGACGCAGCCGACTGCCAGAATCCACTAACACCGATCACCGTCAAGCCGTTGGCCAGGATTCCCACGAGGAAGACGCCCATGAGCACGCCTGCCACCGATCCCGAGCCGCCGAAAATGTTAGTTCCACCGATGACAACAGCGCTAATAACCTGAAGTTCGAAGCCGGCGCCAACATCCGCTGGATTGACCGTCGAATACCTTGCAATGTAGAGAAGCCCGCCTAACCCAGCAAGAGCTCCCATCACCACAAAGACCCAGAACTGAAACTTCAGTGGCGATAGGCCGCGGGCGATTGCGGCTTCAGGGTTACTACCAACCGCGTAAAGCCGGAGGCCTGTCATCGTCTTACGGGTGAAGTACCACGCAGCAAGAACTACTCCAACCCCGATCAGAACAATTGGGGGTACCCCAATCGGAGAAACTCGTGCCAATGCTGTGACACCGGAAGGTATCTCAGAAGGGTTGACCTGGGTGTTGTTCGAAACAATAAAAACAAGCCCCCGATAGATGGCCAATGTCCCAAGAGTTGCGATAATCGGTGGAATTTTTGCTCCCACAACAAGAAACCCATTAACGGCCCCCAGTAACGCTCCGACCCCCACCGAAACCGCCGCCAGCAGAATCGTCGGAATGTCTGGTAAATCTCGCCCGACCATTGCAGTCACCATGGCGGCGACGCCAAGCGTAGAGCCGATGGAGAGGTCAATCTGCCTGCTGATAATCACAAGCATCTGCCCCACCGCAAGCACCACGATAATTCCTACACTGAGAAGGATGGCGAAGAGATTTTCAGGTCTGAAAAACACGGGGTTGACCGCGCCGAAAGCAATAGCTACCGCAAGAACAATTCCGCCGATACCTAGATCGCGGAACCGAGCGAGATTCCGGGCCAAGGGGCGCATCCCGATGATACCCACGCTCACGCGGCCTTCACCCCACTGGCCAATTTGATAACCGACTCCTCCGTGGCGCCGGCCGCTGGGAGTGATCCCACTAGCTCTCCCTCCCGCATCACGAGAATTCGATGGGGCAGAGAAAGCAACTCCCGCATATCACTGGAGACAACCAGGACCCCCACTCCGCGCGAGGCGAGCTGTCTAATTAATGTATGGATTTCAGATTTGGACCCGATGTCGACCCCGCGAGTAGGTTCGTCAATAAGTAGGAGCTTTAGGTCATGCGCAAGCCACTTTGCGAGGCTGAGCTTCTGCTGGTTGCCGCCGCTCAAAGCCCCGGCTTCCATTTCGAGAGAGGCAGTCCGGACCCCCAACTCGGAAATCATTCTTCTAGCAAGAGCTAATTCCCTTTTTCTCCTCCTTACCCCGAGACGGGATAAAGTTCTCAAACTTGGCAGCACGATGTTCTCCAAAACAGTCGCCCTCAATACCAGACCGTTGCGGCCTCTGTCCTCTGGGACGAGTGCAGATCCGGCCTTTATGCTGCCCAGGGCATTTGAAATACGGGCACCATTGATGGACACCGTGCCTGAATACTTTTTTCTCACCCCGAAAATAGCCTCAAGCAGCTCCGACCTCCCTGAACCAACAAGGCCGCCGACGCCCACAATTTCTCCGGAACCGACCTCTAGAGAGACGTCCTTGAACTTTCCAGTCGCACTCAAATTGTGGACCTGAAGAACCTTCGAATCGCTCGACACATAGGGCTCCGAGTCAGCCACATCTATGTTGCGGCCCACCATCATTCTGGCAAGCTCGTCTTCTGTGGTTTGGGCGGCCCGGATGCTTCCCACAACCCGCCCATCCCGAAGGACAGTCATGGTGTCAGAGATTTCAAGAATCTCGGACAGACGATGTCCAATAAATACAATCGCTACACCTTGTTTCTTCAGCCTCCGCAATACTCCGAACAACCGGTCGACTTCACTCGGCGTCAAAGATGCAGTCGGCTCATCGACAATCAAAATCTTCAAATCCTTACGCAGAGCACTCGCTACGTCTATTAACTGCTGGTCGGCAACAGAGATGTCAGCCATTCGGGCGCGAAGATCAACGCCACAACCGAGCTCATTTAGATAGTCCTGCGTTTGCTTTTCGACACTTCTCAGATTAAATCCCCTGACCTTACCCCTAAAGTCAATCCAAATATTTTCTAAGACATTCAAATCAGGGAAGAGCCTTGGCTCCTGGTGAATCAGAGCAATCCCTGCCGCTTGAGCATCCATAACGCTGCTAAAAGACTGTCTCTCGCCCTCAACTGAAACAAACCCGCGATTTGGTCGGTAAAGTCCCGAACAAATTTTCATCAGTGTGCTCTTCCCTGCCCCGTTCTCTCCCAAGAGGGCGTGAATCTCACCTGCTTCGACCGAGAAATCAACAGAATCCAAAACCCCGGACTCGCCAAACCACTTAGAGACACCTTCACACCTAAGCGAAACGGTCACAATAACTCCTCTTCGAGTTGGCTTCGATCAATCAGATTAGCCTTAGGTTGCCATCTTGTCAGACAAGTGTCAAGATGGGGGAGATATTTATCTAATTGTGATTATTCTGGGACGAATCTGTTCCACTTATAGGAGGAGTTGGGCCAGCCGATGAAGATTTTAATTAGTGACAACAACCTAGGCGACTCAGCCATGGAGTCGGAAATAATCAAGGAGTCGCTCGGCGCAGACGTCAGGATTGCTCAGTGCTCGAACGAAGAGGAGCTACTTAAGGAAGTACGGGCTTTCGACCCAGACGCAATGATTGTTCAATGGGCTCCGGTGACATCAGCGGTGATTGATGCCTCTCCAAATTGCAAATTTATAAGCCGAATGGGCATTGGCGTCGACATGATTGACGTCGAGTCAGCAGCGGCAGCCGGCATTACAATCAAGAATGTTCCGCACTATTGCACGGAAGAGGTCGCCTCGCATGCCGTCGCGCTGCTCCTTGCGCTGAACCGCCGGGTAGTTGAATTTGACAGCGAGATTCGAGCTGGGATGTGGAATGCCGCTGACAACGCCAAGACTATGAAGAAACTCTCAAGTTCAACAGTGGGGCTTTTGGGGCTCGGGCGAATTGGCAAGGTCGTAGGTCAGGCGATGAACGCACTCGGTGCAGAGCTAATCGCCGTTGATCCCATCGAAGGAACGGACCAGATCACACGAGTTTCGATGGAGGAGCTTGCCGAGAGAGCAGACTTTATTTCGGTACACGCCCCTTTGCTTCCGGAAACTCACCACGTCTTAGGCGAGGAATTTTTTGACCGATGCAAGCGGCAGCCGATAGTCGTAAACACGAGTCGGGGTCAAATTATTGACACTGTTGCCTTGACCAACGGGCTCCGGAGTGGCCAAATAGGCGGGGCCGGCTTGGATGTATTCGAGTCCGAACCCGTGGATATCTCGCACCCGCTTTTCACCGCTCCACGAACGATTCTCACCCCCCACGCGGCATGGTGTTCAGCGGACGCGCTACCGGAACTTCGGAGACAAACCGCCCAAAATGTGGTGGACTACTTCGGGTCGAGAACACATTAGTATCCCTGTCAATCATGCATAGTGGTATTGAATGTGACGTCCAACGCCACCCGGTTGACCGGAGGGACCTGACTGGCAGTCTGTTCTGAATGATTGCGAGGACGCCGTTGGGTACCAGGAGCCCAATCCGCGGTCACAGCGTCTTCGGTCGAGACGGGACGCAACACAATCGGGTGACCATGGGCCCTGGCGCCACCCTGAACCCTGGCGGGTCGAACCGCAGCGAGAAGCGCACCGGGGGCTACCCAATCTCCTGGCCCAAACTCGCTGGGTAGTCTCGTAGTGAACGACAGCTTCACTCACCCAAAGAAAGCTTGAACGCTTCCAGGAGAATCCTCCCAAGGTCAGAATTCCGAGGCCGGGGTGTCGGCCCACAACGTCTTGGGTTACCCGATCTGCCTCCCCTATCTATTCGACCCACCCGCCATCTCGAGAGCGCTGGCTCCTTGACCTGGGTTCGTAGGTGACCAGATTGCTCGACAATCGAACCAGGCTTCGCAGAGACTCAAGATCTCCTTCCACAAGCCCGGCTGCGCGCGCTTGGACGAGAATATTGCCCAGCGCGGTGGCTTCAACAGGCCCGGCGACAACCGGCACTCCCGCTCTATCTGCAAGTCGTTGACACAGGACCGCGTTCAACGACCCGCCGCCGACCAAAGAAATATCTGTGACGTCGGTGGAAGATAAAGTGCCTGCCATTCGCACAGCGTGAGCAAAAGCTACAGCGAGGCTTTCGATGATGCACGCCATCATCCCGACCGGGTCAGTGGGGGCGTTCTCCGAGCGATCGCGGAACCACGCCGAAATGCGCTCGGGCATACCGCCCGGAGCCATGAACATAGGGTCGCTCACATCAAATACCGGACGCGGGCCGGTGTACTCGCCCGCTTGGGCAACAAGAGACTCGAGAGTTCTCGTATCCCCAGCCTCGCGCCATGAAGAAACGCTCTCGTTGAGTAGCCACAACCCCATCACATTGGTCAGGAACCGGATGCGACCGTCCACGCCTCGCTCGTTGGTGAAGTTCGCCTTGCGTGCGGCATCACTCAAAATGGGGCGACCGATCTCCACGCCGACTAGACCCCAGGTTCCGCACGAGATGTAAGCACTGGAGGGGCCGCTCAAAGGAGCAGCGACCACCGCCGAGGCAGTGTCGTGGGACCCCACAGTCACCACCGGAGAAGAAAACCCCACAGCCTTTGCCACAGCGGGCGCGAAGGAAGCCACCGTCACCCCAGCCTCGACAAGCGGAGCAAAAATACCCGCCGGTGCCCCGCTAATAGCGATGAGCTCAGCGTCAAGTTTGCCACTGGACACGTCGAGTAACCCAGTGGTGGAGGCGTTGGTTATTTCCATCACCTGTTGCCCTGTGAGCCAATACGCCATGAGATCAGGGATGAGAAGGAAAGCCTCCGCCGTCCCGGCCTCGCCACCCCAGTTTTCTGCCGACAGTTGGTAGAGAGTGTTGATACTGAGGAACTGGAGCCCATTGGTGCGGAAAAGATCCGCGTGGGTCCTCTTGCCGTGGACCGCCGCCACTGCACGAGCATTGCGTTCGTCGCGGTAGTGGAACGGCTCCCAGAGGATCTGGCCCTGCCTAAGCAGGGCATAGTCAACAGCCCAGGCATCAATCCCCACCGACACAACCTCGCTGGCGCTCCGCCCCACCGCAGCCATGCCCTCGAGTGCTTCTGCGAAAAGGCCGCTCGCGTTCCAGTGCAACTCATTGCCTTTTGAGACAGGGCCGTTGGAAAACCGATGAATCACCTCGTAACGGAGCGAACCAGGGGCCACAAACCCCTCGATAACACGCCCGCTGGTTGCGCCCAAGTCAATGGCGAGAACACTTTTTGTCATCGCAAGAAAGCCGCAGCTACTCCTGAATCCACCGGGATGTGAACCCCCGTGGTCAACCTCATGTCCGCCCCGGTGAGAACAGACACGGCGTCCGCGACGTTTTCAGGAAGCACTTCCTTCTTCAAGATAGTGCGCTGGGCATAGTACGCGCCCAGATCTTCCTCTTTTACGCCATAGGTCTTGGCGCGGTTTGCGCCCCAGCCGCTGGCAAATAGCCCCGAGCCACGAACCACTCCGTCCGGGTTGATGCCATTGACCCGGATACCGTATTCTCCAAGCTCGACGGCCAGCAGTCTCACCTGGTGGGCCTGATCAGCCTTTGTCGCGGAGTAAGCCACGTTGTTGGGGCCCGCAAACACCGAGTTCTTGGAGGAAATGTAAATAACATCGCCCCCCATTTCTTGGCTGATAAGAATTCGTGCGGCTTCACGCGAAACCAGGAATGAACCTTTGGCCATGATGTCGTGCTGGAAGTCCCAATCCGCTTCCGTGGTCTCCAGGAGTGGCTTAGACAAAGACACTCCTGCGTTGTTCACCACAATGTCGACGCCACCAAAGGCGAGGCACGCCCTCGCGAGCGCCGCACTGACCGCCTTTTCATCGCGAACGTCCATCCCGACACCCATCGCGACATCGGTGGAGCCGAGCTCGGCCGCAACGGCCTGCGCTTTGGATTCATCCAGATCTGCAATCACGACGTGGGCACCATCCGCGACCAGTCGGGTGGCAATGGCCTTCCCAATGCCCGACGCTGCTCCGGTGACGAACGCGACCTTTGTTGCGTGAGACAGGGGCTTGGGCAAACGTTGAAGCTTCGCCTCTTCCAGAGACCAGTATTCGATGCGGAACTTTTCTCGCTCCGAGATGGGCCGGTAGGTGGAGAGAGCCTCCGCGCCCCTCATCACGTTAATGGCGTTGATATAAAACTCGCTCGCCACCCGCGCGGTCTTCTTGTCGGCACCAAACGAGAACATCCCGATCCCGGGAACCAATACGATAAGCGGGTCAGCTCCGCGCATGGCCGGTGAGTCTGGGTCAGCAAAACGCTGGTAATACTGGGCATACTTCTGACGGTAGGTCTGGTGCAGCTTCCTCAGGCGTGCCTCGACCTGCGCGAGGTCAGTGTCGGGAGGAAGATCGAGAACCATGGGCCGCACTTTGGTGCGTAAGAAGTGGTCGGGACACGATGTTCCCAAAGCAACAAGGCTCCCGTGCTTCTTGCGAGAGAGAAAATCGAGAACCTCGGGAGTGTCAGTGAAATGCCCCACCATGCGACGATCGCTCGATGCCAAGCCTCGAATGAATGGAGCCAGCAGCGCTGCGCGTTCACGCCTGGCTCTCAGTGCGAGGGGTTTATTCGCTGCCAGCACAGGACCAAAAGGCTCTTTTTTACCCTTGGCTTGGATGTATTTCTCTGCGGTGCGAATAATCCACAGCGAGTTCTGCTCGCACTCCTCACTCGTGTCGCCCCAAGCGGTAATGCCGTGGCCACCCAAGATGCATCCAATCGCTTCGGGGTGGCGTTCCTTCATCGCGGCAATGTCGAGGCCAAGCTGGAACCCTGGGCGGCGCCAGGGAACCCACATCACTTTGCTTCCAAAGATGGTCGCTGTGAGTGTTTTTCCCTCGGCAGCGGTGGCAATAGCGATACCGGAATCGGGGTGAAGGTGGTCAACGTGGTTAGCCTTCACCAGCGCGTGCATGGCAGTGTCGATGGAGGGGGCAGCCCCGCCCTTGCCATGTCCACAAAAATCTAAGGCAACAACCATTTCGTCTTCGCGTTCCACACCCGGATAAACCTGGGTCAATGAACGGACACGATCAAGTTCCAAAACTGCCAATCCTTGTTCCGTCAGCGTCCCCAGGTCGCCACCGGAGCCCTTGACCCACAGAAGGTTTATCTCTTTACCCGTAACCGGATCAATACCCGTTCCTTGGGAACTCGTGTTCCCACCGGCAAAGTTGGTGTTACGGGGATCTCTCCCTAAACGGTGGGAGCGGCCGAGGAGATCTTTCGCCGAGTGATTCATCAAGCTCCCCATCCCATCTGCGTTCCACCAGCGCGTTCTGCGGAAATTTTCTCCAGGTGCCCGCTAGCACGATAGGCCTCAAAAGGCTCCCGGGGCAACCCGCGAGATTCGCGCCAATCCGCAAGCGCTCCGCGCACGTCAGTATTGAACGCATCCATCAGGATCCCATTTGCCCCCAAAACATCACCAACTACTTCCGCTTTATCCAGCTCTTGCATGTTGACCAAAAGAGCTTTCGCAGTCATCTCTTGCACGTTGAGCACACTTCTTATCTGCCCGGGAATTTTGTCCTCGATGTTGTGACATTGGTCCAACATGAACGCCACTTTCGCCTCAGAGTCAAACCCACCGTTACGGAGGACCTCGAAGAGAATTCGAAAAAGCTGGAACGGGTCGGCAGCGCCCACGATGAGATCATCATCGGCGTAGAACCGGGAATTGAAGTCAAAAGCACCCAAGCGCCCTAGGCGCAGAAGCTGCGCAACGATGAATTCGATATTTGTGCCCGGCGCGTGGTGTCCGGTGTCTAAACAGACCGAGGCCTTCTCTCCCAAACCGAGAACCTGGACATAAGCAGTCCCCCAGTCCGGCACATCCGTGTGATAGAAAGCTGGCTCAAAAAATTTATATTCCAGAACCATGCGCTGATTGTCACCGAGGCGAGCGTAGACGGCCTGAAGCGATTCTTGCAGCCTGTTTTGGCGGGCGCCGATGTTGACTTGACCGGGGTAGTTAGAACCGTCGGCAAGCCAAATTTTGAGGTCCCGCGATCCTGTCTCGCCCATAATATCAATGCACTCAAGATGATGATCAATCGCTTGTTGGCGAACTTTTTGATCGACGTGCGTCAGGGATCCAAACCTATAAGCGTCGTCTTGAAAAGTGTTAGAGTTGATTGTTCCTAGGGTGACCCCGTGGTCCGTTGCGTGCCGGCGCAATTGACTAAAGTCTTCGACTTTGTCCCAGGGAATATGCAGGGCAACGCTGGGTGCGAGTTGCGTGTATTCGTGAACTTTAGCCGCATCCTCAATTTTTTCGAAGGGCGTGCGGGGAGTGCCCGGCGTCGTAAAGACCTTAAATCGTGTTCCAGAGTTTCCAAAGGCCCAGGACGGCAATTCAATTGCTTGGGATTCGAGAACGTCAGTGATTGCGGTGGTAAACATCAGCTATCAACTTTCCACGGAGAATGCGATTGTGCCCCGAAATGAGGCCGGGACAAGAGACGCAGGCGCGCGCCGCCCCGAGGTAGAGGGCACTTTCGTGTCATCATCGACCTCACTTTGAAACGATTCAAATCTGAATTACGTGTAACCTTGCCATACGCAGCAGAAGATTGTCAAAAGCTTAGGCCGGGATTCTTGTAACGTTTCAGTCACCGTACCGATTCTACGTCAGGGGAGATGACAGACACTCATGTCTTCCAGCATTAAGGACGTTGCCCATCACGCCGGTGTTTCTGTGGGCACCGTTTCCAACGTGCTAAACCACCCGACTCGGGTCAGTGTTGACACCGTGAAAAAAGTTCACAAGTCCATCAGAGCGTTGAACTTCGTTCGCAACGATGCTGCACGCCAGCTGAGGGCGGGCGCGAGCAGGACCATCGCGCTTCTCGTTTTCGATGCGGCTAACCCGTTCTTTGCTGACCTTGCCCGAGGGGCAGAAGATGCAGCCACAGCAGAGGGCTATCAAGTTCTGGTGGCGAATACTTCGGGATCCGGCGAGAGGGAGCTTTCCTATCTTGACCTCTTCGAGGAACAAAGAGTTCGCGGCGTCTTGATCTCCCCCTACGGAGATGTGGAAGGAAGGCTAGGAACGCTCAAGAAATTTGGTATTCCCTCGGTCCTGGTGGACCGTGTAAGTGAAAGCCAGGAGTTCAGCTCGGTGTCAGTGGATGACGTGGCGGGGGGCAAAATCGCTCTCGAGCACCTCCTCAGTAGGGGGCGCAAGAATATCGTTTTTGTGGGAGGACCCCTCGATATTACGCAGATCCGGGACCGTCTTCAAGGTGCCCAGGAAGCGGTAGCGCACGATTCTTCTGCCTCTCTTGAGGTCTTCCAGACAGACGCTACAACCGTGTTGGAGGGTCGAAGGGTAGGTCAAGAAATCTTCGCGATGGCGCCCGAGAAAAGACCCGATGCCCTCTTTGCTGCGAATGATCTCGTGGCCTTGGGCTTGCTTCAGGCTCTCGTAGCCACGGGGGGCCTATCGGTTCCCGGTGACATCGCCATCATTGGCTATGACGACATCGACTTTGCCACCTCAGCGATTGTTCCACTCACTTCTATCCGCCAGCCCAGTGCTCTGATGGGAGAAACGGCCCTCAAGCTTCTCAATGAAGAGGCGAGTGATCCCACAAAGAAACCGCGAATGGTTGTGTTTCAGCCTGAACTCATCATCCGCGCTTCGACGTAAATAAATTCCCGCTCAACCATGCCCCGTGGTGTGGACGTGGTGCACTACTCCACCCGGTTGACTTCAGGAACCCCGTTCGTCACCCCGTTCGAACTAACCGCTAAGACGTCATTGGGAAGTCTGGTCCAATCGGGGAACCATAGGTCCAGCCCCAGCGTCCCGGAATCGAGGGTGATTTCGGCTCGAGGTCCAAGCTCTCGGCCAACTGTTGACCACTAGTGCGCGAGCTGGGGAACCTGGCGAGGGCGCACGATGAACCAGAGCGAGGCGATTGAGATTACAGCCGCGGCGGCCATGACGATGCCCATCGGTATGGCGTTGCTCACACCGAACAGTCCC
>Ga0075118_10001260_pt1 | contig 18618 bp, 18 predicted proteins | sample AntAceMetag02UKE_FD_69794 | JGI IMG/M metagenome (GOLD analysis project Ga0075118, IMG submission 69794) | Saline lake microbial communities from Ace Lake, Antarctica - Antarctic Ace Lake Metagenome 02UKE | ecosystem: Environmental > Aquatic > Non-marine Saline and Alkaline > Saline | place...
TTCAGTGCCCCGATCTGGCGTTGGACTTCGCACCACAGGAATTTTCGGGATTGTTCGTCACCCGATTTATAGCGGAGCGCTTGTGGCTCTGCTTGGATTTGTCGTCGCGGTCGGCTCCTGGTTTAGCCTCATTTGGTGGTTGCTTGCGGGCCTGTTTTTCCTAGGCAAGTCTCGCTGGGAGGATTCACTACTCGCCGCCACGCATCCTGGTGAGTGGGAGATCTGGGCCCAAGGAACCCCCGCGCTTATTCCTTACCGTAGAAAATCCGCTCGGTAACCCCACGGGCGCGGCGGGTAGTTCGCAGGTAGTCCTCTTCGAGTTGGCCAACCTTGGACCGCGAGTAACCCATTAGGTAAGCAATTGCAGCGAGTTCATTGACATCAATGGGGAGGACGTCACTTGGCTTGCCTTTCACAAGAACGATTGCGTTGCGGACTTCGCTTGCCAGGGTCCAAGCGCGTTTCAAGGTTTCAGCGTCGAGAGGGCTTACGAGGCCTGCGCCCTCGGCAGCACTGAGCGCCTCGAGTGTTTGGGTCGTGCGAAGTTCAGGTACCGCATGTCCGTGACTCAACTGCAGGAGTTGGATTGTCCACTCAACGTCGCTCAAGCCACCTCTCCCCAACTTCGTATGACGGGTGGGATCCACGCCCCTGGGTAGTCGTTCGGTTTCCATGCGCGCTTTGAGCCTTCGCATCTCGACCAGTGCCTTGTGGTCAAGGCCGCCCTCTGGGTAACGGACCGAGGAAATCAGGCGTTCAAAGCTCGCCCCCAGATCTTGATCTCCACCAATGAAGCGCGCACGCAGGAGTGCTTGAGCCTCCCATGGGGAGGACCATTTTTCGTAATATGCGGCAAATGAATCTAATGTGCGCACGAGTGGTCCGTTCTTCCCTTCCGGGCGCAAGTCAGCATCGATTTCTAGCGGCGGTTCATCTGCCGGGGCGCTCAACAGATTTCGCATTCGGTTGATTCGAGAAAACGCGCTCTTCGCCGCCACTTCGGGGTCGGCACCAACCACCGGCTCATAGACAAACATCACGTCGGCGTCACTGCCAAAACCAAGTTCATTTCCCCCAAATCGACCCATGCCGATGACCGCCACGCGCTCCGTCTGGCTTTCGCTCTTGCTGACGCTTGCAAGAGCCCCGTCAATTGTTGCCTCGGCAACCTCGGTGAGAGCATGACCAACCGTTGTGATCTGACTTAGCCGTAATGCATCAGCTGAGCTGGTTCGAAAGAGTTCACGTCGGCGGATCCCACGAAGGGATGAAACAACGCGTTCGGGATCTTCATGTCGTTTGAGAATCGAATCAATTTCAGGGCCGAGCACGGGAACAACGAGGTCCTCGTTATGAGCCAACATTGAAATTGATTCGGGGGCACGTCTAATGAGGTCAGTCACATATTTACTTGATGCAAGTAACGAAGCCAGCCGTTCAGCAACGAGTGACTCGTCTCGCAGCAGGCGCAGATACCAGTGACTCGAGCCAACTTGATCGCTGACCGACCGGAAAGCGGCGAGTCCGGTGTCAGGGAATGGCGCCTCTGCAAACCATGCGAGCATGACTGGCAACAGTGTCCTTTGAATATTTGCTCGACGACTGACGCCACTTGTGAGTGCCTCGATATTGCGCAATGCCCCCGCAGGATCGAGGAAACCTAATGCGCGAAGTCGCTCTGTTGCCGCTGCGGTACCTAGACGTGCCTGTGAGGCGTCAAGTCCCGCCACTGCGTTGAGTAAAGGACGGTAGAAGAGTTTTTCGTGGATCCGACGCACTTCAGATCTATTTCGTCCCCACTGCTCTAAGAGCGCTTCAACCGAGTCGCTAGTTATGCCCATGCTTCGCGCAATAACTCGAAGCTCGACTTCATCTGTTGGCATGATGTGGGTGCGACGAAGGTGTCGAAGCTGGATTCGGTGCTCAAGTGTGCGCAGAAAACGGTAAGAGTGCTCAAGTTTTGAGGCTTCTTCACGACCAACGTAACCCCACATTGCCAGCGCCCGCAGGGCATCAATTGTGTTGCTACTTCGAATGAGAACGTCGCTGCGCCCGTGAACTAGCTGTAGCAGTTGGACGGAGAACTCAATGTCGCGAAGACCGCCAGGACCGAGTTTGATTTCCCGATCTGCAACCGACTGGTCAACATGTTCTTCAACCCGTCGGCGCATTGCTTGAACGTCGTTCACGAAGCCGTCACGATCGGCTGCCGCCCAGATAAATGGCTGCACGCCGTGGATGTATTGCTCACCCACGACCTCGTCTCCGGCCACAAAGCGTGCCTTGAGGAGTGCTTGAAACTCCCAAGTGCTGGCCCAGCGTTCGTAGTACCCAACATGCGACTCGACCGTTCGCACAAGGGCGCCCTGCTTGCCTTCTGGCCGGAGGGCAGCATCAACTTCCCAAATTGATCCTTCCGCGGTACTGGCCCCACATGCGCGCATGAGACCGCGTGCGATTTGAGTTGCGTCTGCGACCGATTCGGTTGCATCCGTTGCAAAAATTACGTCGACGTCTGAAATGTAATTGAGTTCGCGTCCGCCAGTCTTACCCATTGCAAGAACCGCGATGGGTGTGCGCGGCTCGGCGACACCCACCCTGCCCACCGCCAAACCTGCATTCAAGGTCGCATCCGCTAGATCAGAGAGCCAACCTGCGATTACTTCCATGGGGTAGATGCCGGTCAGGTCACGTACCGCTATCGCGATGAGTTCTTTGAAATAACCGATTCTTAGGGCATCAAGAATCTCGTCCTGTGCTGACTCGGCAATGGGAACCTGATCATTCGGATTGGCCCCAACACAGGTCAGCAGGCGGTTCTTGATTCCTTTCGGTGGCTCGGCAAGGTTCTGTGAGTCCGCGATCATGTCGATTTCAGGGTGGCGCACAAGGAAGTCGGCAAATCGCGTGGAAACACCAAGAATTGTGAGAAGTCGCGCTAGAACTACGGGATCGGCGGTTACGATTTTAATGAATCGAATCAACTCGGGATTGCTTGCCCCACCAAGCATTCTAGCCAGTGATGCCAGCGCTAAGTCCGGATCAGCAACACCAACCAAGGCAACAGAGAGCTGTGCACCCGTTATCTCGTGTTGCGTGAGTTCTTCAATTTCCGCGACGGCGAGAAGCGCCGCTTGCGAGTCAGTAACTCCAACTTTGAGCAACCCGACAAGTACCGAAGTGGCGCGCGTCGAGCCCCGTGGGATATCCGTTGTCACAAGTTCAACTGTATGCGTTCAGTGTTCAGATCTAAAGCGACGGCAGATAACGATTGAGTTCCCACTGGGTGACCTGCTGGCGGTATTCTTCCCACTCGGCCTTCTTGTTACGCAAGAAGAAATCAAATACATGCTCGCCCAGAGTCTCAGCTACAAGTTCACTTCGCTCCATGGCAATGATTGCTTGATTCAAACTACCCGGGAGCGGCTTCATGCCCAGCGCATTTCGCTCTACTTCGCTGAGCGCCCAAACGTTGTCTTCTGCCTCGGGTGGGAGTTCATAACCCTCTTCGATCCCCTTGAGGCCAGCAGAAAGTAACAGGGCAAAGGCAAGGTACGGGTTCGCAGCACTGTCCATAGCCCGGTATTCGATTCGGGCACTATTGCCCTTATTCGGCTTGTAAATCGGGACGCGCAAAAGTGCCGAGCGGTTGTGACGACCCCAGCAAGCCCAAGCGGGTGCTTCAGCGCCACCTGCAATTCGTTTGTAGGAGTTCACCCACTGGTTCGTGACCGCGGTTATTTCAGGTGCATGCACCAATAGACCTGCAAGGAAGGAGCGGGCAATTTTAGAAAGCTGATGCTCTGCACCCGGTTCATAGAACGCATTCGTATCACCTTCGAAAAGGGAAAGATGCGTATGCATTCCACTGCCTGGGTACTGCATGAATGGTTTAGGCATAAAAGATGCGAATATTCCTTGATCCAGTGCAACTTCTTTTATTGCTAACCGGAAGGTCATGAGATTGTCAGCCGTAGACAAAGCGTCGGCATAACGTAGATCGATCTCTTGCTGTCCCGGACCACCTTCATGGTGACTGAATTCAACAGAGATGCCCATACTCTCCAACATGGTGATTGCCTGGCGCCTGAAGTCGTGCGCGAGCCCGTTCGGTGCGTTGTCGAAATAGCCGTAACGATCAATGGGAACTGGTTCGCTTTCTGGCTCTGGCTCGCCTTTGAACAGGTAGAACTCCACTTCGGGGTGCGTGTAGAAAGTGAATCCCATGTCGGCCGCTTTTGTGAGAGCGCGCTTGAGCACATGACGTGGGTCGGCGAATGACGGGGAGCCGTCCGGCATCTTGATGTCACAGAACATGCGAGCGACTCCGGGACCTTCTTCGCGCCAAGGCAAGATACTGAATGTGTTGGCATCAGGACGGGCCAGCATGTCCGACTCGTAAACCCGCGCGAATCCTTCAATCGCCGATCCGTCAAAGCCAATGCCTTCTGTGAAAGCACCTTCTAGTTCTGCCGGTGCGATTGCCACAGATTTCAAGGCACCGAGAACGTCGGTGAACCATAGACGTACAAAACGAATATCTCGTTCTTCCACTGTCCGCAGAACGAATTCAGCCTGCTTATCCATAGCGCCTGCCTTAACTTGATCAACATTAATTACGAGGGGATGAAAAGCCTCCCACTAATGGTTTCCATCTTCCTCTCTCACGTGTTACAAGCAGGTTAAATGACCGACAGATCGCTTGGAGTAACCTCGCTCACATGAACCCAGAGGGGAAGATCGGTCCTGCTAAGTCCCCGCTAAGTACCGTCCTCGCCCAAGTGAACCCGACCGTCGGCGATCTCGCAGGAAATGCGCACTTGATCCGCGACGCCGTCGGCTCAGCCCTCAAGGCCATGCCCGTTGACCTGATTCTCTTTGGCGAGATGACACTGACCGGCTACCCCATTGAGGATCTTGCCCTTCGCGCTGATTTCCAAGAGGAATCCATGCTTGCAATTGCGAATCTTGCCCGTGATCTTGCAGCAGACGGATCCGGAGAACCCCATGTGATCGTGGGTTATCTGGATCTTGGACCGACTGGTCCAACAAATAGTGCCGCGGTATTGCACCGCGGGAAAGTCATCGGAACCTATGCAAAACACTTTTTGCCCAACTACGGAGTGTTTGACGAAGCACGCTACTTCCACCAAGGAAATAAGCCTCTCATTTTCGAAATCGAGGACCACACAATCGCAATTGCAATTTGTGAGGATCTTTGGCGCAGTGGTGGCCCCGTGCAGTGGGCACGGGAGGCCAATGCCGACATTCTGGCTGTTCTGAACGCCTCGCCTTTTGAATCAGGTAAAGATAGTGTGCGAATCGATTTATGTCGCGCCCGCGCAAAGGAATCCGGGGCCACGGTTCTTTACACGAATATCGTGGGTGGACAGGACGAATTAATTTTTGACGGCGGCAGCATGGTGGTGTCACCTCGTGGCGACGTACTCATCTCTGGCGCACACAACACCGAAGAGTTACTTCACTTGACACTGCCCTATGTCGGTGAGCCAACGGACTCCACCAACGCGGCCGACCCGCTCGAAACGATTTATAACGCTCTGACACTGTCATTGCGCGACTATGTTGAGAAAAACGGATTCACGAGCGTGTTATTTGGAGCCAGTGGTGGAATTGATTCGGCTCTTGTTGGTGCAATTGCTGTTGATGCACTCGGCCCTGATCGCGTTTTTGCCTGCGCAATGCCTAGCGAATACTCCTCCGACCATTCGCTTTCAGACGCCTACGATCTTGCTGAGCGGACCGGGCTGTCAATTCGCACAGTTCCGATTGCGCCCATGGTCGAAGCATTTTTGGGGCAGCTTGGTGTTTCTGGACTGGCCGAGGAGAACTTGCAAGCCCGTGTTCGTGGAACAACTCTTATGGCGCTGTCCAATTCAGAAGGGCACCTCGTCTTAGCTACCGGCAACAAGAGTGAATTAGCCGTTGGTTATTCAACTATTTACGGTGATGCTGTCGGTGGGTTCGCCCCGATCAAGGACACCTCCAAAACCATGGTGTGGGCACTTTCGCGCTGGCGTAATGCAAAAGCTGAATTCTCCGGTGAGATGCCACCCATTCCTGTAAACAGTATTGAGAAGGAACCAAGCGCCGAGTTGCGGCCTGATCAACTCGATAGTGACTCACTTCCCGAGTACGAAGCGCTCGACGCGATCTTGGAACTGTACGTCGACCAAGACGCATCTGTAAGCGATCTAATTGCCATAGGTTTTGATTCGGAATTAGTTACCCGAATAATTTCACTCACTGACCGCGCAGAGTACAAACGCAGGCAGTACCCACCCGGCACCAAAATATCCACTAAATCCTTCGGTCGCGACCGCCGGTTGCCGATCACAAATCGATGGAAAAGCTAGTCCAACGGCTTCAAACCTAGGACGGAACGAAGGACGTCCTCGGTGCTGGTTTGCGAAACGGGATCACACATTGACCACATACCGAGATACAACATGGGACCAATCAGTGTTGGCATCGCAACGTCAATATTGAGTGAGGTTGGAAACTCCCCAGACTTAATTCCTTGCTCCAGAATCTCACGAACTCGCATGCGCCTGGGTTGCAGAATTCGGTCGTAGACCAGCTGGGCCAATTTGGGATTTTCGTGGCTGTGTGAAATCACCGCCAACATAATTCTTCCGTAACGCGAGCCGTGAATACTCGTGCGGGTGACCTCCATGAGTAGTAGCAGCCGTTCATACGCACTCCCAGATTCGGGAATATTCGGGCTTTCTGCGCGCATGTGTTCGACCGCCGCTTGGGCCATATCCCACTTTGTGGGAAAGCGCCGATACAAACTAGCTTTGCTCACGCCGGCACGTTGAGCAACGCCCTCCATGGTGACTTTCGTGATTCCTTCTTCAGCGATTGTGTCCAGAACCGCCTCCAGGATCACCAGGTTGATGTTTTCACTACGCGGACGGCCCCGCGCTTTCCGTTCCACCGCGATTTCCACCGCAATTTCCACCATGATTATCGCGCCGGATCTGCTGGTCGTGTCTCTGGATCAAGTTCTTGCGCCACTTCCGTTTCGTAGTTGCTGAACTCGGCTTCAATCACTTCATTGATGTCAGTGTGGGCTGGGTCAGGCTCTTGCAGGGGCGCTTCGATTTCCATTTTTTGTGGCGGATCTATTTTTGGTAGCCCAAAGAGGACTATTAGGAACGCGATAATGACGATTACGGTAGAGATCAAAGAAGTAATGTGTGAGGCGTTTAGGAAAGCTTCGAAAGCACCTGATTGAAGTTGTGCAACCGTTGCTGCCGGTAGACCACTTTCTGCGGCCTGGTTGAGCACGGAAACAGTCCCAATGATTGATTCTGAGGCGACTTCCTTGGCTTGATCAGGGATCTCGGCTGGCAGATTTCCCAAGAAAGGTTCAACGTTAGTTGCATAACGGGTTGCAAGAATTGTCCCGATCACCGCGACACCGAGTGCTCCACCAACTTGACGTACCGTGTTTTGAACTGCAGAGCCGGCACCAGCCCGCGCTAACGGCAACACGTTTTGCATCACTGTTGATGCAGGCGCGATCACGTTACCCATGCCAAACCCGAATATGAAGAACACGACAAGTACTACCCAGATGGGTGTATCAATTTGAATGACCGAGAGTGCACCAAGGGCAACTGCTACTGCACCCAAACCAAATGACATAACGGCCCTGTATCCAAATTTTTCCACCATTGCAGCGGATCGAGGTGCTGCAATTATTTGTCCTACGGCAAATGGAACGAAGGCAAGTCCGGCGGAAAGAGTGTCGAATCCACGCAGGATCTGAAGGTAGAACGGCAGCACGAACGTGATTCCCGAAAGCGCAAAGAACGCCAAGCTAACCGCTGTAATACTGACCGCGTATCCGCGATTCTTAAACAAACCAACGTCAAATGATGCATGGTCGCTTCGGGATTCGATCCACAGGAAAAAGGCAATGAGAGCTACGCCGACGAACGCGGGGATTAAAACCGTCGGTGCGAGCCAATCTCGAGTCTCAGACGCATGAATGATTCCAAAGATAAGGAGTCCAAGGCCAGTGATGGAAAGAAGCAGTCCGGGTATGTCGAGAGAGCGAGGGTTCGGGTTTTTCGTTTCCGGCACCACTTTGGCGATCGCAATCACGCCGACAATCACAATTGGAACGTTGATCAAGAACACTGAACCCCAAGCATTGCCCAATAGCCACTCGAACCAGTTCGGGTGCTGGAGCAGGATTCCACCCAAGATTGGACCAAGAGCAACGGCGGCGCCAACCGCTGCAGCCCACACACCGATTGCCTTACCTCGTTCATGTGGAGGGAAAACGACCGTGATGATTGCTAGCGTTGTCGGTAAGACTGCAGCACCACCAACGCCCATCAATGCGCGCATTCCGATTAGCATCGATGGTCCGTTTGAAAATGCAGCGATCGCCGATGCAATTGCGAACAAAGTCAAACCAATTATGAGCACTTTTTTGCGGCCAATTCGGTCACCAATTACGCCCCAGGAGAATAAGAGTGCCGCGAAAACCAAAACATAGGCGTCGACCGCCCATACCAATTGAGATTGGGTGGCGCCAAGATCTCGTTGGATCGTGGGGAGCGCGATATTAAGAATCGTGTTGTCGAGTACGACGACAAGCAGACTGACAACCAGAACCGAAAGAATTGCCCATCTGCGTGGGTGACCTTCTGCACCAAATGCACCGTGCGAATCGCGGGCGGCTGATTCGGTCAAATTATTGGCTCTCATGTGTGCTCCGATAGTTACATCAAATACAAGCTATTACGAAACGGTACCGTACCGTAAAGAAAACTTTCTGAGACCGGTGGCTGACATTCTGACTCCCGAGTGGCATGCTTAACCCGTAATTGAAAATTCTCAACAAGATCCGGGGACTCCATGTGAGCCTCGAGATTGGAGAAGCACAATGTCAACGCAACCCGGTTCTGTTCAGAACAGTCACAACAGTCAGAACACGACGCCTACTAGGCGAACCACCTTCAACGACCTCGCAACCATGAGCCTTCGAGGTGAACGCTGGTCCATGATCACGGCCTATGACTACATGTCTGCCGGAATTTTTGAAGAAGCGGGCGCACACTCACTTCTCGTAGGTGACTCCGCCGCAATGGTTGTTTACGGCTACGACTCGACAATCCCCGTGACAGTGGAAGAACTCATGCCACTTGTTCGAGCAGTGGTCCGCGGTTCCCGCAAGCCAATAGTGATAGCCGATCTGCCTTTTGGAAGTTATCAGGCCAGCGTGGCCCAAGCAATGGAAACGTCCGCCGCGTTCATGAAAGACGGTGGGGCTCAGGCTGTCAAACTTGAAGGTGGTGTGCCAATACTGCCCCAGGTTGAAGCACTTGCAAGCGCGGGAATTCCCGTTGTTGGGCACCTTGGACTCACTCCCCAGTCGGTGCATTCATTGGGTGGTTACCGGGTTCAAGGCCGCGGCGAAGCAGGCGAAGCATTGATGCGTGATGCAAAGTCGTTGGCCTCGGCCGGAGCCAAAGCAATTGTCTTGGAGGCAATTCCCTCCGAGTTGGCAGCACGCGTCACCGACATGCTCGACATTCCAACTATTGGCATTGGAGCAGGCAACGCGACTAATGCTCAGGTGATTGTGTGGCAAGACCTGCTCGGGTTGGCCGCGCACGCACCGCCTAAGTTTGTGCGCCAATACGCACAACTCCGCCAGCCAATCAGGTCCGCGGTCGAAAATTGGATCTCCGATGTCGAGAGCGGTGCGTTCCCCGGACCTGAAAACACGTACACCTAAAAACTGATTACTAGATGTCGGTGATTTGCACTCCCGCGTGTCCTTTGTAGCGCCGGTTCATGGAAATCAAATTTGCAGTGAAGGCTTCTACTTGACCTGCGTTACGCAGTCGACCCGCGTAGACGCCCCGCATTTGACCCAGCGTGTCTGCCAATGCGGTCACTAAATCGGTGGCTTCGCGGTCATCTCCTAAAACTAGAACGTCACCTTTAAGCTCGGGACCTTCGATGTCGAGGAGCAATTTTGCTGAAATGTGGTGAAACGCCGCAACAACTCTTGAATCGTGCAGTATGAGTTGAGCTTGCTGAGCCGCTGAACCTTCTTCGACGGGCAGTGCAAATGCACCTTGTTTGTCGAAGCCGAGTGGGTTGGCACAATCAACCACGATTTTGCCACTGAGTTGATCCACCAATGACTCCAGCAATTCTTTGTGACCATCCCACGGGACGGCAACAATCACTACATCACTCGCACTCGCTGTATCCACATTCGTCATGCCTTTAACGCCGTGTGCAACTTCACTAGCAACTTCACTTGCTTTCTCGGCGGTGCGTGAACCGATAATCACTTCGATGCCAGCATGTGCAAATCGCGTTGCAAGCCCGCGTCCTTGCTCACCTGTGCCACCGAGAACACCAACAACCATGCTCGAAAAATCAATGTCACTATTTTTTTGCTCTGTCGAATCAGTTTGTGTCATGCGCGTAATGTTGCCAGAGTTTCGCTTTACACGCGCAGGCGCGTCCATTACCTATATCATTCAAGCGACACGACTTTGTCGATTGGCGCGAATATCTTTGTGTTTTAGCGTCCGCTCTGTCACAGTTGTGTCATACGTTCTCTGTAAATCGCAGAGATAACTCGACACGGGAGGCATCGTGGCGGTAGCAAAGAAAACTGCAAGTAAGAAGTCTGCTAAAAAAGCAGCTCCTCGCAAAGCAGTGAAGAAAGCAGCAGCGAAGAAGACTGTGAAGAAGGCAGCCCCTCGCAAAGCAGCCAAGAAGACAGCAGCGAAGAAGACTGTGAAGAAAGCAGCTCCTCGCAAAGCAGCAAAGAAGACAGTGAAGAAAGCAGCAAAGAAGACCGCCGCAAAGCGCACTGTCAAGAAGACTGCAAAGAAAGCAGCCCCTCGCAAAGCAGCAAAGAAGACAGTGAAGAAAGCAGCAAAGAAGACCGCCGCAAAGCGCACTGTCAAGAAGACTGCGAAAAAAGCAGCCCCTCGCAAAGCAGCAAAAAAGACAGTGAAGAAAGCAGCAAAGAAGACCGCCGCAAAGCGCACTGTCAAGAAGACTGCAAAGAAAGCAGCCCCTCGCAAGGCGGCAAAGAAAGCGACCGCGAAGAAAGCTGTGAAGAAAGCAGCCCCTCGCAAGGCAGCAAAGAAGACCGCTCGCCGCAAGTAGTTTTTATCAGAAGTTTTTGCTTCATAAAAAGAACCCGCACATTGTGCGGGTTCTTTTTATATCTCTCACCGTATAACTGGGAGCGAATCTAATCTTCGTCTGCATCAAAAGTTGCATTGCGCTCGGCCGCAAGTTCGATCGCCATATTTGCCTCGCCCTCAGTCACGTAGGGACCCATTCGCTCAGAGTTTGGGCAGCCGTCTTCCGGTTCGGTCTTCATGTGCTCTAGGCAGTAGTACCAACTCATGTCTCTCCTTTATCAATCTCGGTCATGCTTGCACGGACGAATGTGTGACGCTGTGGGCGTCAGCCTAATGCGCAATAGACTATGGGTATGAGTTTGCGCACACGTGTTCCACTTGTCCCTGGAGTTTTAGGCCCCCTGCGCAAGGTTCCAATAAATATCACGCGACCAGAGTATGTTGGCAAGCCCGCGCCCACCCGTTTTGAAGGCCCAGAAGTCCAAACAGAAGAAACGATCGAAGCGATGCGAGTCGCAGGCCGAATTGCCGCAAACGCCTTGGCCGAAGTTGGAAGGGCTGTCACCCCTGGTGTTACTACCGAGGAACTTGATCGGATCGGACATGAATACTTGTGCGATCACGGCGCTTACCCATCAACGCTTGGATACCGCGGCTACCCGCGGAGTCTGTGTTCCTCACTCAATGAAGTCATTTGTCACGGAATCCCTGATACAACGATCCTTGAGGACGGAGATATCTGCAATATTGATATCACGGCGTTCATTGACGGCGTTCATGGTGATACAAATGCAACCTTCTTATGTGGAGACGTTGATGAAGAAGCCCGGCTTCTCGTTGAACGCACAAAGGAAGCAACAATGAGAGCAATTGCTGCCGTTCGACCCGGCCGCCCCATTAACGTCATTGGTCGAGTCATCGAAAGCTATGCAAAAAGATTCAACTATGGAGTTATCCGAGATTTCACCGGGCACGGAATCAGCACGTCCTTTCACAGCGGACTGATAATCCCCCACTTTGATGACCCGAATGCAAATCAAGAGATGCTGCTTGGAATGACCTTCACTATTGAGCCCATGCTCACACTCGGGGCAATCACTTTCGACATGTGGGATGACGACTGGACAGCAACTACCAAAGATAAGAGCTGGACCGCACAATTCGAACACACAATGGTTGTGCGGGAAAACGGTGCAGAGATACTCACCGTGCCAGACACAACCCTCTAGACTCCCGGCAATGACTTCCACACTTGCACTAGACGTTGGTGGCAGCGGAATCAAGGCAATGGTTCTAGACGAGCTTGGAATACCGATCGCCGAGCGTTCGCGAGTCGAAACCCCCTACCCCTGCCCACCTGAATTGTTTCTGGAGACGGTCAAGGGGCTCGTTGCGGAACAGCCAAGCTTTGATCGCGCTTCAGTCGGATTTCCCGCCATGGTGCGAGACGGACGAACGCTACGAGTTGTTGCATTCGCCAGGGCGGAGAAGGGCGGTCCCCAAGCCCCAGAACTCTTCGCGCTGTGGGACGGCTTTGCATTGCAACAAGCAATGCAGTCACTACTCAACGTTCCCACATTACTCATCAACGATGCCGACATGCAGGGTTGCGCTGTCGTCGAAGGGTCCGGGATGGAATTTGTAATCACCCTTGGGACTGGCATAGGAACCGCCGTCTTTCATAACGGTCATATGCTCCCTCACATGGAACTCTCACATGGTGAATTTGCGGGAACCAGTATTGATATCGCCATAGGTGACGCACAACGCAAGGAGTTGGGCAATAAAGCTTGGCGCTCCCTAGTGACCAAAGCGCTCGTTGACCTTGATTCAAAACTATTTCCCGATCGGATTTTCGTGGGTGGTGGCAACGCTAAGCACCTCCGCGAGGATGACCTGATCACGGGGTGCGAAATCGTTCCCAATACTGCGGGTCTCATCGGTGGGGTCCGCGCATGGGATTTTGCCCAATGACGCGCTGGCTAAGCGAGGCCGAGCAGGACGCATGGCGCGCCTGGTTGGACATGACTCGACTGTTGCCTGATGCCCTCAGCCGTGAATTGAGTTCAGAACATGGACTCTCAATCGCAGACTACGAAATATTGGTTCAACTCTCGGAAAATCCCGATCACCGAATTCGAATGAGTGAACTGGCCACCCGTGCACTCTCCTCCCGAAGCCGACTTTCCCATCAATGTGACCGACTCACAAAAAGCGGCCTGATAACTCGCGAACCATGCGCGGATGACGGTCGCGGCTCGTGGGCGGTCCTCACCGAAGCCGGATGGAACAAAATTTACTCGGCAGCACCGGACCACGTGGAAAGTGTTCGCGAACATTTAGTCGAGGTTCTCACCCCTGAGGAGTTCGCAGAGCTGGGCCGCTTGTCACGCAAAGTCGCCCATCGGCTACAGGTGACATCAAAGTCGCCGAGTGATTAGTTCGGACTACACATTGCGATTTCCCGTCCGCGCGAGTCAATGGACCAAAGAACGTTAATATTTTTTTTGTAGGCCCTTGAGAGATGATCTTGATTCATAACTTCTCGAGTTGGTCCGGCTGCAATTACTTTGCCCTCGCCCATCAAGATTACGTGCGTTGCTAAACCTGAAATCCATGACAGGTTGTGACTACTCAACACAAGCGTTCGACCAGACTCCCGTAAATTGATCAGCATCTGATCAAGCTGGTCGGCTCCCACCAAATCCAAGTCGGAGTCAGGTTCATCAAAGAACATCAGCGGGGTGTCTTGGGCAATAACTCGGGCAATATGAACTCGCTTACGTTCACCCCCGGAAAGTTGATTGATCCGGCGGTTTCTCAACCCACCGATTTGGGTCAATTCAATTGCGTGTTCAATCCGCTGGGAGTCCATTGCTGTATCTCGCGAACCCCGCCAGGGCGTTCGGCCCCAAGCCACGACTTCAGCCACGGTGAATCCAAATGACACCGCGAGGTCTTGTCCCAAAATCGATCTTGCTCGCGCTAAATCGCGAACACCCAAGTCGTGAAGCGGCGAGCCTTGGAAAGTGACCGCGCCAGAGTGCACTTTCAGCATCCCGCTGAGAACGCCCATAAGCGTTGACTTTCCTGCTCCGTTTGGTCCAATTATCGCGTGGATTTCACCCTCACCTACCGAGATGTCGACACGGTCGAGCCGTAGTTGTTCTCCTTCTCCCCGGACGGTGCACCGCTCCGCGATCAGAATCATGCCCAACCACCTTGCCTATTGCGGGCTCGCCCAAGCAAGAAAAAGAACACCGGTGCTCCAACAATCGCCATGACGCTGCCTACCGGAATTTCAGTGGGGCTGAATGCCAGTCGAGCGACCGTGTCTGCCAAAAGAAGGATTACCGCGCCACCGATGGCGCTTAGGACAAGTAATTGCCTGTGTGAGGGGCCAACAACGAGTCGAATTGCGTGCGGGACTACGAGTCCAAGGAACGCAATCACGCCAACGACTGCCACTCCAGCGGCCGTGAGTAACACGGCGGCCAGAAGCGCAAGTGCGCGAACCCGCGAAACATTAACTCCGCTTGCATACGCACTTTCGTCTCCAAGCGCCATTAGGTCAAGTGAAGGTGCGAGAAAAAATGCGAGAATGACTCCAATCAAGATTGCCGGCAGCATTGAGTTCACACCGTCCCAATTGCTCAGTGAGAATGATCCGGTTGTCCAAAATGTCACCGAGCGAGCACCTGCAAGATCACTCATGGAGATGATGATTGACATCGCGGCTGCACCAAATGCACTGACGGCAATTCCAGCGAGCAGGACGGTGACGACTTCAACCCGTCCATTACTGCGCGCCACCCAAACAACAATCGCCATTGCTATCGCGGAGGTCACAACGGCGATACTGGTGACTCCGAGGGAATTAAATGGCAGCCCGATAGCAGCACCAAGCACCGCTCCGAGTGCTGCTCCAGCGGAGACACCAACCAGTGCTGGATCTGCGAGTGGATTTCGCAGTGAGCCTTGAAGTAGGACACCTGCACTAGCCAAACCCACGCCCACCAAGATTGCGGCGATTGTGCGCGGCGCTCTGATATTCCACACAATCACCGAGTCCGCTTCGGCAGCACCGAATTGCAGTGAGATCACAATAAGCGTGAACAGTAAAACGAATAAAATACTTCCAAGAATCCATGCCTTGCTCGTAAACCTCACGGTGAATTCAATTCAGTCAGTGCTTCATTCATTGCGTTTATCAGGTCGCCAGTGCGTGGGCCAAATGACAGCAGCAACGTGTCGTCAACTTCGATCACAGCTCGAGTCGCCGCAGCTTTGGTCTGTGCGACGCCTGGCAACTCAACTAGTCCGTCGATCCCGCCAACCGACTCCAGTCCCTTTGTCATAACGAGCAGGACGTCTGGATTAAGCCGAACGATTTCCTCTGCCGTCAACGGCGTGAATGGACCCAATTCGGCCTGTGCACCTACGTCAGTTCCCCCCGATTCACGGATCAATGAATCAGCACCCGAGCCTTCACCTCCGAGCAAATAGATCGCCGACGTTCCTCGCACATAGAGAAATGCGACTTTGGGTGTGGGAGCCAAGGACATCTGTTCACTTGCCGCAGTGAGGCCCGCAACGTATGTGATTGCTTCAATGGGTGCGCCAATTGCAGAACCGATTGCTTCTACTTTGGGTGCAATCTCAGCGATCGTCCAAGCTTCCGGCACTTCGACCACGGTGATGCCTGCGCTTCTGATTGAGTCTATTGCTTCCTGTGGACCGCTAGAAGCGTCGATCAAAACTAAATCGGGTGTCACACCCAGAACACTCTCCACATTGATCTCATGACTACTCGTCACAATGGGTGCTCCAGAAATTTCAGGCGCACTGCTTGTTTCGTCTCGACCAACAACCCGATCTCCGCCGCCCAAGACCGCGACTACTTCGCCCGAGCCGTTCGCCAATGTCACTATGCGAGTGGCCGTGCCCTGCGCCCATTCTTGATCAAAAGGTGCGGGGAAGGCAATGTCAGTTTGAGCAATCTCAATGGGGCGAATCCTTTCGGGCAAAGGGCTCGCACTTGACTCGAGCTGTGAGACTCCATCGTCTGCTGAACTTGAACAGGAAGTAAGGCCGGCACTGAGAAGGACAAGTGCAATCCCAAAGACAAGGGCACGGAACTTTCTCACTCTCCCATTATTAGGCCTCACGCCGCTGGGTTCCCGGCACGTTGTCGGTATCGGCCGACAGCATGTCAGGCGCATCAATGCATTCGAATCTAGTGTTTCCTCGTGCGCGTTTTTCCCAAAATTCACCGAGCAGTTCTTGCCGCGATTGCGTGCGCTTCGCTCCTGCTCCCAGCCATGAGCACGCCGGCAAGTGCGATCATCTATCCCGCTAAAGTCACCAAAAGCGGCAAAGCCACCCTGTCAGTTAAACCTGTCAAGAATCTCAATGCCACCAGTACTCGGATAAAGGTAAAAGGAAAAGGCTTCGACCAACGAACGGGTATTTATGTGGCTCTTTGCGTTACCCCAAGGAAAGGGTCCGGAATCTCCCCCGGCCCCTGCGGTGGTGGCATCAACATGACTGCTAGCGACCCTTCCTCGGCTTGGATCTCTTCGAACCCCCCGCCCTATGGGCGCGATCTTGCCATTCCCTATTCAAAAGGTGGGCGATTCTCAGTGACACTCACGGTGAATTCGCAAATCGGTGACATAGATTGCCGGCGCGTATCCTGCGCAATTGTCACGCGAGCAGACCATACAAAATCTTCAATCCGCACCTCAGATTTGTTTATCCCCGTTACATTCAAATAGGTAAAAGGAGAAAAATGCTCAGCAAGAAAATAGTCGGAAAACTGGTCGCAGTAACCGCGGTGGTAGGTATGGCATGCGCAACGGCCGTGGTTCCAGCACAGGCCGAGGGTGCATTCAACGCAACTGTTGCTGGAGTGAACAACATGACTCCACTAGTTGCACTAGAAACTAGCTCGGTTCAACCAATTGACGTCACTAATCTCCCAGCAAATGTTGGGATCTATGCCCTTCATTGCGCGGTTCCCATGAACCCACGTTCGGCACCAACACTCTGCGATAGCTCAGCGGACTCAGCGATTTACATTCCTGCTATTGCCGCTGATCGAGCTACCGTTGCTGCGAAGATTAAAGTCAATGGTGAGTTCTACGGATCTAACCCGAACCCACAACCGGGCGCCAGCGAGACTAAGTCCGTTGACTGTCGAGCAGAAGCAGCACCAGGCATGGGTTCCTGCGCCGTCTACATTCTTGGTGCGGGTCGTGAAAGCGCGAACCCCACCTATCTTCGGGTTTTCCCAACCGCCTTTAAGGCAGTTCGCGCTGACCGCAAAACCGACGCGGTCAAAGTCAGCCCAAAAGCTGGGACAACGATCGACCAAGACGGCCAAGCCTTCAGCGCTACAACCACTTCAGGGTTAACACCGTCGATCACCGGCGACAACTGCTCCGTGCGTGATGGGAAAATAACTGCACTTGCAAACTCAGGAACGTGCACGCTCACGATCACGACTACGGGTGGACGCAACTTCAAGCCACTCGTGGAAACCACAACCTACAAACTGGGTTAGCGGTAGCGGTTCAACCAGAACTAATGGAATGGGGTGCGGCGCAATATGCGCTTCGCCCCATTTTGCTACCGAGAGACTCCGGAAGAAATAAATGCCATAACTGCGTCACCTTCGCAGATCGAGTCGAAACCTTGGGATTCAACGCGAGTGATAGCGCTGTCCAACACTCCCCAGCAGAAGGCTGAATACTGGCGAACGTCGGCAACTTCCAATTCCGTTAGTGCGTCAACGAGTGGCGCAACAAGTTCCCGGTGCATGGATGACACCTGCGCTCTACGAGCTTCAGGCAGTTCAACAGATGCAGCGGACTTGACTAATACGTGGCGACCGTCCTTTACGTAACCTAAAACCCCACGAACCCACGTCTCAATCCGATCCAGTGGTTCATTCTCGGCCTCGACCATGGGTGAAATCTCGTCAACCCAGAACGCCATTTCGTCGACGAGAACATCGGCAATTAAATCGGCGGCACTCGCGTAGTACTCGTAAACCGCTGAACGTGAAAGTCCAACTTCTGAAGCAACTTGGGCAACAGTAAAGGGGGTTCCAGAAAGCATCAGTTGTGCGGCAGCAGCCAAAAGAGCGTCACGGCGCTCCTCGCGGTGTTCGGCGATAGTAGGCGCGCTAATTCTTGGCATGAGCCCATTGTGCCGTGTAAATCAACTTTGTGCGCCAAGAGTTCCGGTAGAACAAGGGAAATGGGAACGAGTCGGTCTATAAGCCGGATCCTGTATCTGCCGAAGCAGATGGTGACCATCCATCTTGGACTGCTGTTGCCAGCAGCCTCGTGCGGTCTACCAGCAGACAATGGGCGAGCAACCCGTCTGCTTGGGCCAGCAAGCTGACCCTCTTGACCTTGCTTCGGGTGGGGTTTACCGAGCTGATGCAGTC
>Ga0075118_10001262_pt1 | contig 18605 bp, 16 predicted proteins | sample AntAceMetag02UKE_FD_69794 | JGI IMG/M metagenome (GOLD analysis project Ga0075118, IMG submission 69794) | Saline lake microbial communities from Ace Lake, Antarctica - Antarctic Ace Lake Metagenome 02UKE | ecosystem: Environmental > Aquatic > Non-marine Saline and Alkaline > Saline | place...
TAATGACGATCGCGCCGAATCTCCCGGCGGACAAATTTGAGGCAGTCATCCACGATGTAGCGGATCGGCGCTTCTTTGAGACCGGAGAGAGCCGCATTTTCTTTGCACCATTTCACCATGCCGTCGGCGGCATCCACATGGCAGACGCGAGCTCCGGCTGCTGCGGCGGCACAGGTCGCAGCACCAGTATAACCGAAAAGATTCAGCACGTTGACTTCGCGACCCGCCTCTACGGCTTTTATAATCTTCTCACTGAACCATTCCCAATTGACCGCCTGTTCGGGGAAAAGCCCGGTGTGCTTGAAACTGGTTGGCTTAATTTTGAATTTCAGATTCAGGCGCGCGTAATCAACCGTCCAGTGCTCCGGTATTTTTTGGCGAAACTCCCATTTGCCGCCACCACTTTCACTGCGGTGATAAAGTCCGTCCCAATTTTTCCACGGCGCTCCGGGCTTTTCGCCATGGCGTGGCCAGATAATCTGCGGATCGGGGCGCACAAGCGTATGTTGCCCCCACTTCTCATGTTTCATGCCATCGCCGCTCTCAAGCAACTGATAGTCCTGCCATTGATCGGCGAGGAGGATGGAAGGGCGCTTTGGCATCATAGATTAGAAAGATGGGACAGCTCTCTGCCAGTTTAACAGGAAAAACCGCAGGTCAGGTGAAAACGGGCTTAGTAATAATACGACCCTCTTTCTAGGGTGAAAACACTAGATATTTTTCCCCTCAATTGCTATACCTTGTCGCTTACTCGAAATACAATGGCTATGAACAAACGAATCAAACAGGTGCTCGGTCTCTCGCTCGCCTTATTTTTAGCAGGAGGACTGGCCGCTGCCGATGTCGTCGAAACGAAGAGCGGCGCTCGCATCGTGGGACAAGTGACCAAGATCGATGGTGGCAAGATCTACGTGACCACCGATTATGCGGGTGATCTCGTGATCGACCAAAGTGCAGTCAGCGGTATGCAAACCGATACTCCCGTCGTGGTGCGTTTGGCGAGTGGCACGACTCTGGCCGGCACCATGAGTAGCACGGGCGACACGCTCAATATTAACGGCGCAGACGGCCAGCTCAGCACGAGCATGGAAAAGGTCGCGGCATCGTGGGCAGAGGGCGAAGAAGATCCTCAAGTCATCGCGATGAAGGAGGAACTCGCGTCGAAGGAACGTCACTGGGCCTATGAAGCTGCGATCGATATCAACGGCAAGTCCGGCAACAGTAGCCAACTCGGCACCGCCCTTAGCGCCCGCGCCACGCTCGAAACGACGAAAGATAAGCTCCAGTTTTATACCAACTACAACCGTCAGAAATCTGATGGCGTGACATCTGCCGACCAATTCAAGGCCGGCATCGATTATTCCAATAATTTTTCCGGTAGGAAATCGTGGTATGTTCGCAATGAAAGCGGCTTCGATCGTGTGAAGGGCATCGATCTCTACAACGTCGCCGCCGCGGGTATGGGCTACGACTTCATCAAGGAAGATAAGCGCACCCTCACGGGTCGTGCTGGTATCTCGTTCCGTTACGAAGGCTACCAGAATCCTCTTCAGGAAGACACCAAGAGCGCCGGTCTCGACATCGGCCTCAATCACGAGTGGGAATTGGAAAGCTCCAAGTTGGTTAACCGCTTCGCCTTCGTTCCCGCCTTCGAAGACTTTGGCGACTACACCGTCACGCATGAGTCCTACTACGAACTGCCACTGTCCAATCCTAAGTGGAAGCTGCGCATCGGACTGAGCAACGATTTCAACAGCCAACCAGGTGTCGGCGTTGAAGAACTCGATACCTCCTACTTCACCCGCTTGGTGTTAAACTGGGACTAGTCGATCTTCGATCATTCCCTCTTTCATCGGCCCTCGGATTCGTCCGCGGGCCGATTTGCTTTTTAGAATTCAAGCCCCACTCTTGGTTCTTTCTCGAACCATGCTGCGACAAGACTACATCATGCGGATGATCTCCGAGCTGGGACAATTCGTCCGGGCCGCGGTCGCCAGTGGAGAGCCGGGGAAAGAAGCCGAAGCCCTCCAAGCCGTCATCCATGCCCAGCGGCAACTGTTTCAGGAACCACCCGGGATCGCGCTCGCCAAATCGCTGGATGAACAGATCGACCATCTCGCTAAGGGCGAAACCCCGTTTGCCGCAGCGCAGCGGGTAAGCGATTACGCGGAAATTCTCGAACAAGCAGCGCTGATCTATGATCACGTCGGCAAGGAATCCCTCGCTCTGAGTTCACGGATGCTGGGCTTGAGTGCCTTGCTCACCGCAGTGATACGCTGGCCAGAACAACGCGTAAACCTCGCTTCGAAGATTGATCGTTTTCGCGAGCTGGTGACCGCAGCAGAATTGCCCCCACCACTGCAGGAATTAATCGAACTCTACGAGACTGTTTAGGTGCCGTAGAGTCGGTCGCCAAAATCTCCCAGACCCGGCATGATGTATTTAGCATCATTGAGTTCGCGATCAAACGCCGCCGTGTAAATCGGCACCTCAGGATGCTCTTTCTGCACCGTTTCGACGCCTTCAGGTGAAGAGACAATACACGCAAACGAAACGTCTTTCGCGCCGTTCTCTTTCACCACCGTCAGCGCCTGCGCGGCAGAGCCACCGGTCGCCAGCATGGGATCCACCACGATTACCCGAGCGCCAGCCAATGGGGGCAGCTTGCAATAATAGCTACGCGCCACTGCCGTCTCGTGATCGCGCTCCAGACCGACATACCCGACGCTCACATCGGGAAACAAATCGAGAAAGGGCTGCGTCATGCCCAATCCGGCTCTCAAGATCGGCACGATGACCAGAGGTCGCGCGAGCACTTGGCCGGTGTGCTCTTCCAGTGGCGTTTGCACGGTCTTGTCTGTGGTCGCGAGGTCGCGGGTCGATTCGATTGCGAGGAGAAGACCGAGCTGATACGAAAGCGTGCGAAACGTCGCGGGCTTCGTGCTTTCATCACGCAGATGCGTCATCACATGAGAGGCGAGGGGGTGTTTAAGAACGTGCAGGGGCATGACTGCAGTGTGCGCGATTTGCCCTTTGGCGAAAGCCCGGAATTTAACCCAGCGAAACGCTATTCAGGCTGGAGAATCAAAGTGTGCTCTGTCGTTCCGGGTAAAAACGGCGTGGGATCGCCCCGCACCCATGCTTCGTGACCGGCCCGAAAATAGGGCGAAAGCGGATTGCCGCTCTGACCTGTCGGCATGTGAAAAAGCCCTTCTTCCTCACGTCCAGGCGAAACGACCATCCGCTCGCTCGCGCCAAACCCCGGAGTCTGCACGCGCGGGGTGTGACCATCACCTGGCAAAGGATCGTTCGTCATCGATAACCAACCTGTTAGCCAGCCGGGTAAGACTCGCGCCATCGGATGACGAATCTTCGCGCGATTGAGTTTCCCCCAAGTCACCCGAGAAACGCTCGTGCCCTCATCGTCCAATTGCTCGATCACGCCGTGGGCCGAAGCGACTAGCAGCTCTTCCCACGAATTATATTCGGGGCTCAGCAAGTGCAGAGGCTTTTGCTCCAAGAGCGTCCAGAGGGGCTGCTCGTATTGGAAATGCTGCCAGTTGAATTCTGGGAACTTCAGCACGCTGTAAATAAAGAGGGGATCAAAAACCCGCTGCGCGACCTGCGCCCGAAAGTATTTCACAAGTGGATAACTCGCCGAATCGATGCGCGCGCGACTATCCCAATCAGCCAGACGCTTGCGCATCTTAGCGAGCGAGCGATCTGCCTCCACCACCTCAGGAGAGAGTGTGGCGAGGAGGAGCTCGTGCCAGCGATCAAGCGAAGGGGCATGATCATCGAGTTGTAGCTCGAGTAGGTCGGCCGGAGTCGCGTTTTCCATCGCGAATAGCCGATCACGAATCCGGGCTGCCCGCGCGGGCTTTTCGTAACCGCCATCGCCAAGCAGCTTAAGTGCCTCACCACCGATGATACGATTATTGGCCGTCCACAAACGTCCGGAAACCGGGTTGATCAGAGTCGGTTTTTCTTCGGCAGCAAGAACGCCATCCCAATAGCGATCTCCATAAGTGCGCGATGTCGGGAATCGCCCATCGTAGCCCACGCGACGCGGGAGTTGCCCCGCGATACTCCACGCCATGTCGCCCTGCTGATCGACTACGATAATATTCTGCGCAGGCATCCCAGCGTCCTGCGCGATGGGCAGGGCATCGGCCACGTTGGTCGCGGTTTCGAGTCCCATCAAAGAAAGATTCACGGCATCAGGCAGATGCGCCGTCCAACGATAGGCGAGGGGTCGCGTCTTATCTCCTTCCCCAATTACGGGCCCCCAGCGGGTCCAGTTCACGACAAAATTAACCGGCTCCTCGCCACGCACTTTGATCAGCTCTTCCCGCGGTTCAAAACGCAGTAACTCTTTCCCGTATTTATAGAAAGAGCGGCTGATCACATTCGGGTCGATGACGACCACATCACCGATATCCGCATACGCGTTGGTAAAGCCCCACGAAATTTTCCCATTACTCCCCGCCACGATTAACGGTATCCCCGGCAACGTAACACCGGTCACTTTATGCGCTACGTCCGATTCATTGGTCCACTCCAGTGAGGCGCGATACCATGTATTCGGTGCGCGCAAAAACAAATGCATGTCATTCGCCAACATCGGCACTCCGCTTGCCGTGTGATCACCTGAGAGCGCAAAACTATTACTACCGCTGCGCACAGGATCAGGTCGCGCGGCGGTTTCCGTCTCCACCAATTCTCCCACTTGGCGTAAATCGATTACGTCGGGAGAAGGCACGGCGGGAATCTTATCCGAGCGACTGTCATCCAAGGCCGCATCCGCATCCGTATAAAGTGGCGCAAAGAAATCGGCTGTCGCGGGGCCATACATGAGACGCAGCACGCTCAATGAACGCTCATAGGTGCCCACTTCGTGCAGGTCCATCGACATCGCAAACACGACGAGAATGGAATCCTCCGCCAACCAAGGATGCGGTTCAGTGCGTAGCAGCGAATATTCAAAAGGCACTTTATCCAAAGCATCGCGGCCCGCATTCACGCCTTCCGTGTAAGCCTCGATTAGCTCGCGCTCATTCACAGCCAGTCGCGCGATGTTTTCCTGCGCGTTGCGACGAAACCCGTGCAACCGAGCACGCTTATCCGCCTCCACCGCCTTTGGCCCAAACAGCTCGGACAACTCTCCCGCCGCGCGACGACGCAGCAGATCCATTTGGAAAAACCGTTCCTGTCCGTGCATCCAACCAAGGGCCCGCGCAACATCGATTCGGCTACTTCCCTTAATCGTGGCCACGCCCAAGCCATCGCGCTCCACCTCCACCGATGCACCGAGTCCAGACACAGTCGCCTGCCCATCGAGCTGCGCCAGACTGCCGCGCATCTGGAGATAAACCCACCCCACCGCAACGAGGGCGATGAGCAGCAGGCCACTGAGAAAAAGAAGGAGACTACGCAAAAATTTCATAGAGATAGAGAATCGCGAATTGAGGCCACGATCGCTTCAGGTGCCGGCGCGATATCAACCGTCAAAGCATCCTCAGGTATTTCCAAAGTAGCCAGCTGACTGTCGAGCATCGCCGGTTTCATAAAATGTCCTTCCCGACCGCTGATGCGCTCCCACAACAGCTCGCGCGAGCCATCCAGGTGAACGAACTTCACTCGCTCAGGATCAACCACGATCACCTCGCGATACGCTTTCTTCAAGGCTGAACACGTGACCACCGCTCCCACATCGCGAGCGAGGCAATCCGAGACATGATCGCTAATCGCCTGCAGCCACGGTGCCCGATCGTCGTCATTGAGTGGTTGGCCCGCGCTCATCTTCGCCACGTTGGCCGCCGGATGAAATTCATCAGCATCGCTAAACTGCCAACCGAGTTTCTCTGCGATCAATTCTCCAATCGTGGTCTTCCCACAACCGGCCACGCCCATGACGATGATCACGCGAGGAGGCATTATTCCTTCCAATCCTGACTCGCTAGCGGATCGCGACCCTCATCGAATTCGATAAAATCAAACATCGATTCGATTCCTTTGCTCTCAAAGCCATACTCTTTGATCAGTTGGGCAATTCTGGGAGAAAGCGCATCGCGCCAGCCGCGTTTCATCATAAAACCATTCCAGATCTCGCACTCATCATCGGTGCGACTAACGCCCTGCTCGAAAGACCATGCGAGAATCTCTTCTTCGGTGCCACCGGAGAGCGTGCGTTCCTTGAGCGCGTTGTAATCAACCTTGAGAAAATCGCAGCAACGCTCGTCGAAGCCCTTGCCGAGCCCATGGTGATAGTCTTCCGGCAGTTTACCGGCGGCGTGAAGATGGATCTTGTCGAGCATCCGCCCGAAATAAACAAGACGCTCAGTTTTGAGATAGATACTACGGAGTCCGGGAACGTTTGGCATAGGACCCTATCTCCGCGATTTTCGCTGTTTCGTGCGAGACGAAAAACACCAGCGTCAGCGACGCACCCAATAGACGACCGTCGCGAGCAACCCGAGAGCGAAGGTCGGCGCATTGATCCAAAGCTGGTGAAATGGCACCGGCCAGTGAGCACACGCGTAAATAATAAACACGTGCTTGACCGCGATCAGCACCCAGCAAATGAGGATAAACCGCTCCAGCTTCGGATCGCGCGCCGACTTGGAGCGCACCTTCACCTCCAACACAAAGTTAGGGTCGGGCTCGGTCGCAGGACGACCCATGATGAGCTGAAGCAGATTGGTAAACATGGCAGTTAAACACTATACAGCTCTCGAACTAAAAGTGAAGCCACCAACAATGAATTGCGGGAGAAATAGAAAGTCCCGTTTCAATAATCAGAATCGGCGGTCATTGTGTCTGGACAAAACCCGCTCTCGGCGAGTCAACTGAGGATTGATCCCGTCACGACTGCCGCTCAGGTTGTCGCTGATAACTCCCCAGAAACCCGTCGCTCTGGCTCAATGAACTCCACACAGACTTTTCCTCAATCCAACGGTGCTCATGCTTTGCGTGCAGACGTTGAGTCATTTTACCATCTGTCAAAAGGTGGCCATGAAGGTAAGGCCTGTCAGGGCACAGCCTGTTTTGCCGCAAAACACCTGAATCCCGCTTGTTGGGATGAAGCGATGCAGAACAACCCTCGCGTGTATTGCTTGGGAGAATGTTTCGCCGCCCCAGCCAAAGGGCAGACCAATCCGCGACCACCAGTCAAAATCACGGCACGCGAAAGCATCGTGCTGAGCCGTTTGGCCAATGGAAACGCCCGCACGATTGAGGCTTATCGCGAACAGGGCGGTTACACTGCATTGGCCAAAGCCTTAAAGGGTTCGCCGGAAGACGTGCTCGAAGCCGTCAAAGCATCCGGCCTTCGCGGACGCGGTGGTGCAGGTTTTCCGACTGGGATGAAATGGCGTTCGGTCGCCGACCAACCGGAAACGGAAAGATACGTCGTCGCCAATGCCGATGAAGGTGACGCGGGCGCCTACATCGATCGTTACCTCATGGAAGACGATCCTCACAGCCTGATCGAAGGAATGATCATTGCCGCATTCACCGTCGGGGCAGCCAAAGGCTATATCTACCTCCGCCTCGAATATCCGCTTTCCGGCACGATCTTGCGCCAGGCTCTCGATGATGCTTATGCCGCAGGTTGGCTCGGCGATAACATCGGCGGCACAGACTTTTCATTCGATCTCGAAGTTTATGCCGGCCACGGCAGCTATGTCTGCGGTGAGGAAACTTCACTGCTGAAATCGATTGAGGGTAATCGGCCCGAAGTCATGGCGCGTCCTCCTTATCCGACCGAGAGTGGCCTCTGGGGCAAACCTACCTGCGTGAACAACGTGGAGACGTTAATCAATGTCCCATGGATTGTGAATCACGGCGGCGAAGCGTATTCCAAACTCGGTTTTTCCAAGAGTCACGGCACCAAGGTGCTTTCGTTAAACTCTCTCTTCAACAATCCCGGCCTCTATGAAGTTGAGTTTGGCGTCACCGTCCGACACATTATTGAAGAGCTCGGCGGCGGGCTAAAGGGTGGCGGTAAACTGAAAGGTGTGATCATCGGCGGTCCAATCATCGGAATGATTCCCCCGCACTTAATAGATACCCCGCTTGGCTTCGAAGAGCTCGGCGCGATTGGCGCAGGAGTGGGTCACGGCGGAGTCGTGGCATTCGATGAGAATACTTCGATTCCGGATCTCGTGGAGCACGTGTTCTCCTTCGGATCTTACGAATCATGCGGAAAGTGCACGCCATGCCGTAGCGGTAGCAGCCGCATCGAGGAAATCTTTACCAACGCCATCGCGGGCGACGCCACCAAGATAGATCTGCAGGAATGCCGAGATCTCGTTACAGCTCTTAAACTCACCAGCCTTTGCGGTCACGGCACCGGCCTCGCCCGTTTCGCTGAATCCATCCTACGCTATTATCCCACGGAGATTGAACCATGCTTCAAGTAACCATCAACGGACAGTCTCACCCATTTCCCGAAGGTCTCACGATCAATGAGGCGCTCAATCAGCTCGACATCGAGGTGCCCACGCTTTGCCACGATGATCGCATCGACCCTTATGGTTCGTGCCGCATGTGCTCGGTCGCGGTCAAAGGCGTGAATGGACTCGTCACGGCCTGCAATACGCAGATCCGCGATGGGATGGAAGTAGAAACGCATTCCGAAGAAGTGAATGGCGTGCGCAAAACACTACTCAATCTGCTCGCTAAGGATTATCCCGCCGAAGCCGTTGCCGAGTTTCCTGAAAAACAATTTCATCGCTACCTCAACGAATACGACGTGAAGGCCGGTGGCTCGCGCACGGCCCCACAGCCCGACGTGCCGTTTATGAAGGATAAGACTCATCCTTACATCAATGTAGATATGTCGCAGTGCGTAACCTGCTACCGTTGCGTGCGCATCTGTGAAGAAGTGCAGGGCCAATTTGTCTGGAAGGCATGGAATCGTGGTGACGAAACCCGCATCCTTCCCGTTCAAGGCGAAACCTTGCTTGATGGCGGTTGCGTGAGTTGCGGCGCGTGTGTGGACACCTGTCCCTCCGGCGCGCTGGAAGATATCACTGTGCTTGCTCGCGGCGTGCCGACTGAGTGGACAAAAACAATTTGTTCTTACTGCGGCACCGGCTGCGAAGTGAGCGTGGGCACGCGCGAAGGTAAGATCACTTCGATCAAACCTTCTGATGGTCCCAGTAATCACGGCCACACCTGCGTGAAGGGGCGTTACGCTTTCGATTACGTTTACGCCGATGAGCGCATCACCACTCCGATGATTCGTCGCGAGGGTAAGTGGGAAGATGTCAGTTGGGATGAGGCCATCACTTACATCTCCGGCAAGTTCACGTCGATTTCCGCCGAGCACGGTCCCGATAGCATCGGTGTGCTCAGCTCAGCTCGCGGAACCAACGAAGAGAATTACGTCGCGCAAAAATTCGCGCGACTCGTCCTCGGCACCAACAATATCGATTGCTGTGCTCGCGTCTGCCATTCACCGACCGCTGCGGCCATGAAGATGACTCTCGGCACAGGAGCTGCGACGAATTCTCTGGATGAAATCGAGCTCGCCAAAACGATTATCGTCTGTGGCGCCAATCCAACCGAAGGGCACCCCGTCACCGGAGCACGCATCAAACAAGCGGCTATTCGCGGTGCGAAAATGATCATCGTCGATCCCCGTGAAATCGAACTCACGCAATACGCTACACTTCATCTCCAACTACGTCCCGGCACCAACGTCGTGCTCTTCAATGCAATGGGCGCCGCGATCGTGGACGAAGATCTGGTCGACGAAGAATTCATCCGCACGCGCCTGACCGAATACGAAGAATACCGTGATTTTATCCGCGATTTCTTACCGGAAAAAGTTGCCGATGTGTGTGGAGTGCCGGCGGAAAAAATCCGTGAAGCCGCTCGTATCTACGCCACCAATACTCCTTCGCTCAGTGTCCACGGTCTCGGCATGACCGAACACGTGCAGGGAACCGAAGGCATCATGGCGTTGGTCAACATCGCGTTGCTGACCGGCAATATTGGTAAGCCCGGTTCAGGCATCAATCCTCTACGCGGTCAGAACAATGTGCAGGGCGCACCACACATGGGTTGCGAACCAAAACTGCTCGCCGGTTATGTGCCGCTCTCAGAACAGCGTGATAAGTTCGAAAAGGCCTACGATGCTCCTCTCCCCACCCATCCGGGACTCAACATGATTGACATGTTGGACGCCGCCAAGGAGGGGAAGTTTAAGGCGCTTTGGGCGATCGGTTACGATATCCTCATGACTAATCCGAATGCGAACGAGACGCGACGCGCCTTAGAGCAAATCGATCTCGTGATCGTCCAAGATATGTTTATGAACGCGACCGCTCGCGAATATGGTGATGTGTTTTTACCCGCGGCTTCCTCGTTTGAGAAAGACGGCACATTCATGAATGGCGAACGACGCATCCAACGCGTGCGCGGCGCAGCACTTCCTCAGGGGCTGGCTCGATCCGATTGGGAAATCATGTGCGACGTCGCCAAGGTCATGGGCAAAGGCGAGCACTTCGCCTATCAGACGGCTCAGGAAATTTGGGATGAAGTCCGTTCACTTTGGCCCGATGGAGCCGGCATCAGCTATGCGCGCCTCGATGAAGTCGGCGGACTTCAGTGGCCTTGTTACGACGAGAGCGATCCCGGCATGCCAATCATGCATCGGGATGAGTTCACCCACGGCAAGACCACCGCGTTGCGCCGGATCGAATTTCTGCCACCGCCAAAAGTCACCAGCGACGAATTTCCGTTGGTGCTCACGACCGGTCGTAACCTCTATCATTACAATGCCGCCACGCAGACGGGAAACACTCCCAATCGCACGCTGCATACCACCGATTCGCTCCAGATTTCTCCCGACGATGCCTCGCGCCTCGGTCTCGAAGATGGGGAGGAAGTGCGCTTGGTCAGCAAGCAAGGCGCCGCCGAATTACCAGTCAGCATCAGCAGCAAGGTGAAGCCGGGTGAAGTTTACACCACCTTCCACAATGCTCGAGTTTTCCTAAATCAAATTACGACATCCGAAGTCGATCGCTACACGAAGACTCCGGAATATAAGGTAACCGCCGTGAATATCGAAAAACTGTCCGTAACGGCCAGCTAAGAGTTATTTCTCAACTCACTCGCAAACAATCGTTTACGCGGGAATTCAGTGCGCGCCCCCCACGTGAATGAAACTTTTGGATTTTGCTTGGGTCACAATCCCTACCATGAAAACCAATCATATCGTAATCGCGGCCATCATTGGCTTGAGCGTTTCATCCGGGACCATGTTTGCCGCGGATGAGTCTGAGGGTGATTCAAACGTTAGCATCACATTCACGGACTCCGAAAACTACAGTGATATTGGTGACGGCTTTCCTTCCACAAAAAAGGGGGCCGCCGCCAATCTTGAGGGCATTGAACAATACGTGCAGAAGCAGGCGAAGAAATATCTACCTGCTGATCAGAAGTTGGAAATCACTTTCACCAACATCGATCTGGCCGGTGAATTCGAACCCTGGGGCGCGACCATGGATGATATTCGAATTGTAAAGGACATCTATCCGCCCCGCATCGATCTCCAATTTCGCGTAATAGATGCATCGGGCAACGTCATCAGGGAAGGGGAGCGCAAACTGCGCGATCTCTCATTCATGATGAACCTTCGCCTGAACAACAACGACCCGCTGCGCTACGAGCAAACGCTGATCGATAATTGGATGCGCAAGGATGTGCGTCCGACCAAGAGCTAATCCTTTTTCAGAAAACCGATTTGCGCATGGCCGCGAGTGTTTTACGCTCGCGGCCGTGTCTTTGGGATCAAACCGGATCGATAAATGGTTATGGAGTGTGCGGCTGTTCAAAACTCGCGCCCTTGCCGTAGCGGCCTGTCGCGGCGAATCGGTTCAGGTCAACGAACAGCCCATCAAGCCCGCGCGTGAACTCCATGCCGATGAGATCATCAGCGTGCGCCAAGGCATCATCACGCGTCGCGTGCGATTCCTCGATGCACCCAAGTCGCGAATCGGCGCCAAACTCGTGCCCAACTATTACGAAGACCTCACGCCTCCTGAGGAATACGAAAAACTGAAAGTTCCGAAGGTGAAGCAGGTGGCTCGACGCGAACGCGGCACCGGTCGCCCCACCAAACGCGAACGCCGCTTGCTCGACCAATTCCGCGAAGACGCCGATTAAACTGTGTCATTGCGAGAAGGCCGGAGGCCGACGCGGCAATCCACGATCAATCGGACGGATGCGTATACCGTGTTCGTGGATTGCGTCGCCGTTGCACCGCTCGCAATGACAGTCGATTTGTTTACAGAATGGGAGTTAATCAATTTCCCACCTTTCTCCTCATGAACGTTTATTCCAAATTTGAATCCGAGCTCTCCGTCCGCCCCGACGATATCGATCTCTACCAACACGTGCACAGCACGCGCTATCTCGATTATGTGCTCGCGGCCCGTTTCGAGCAGATGGACACGTGTTACGGCATGTCCATGCAAGCCTTCGCCGATCTGGGGTTGGGCTGGTTTATGACCAGTGCCCACATCCAATACAAACGGCCGTTGGGGTGGGGCGATCGTATGACCGTGCGCACTTGGATTGAGAGCTTCAACGACTCTGGTTGCCGCGTGGCATTTGAAATTGAGAAGATCCCCACCGGCAAACGCGTCTGCGATGGTTACTGCGATTACAGCCTAGTCAGTCTCGCCAGTGGTCGCGCGATCCCACTGCCGGAAGACATCAAAGCCAAGTATTCGATCTAAATATGCCTCCTCGGAGCCGCTTCGAATAGGCTTGTGTCATCATAGACCCTCTGCATTTACTGGCCATCTCGAAAGAGAAAACGTTAGATGACAGGATCTGGTGAGTCGTTAGCAGAGCATAGGGCTTAGTGATGATTTCGAAACCCAAGGTGGGAACGGAACTGGCAGCGGACGGTGTATCTTCGAATCATCAGATGAGTAATTCAAAACTATATGTTGGCAACCTGTCCTTCAAAACGACTGAAGACGAACTTCGTTCACACTTCGGTCAGTTCGGCAGCGTGACCGACGTTTATGTCGCTATGGACCGGATGACCGGTCGTCCTCGTGGCTTCGCATTCGTGACCATGGGAACTGCAGAAGAGGCCCAAGAGGCCGCAGAAAAGATCAATGGCTCCGAGCTCGATGGCCGTCAATTGACGGTTAACGAAGCACGTCCCAAGGAAGAACGTCCAGGTGGCGGCTTCGGTGGTGGCGGCGGTGGCGGTGGTGGACGCGGCGGCTTCGGCGGCGGCGGCGGTGGCGGCGGTGGTCGTGACGGCGGCGGTCGTGGCGGCTTCGGCGGTGGTGGCGGTGGTGGCGGTGGTCGCGATCGCGACCGCGGCGGCGATCGTCGTTACTAATACGACACCGGTCTAATTAACCAAATTTCAAGGGACGGAGCCCACTTGGGTTCCGTCCTTTTTTGTCTCTCCAGCGCTTGAAGAACTGTCGTTCCGAGCGCGGCAAAGAACCATCGTGCGGAACCACAAATCCGCACCCCGCAATGAACATCCAAAATGGATTCTTCGCTGCACCTAGAACGACAGAATTTTTCAATATCATGCCTTTTAAAGCTCTCAATTTATCCGACGATGTTCTCCGCGGCGTCCAAGCCGCCGGTTACTCCGATCCTACACCCATTCAGTTACGGGCCATTCCTCTCGTGTTGGCTGGTGGTGATGTGATCGGTTCCGCTCAAACCGGCACCGGCAAGACCGCTGCCTTCGCCCTGCCGATCATCAATCGCCTCGGCTCCCACAGCAACAGAACCCGTGTGCTCATTCTTGAGCCCACGCGTGAACTCGCGGCTCAAGTCGAAACCGCGTTTCGCGATTTCGCGCGCTTCACCGATCTGCGCACCGTCGCCGTCTTCGGCGGAGTCGGCTATGGCAATCAACGCAAGGAACTCAGCCGTGGCGTAGATATCATCGCGGCCACTCCCGGTCGTTTGATGGACTACCTCAAGAAAGGCACGATCAGCCTGCGCGACATCGATACGCTCGTCTTGGACGAAGTGGATCACATGCTCGACATGGGTTTCCTGCCGGTAGTGAAGGACATCATCAGCCGCTGTCCGCGTGAGCGCCAGACGCTCCTCTTTTCAGCCACCGTCCCACCAGAAATTCAGGCCATCGCCTCCTTTGCTCTACGCAACCCGACCCGAATCGAAGTCGGCGTGCAGCGCACGGTCAACGAATCGGTAAACCACGCTATTTATAAAGTAAGTTTCGGGCAAAAATTCGATCTGCTCGTCGCGCTCATGCAGCGCACCGACTTCGATAGCATCCTGGTCTTCTCTCGCACCAAACACGGTGCTGATAAGATCGCCCGGCGCCTCAAGAAGGCCAATCACTCCGTGGCCGTGCTCCACTCCAATCGTTCTCAAAACCAGCGCATCGAAGCGCTCAATGGTTTCAAGTCCGGCAAATACGAAGTCATGGTCGCCACCGATATCGCCGCCCGTGGTATCGATGTCGCCGGTGTTTCCCACGTCATCAATTACGATGTGCCCGAGAAACCCGAAGACTACGTGCATCGCATCGGCCGCACCGGTCGCGCTCAAGCCGTCGGCGATGCCTTCACGCTCGTCACGCCTGAAACCGAGAAAAACATTCGCGACATCGAACGCTTCATCGGCTCAAAGATTCCCGAGCTCAAACTCGAAGGGTTTTCCTACGGGCCATACGAAGCCCGTCCCGAACGTCCACCCGAACAACGCGAAAGCCGCTCACGCAGCACCTCGCACGGCGAAGGCGCGAGAAAGAGCGGTGGTTTCCGCAAGGGTGCAAAAAAGAGCACGCCTTACGGCAACCGCAGTCGCCGCTAAGTAGCGAGCAGCTGAGCAAACACTCTGTCTGCAGGTGGAGCGGCATGTCCCCAAGACGCTTGCTTCTTCACGCTCCGGCGCGTTGAGGACAACACGCCCCACCTGCACAGCATTTCTCTAAAACCACAGCCACGCTCTATCATAATGTAGGGCGGGATCGCCGTATCCCGCCTTCTAAGTCTTTGGTTAATCGCAATGCGAGATCACGCACATCTCCCCTGTCATTGCGAGAGAGGCGAAGCTGAACGCGGCAATCCACGATTACCAATCGCTCACGTCTTCTTATTCGTGGATCGCCACGTCTACCTGCGGCAGACTCGCGATGACACGAAAGACAATGCGACTGCCTAATCACACTGCGGCTGGTATTCCGCGGCTAACTTTGCATCGTAGGTTCCAGACATGATTACACTTCTCGACGCCGCGCTTTCTCGTCAGCAACTCAAGGCCCGCATGCCGTTTCGCTATGGCATCGCGACGATGACCGAAGTGCCGCATGTGTTTCTGCAACTCACCTTTGATTTCGACGGCACGACGGGTAAAGGCGTGTCCGCGGATCATCTGCCGCCGAAGTGGTTTACCAAAGATCCTGATCGCGATCTCGATGAAGAGATTGAAGAAATGTTCCTGGTGCTGCGCACCGCGGTAAAACACGCGCGCGCTATTTCCGCCGCCACGCCCTTCGCATTCTGGCGCGAGCTCTACGCCGCCCAAGCTAAGTGGGGTGAGGCTAACAACATCCCGCCGCTGCTCGCTCAATTCGGCGTCACTCTCGTCGAACGAGCAATGATCGATGCGTATTGCCACGCTCACTACACGACGCTCGAAACCGCTCTGCATAAAAACCTCTTCGGAATCGAGCTCGGCGCTATCCACGATTCGCTCGCCGATTCACAACCCGGCGATTGGCTTCCCGCTGAAGCGCCGCGCGAAGTATTCGCACGTCATACCGTCGGATTAAGCGACCCGCTGACCGATGACGAAATCCCCGACGAAGATCGCGTGGCAGATGTGCTCCCGCAATCGCTCACGGCTTGCATCCGCTTTTATGGGATGCGTCATTTCAAATTGAAGATCAACGGCGAGACTGCCCGCGATCAGGAGCGTCTTGCCCGCATGGCGCAAATCTTCGCCACCGAATGCGGCAGCGATTACGCCTTCTCCCTCGACGGCAACGAATGCTTCCACGAAGTCGCCACGTTTAAAAACTACGTTGGCGAATTGCAGGCGAAAGTCGGCGATGCGGATTTCTGGTCGAAGCTCCTTTTCATCGAGCAACCCTGGCATCGCAATGTCGCGCTCTCACCCGAGATCGGCGAACTCGCCGCCGCGTGGCCGGATCGCCCGCCGATCATCATTGATGAATCGGATGCGGAACTCACCAGCCTACCCACTGCGTTAAAATTGGGTTACGCCGGCACCAGCCACAAAAACTGCAAAGGCATATTCAAGGGCGTCGCCAACGCCTGCCTCCTCGCCCAACGCCGTTCGCAAGGCCTACCCGCTATGATGAGTGGCGAAGATTTATCCAACGTCGCGCCGGTCGCCGTGCTGCAGGATCTCGCCGCGCAAGCCTGCCTCGGCATCACCAGTGTCGAACGTAACGGGCATCATTACTTCGCCGGGCTCACGCAATTTCCCGCAGCGTTACAAAATGCGATGCTCACTAATCATGCCGATCTCTTCACGAAGGAAGTCACCGGCTGGCCACGCCTTGATGTGCGTGAGGGCCATATCAATCTAGGCACGGTTCTAAGCGCACCGTTTGGCTACGCTGGTGAGCTGGATTTATCCGGACTGGCAAAAGAGACTCTAGACTAAGTCGCCTTCAGAGTTTGGCCGTCGCTACTTTTTCGAGCGTCGCCAAATCGATGTCATGCCCAAGGCCGGGGGCCTCGGGAGCGTGAACATGCGCATCGGGGCCGATACAGGTTTCGACGTTGATCGGATTTCCCATGATCAGGCTCTCGTAGTAGTGATTGTTGCGAATGGCTAAACAGAGATGGGTGTTTTCTACGCCCATACCGTGAACTTCGGCGCTGAGCTGAAAAGAGTCGGCGAGATGAGCCACGCGCAGCGCCCCAGTAATACCGCCTTTGTAAGACCAACTCGTGCGCACCATGTCCGCCGCACCTTGAGTGATGAAGTCGGCCACATTGTAATGGCATCCGTCTGAGGTCTCGGCGGTGAGCACGGGGATGTCGAGCTGATCGCACAGTCGCTTGTAGGCGTTGATGCTAAACTCGCGCATCGGCTCCTCATACCAGAGGTAATCGGCATCCTCCAAAGCGCGACCAAGGAAGAGGGATTCATAGGGATCAAATCCGGCCGAGCCATCATACATCAGCGCGATATCCGGACCCACATGTTGGCGCAGGGCTTGGCAAAGAGCAGCGTCTTTGCGCGCATCTCCCCAAGCGTGAAGTTTGATCGCGCGGAAGCCACGGGCGAGACACTGATCAGCCACATCCAGAAATTCCTCTGTCGTCGCGTAGGTCACAGTGCTGGCGTAAGCTTCGATGGAATCGCGATAGCCACCCAGTAGTTGATAAAGCGGCAGATTGGCGGCCTTAGCCGTGATGTCCCACAAGGCGGCATCCACGACACCCATCATGTAAAGGGGGAATTCCTCGATGCGATCGAGTTCCCAGACTTCATGCCAGAGCTGCTCCTTGAGGAGTGGGTTTTTACCGAGCAGCATCGGCTTCAATCGACGGGCAATCAGATCGATCGCAATCGGCCCCCGCGATACTCGGCTCCAGCCTTCGATCCCGGCATCGGTCACGAGTCGTAGCCACGTTTGCTCGTTGACGGGATCACTCCCCGGCAGACCTTGGCGCCAAACGAAGGGTGTTTCGGGTTGGCTCCGAGTGGAGTAGGCGTGAACGGCGATAATTTTCATAGGGATAAGGGGTTGGTTTTCATTTCGCCTGAGCTCTCGATTGAAGCAACTCTCAACGAGGAAGATTGTTTCATCGGTGATTATTTTCACGACAGAGACTCTAGTCCCAACTAGGATGCGCCCATGCTCGATCTAAACGCGGGCAAGTAAAATGAATACCTCCACAAGACCGACTCGTTTAGAGAAATATAGCCCATCGCTTACTTTGGATTCAAGAGGGTTGGCTGACTCTCGCCTCGCGTTGGGGCTGGCTGGGCTAGGGGGTGCTTGGGGGCCGGTGGATGAGAAGCGTTCACTTGAGACTATCCTCCGTGCCCTTGAGTGTGGGATAGGCGCGTTTGATACGGCGCCGTCGTATCAAGTGGCTGAGACGCTACTGGGCCAAGCCCTCAAACAATGGCACGGGCCCCAACCAATCATCAGCACCAAGGTGGGGCGCCTACCGGGAAAAGACCCTCACGAGATGCGCTACGATTATTCAACTCAAGGGATGCGAGATAGCGTGCGGCGCAGTCTCGACATCCTCGGGGTGAGCAAAATTGATCTGCTGTTTCTCCATGAACCGCATCTCATCCCAATTGATGAGCGCTCTCGGGTCGTGGAGGCAATGCGACAAATTCAAGCGGCCGGGCTGACGTTGCGATTAGGGATCGCGGGTGGGCACGGCGAAGACTGGAACGGTTTAGTAGAGTCCGGCGCATTTGATGTCGCGATGCTATTTCGGCGCGTCGACCCATGCATGCAGGACGGGATTGCCGAGGATATTCCACGCTTACGCAGCGCGGAAATGCTTACCTACGGAGCAAGTCCACTGCACATGGGATTGCTGGGCTCGCGCTATGATGAATTTGTTCGCGAACGT
>Ga0075118_10001263_pt1 | contig 18603 bp, 15 predicted proteins | sample AntAceMetag02UKE_FD_69794 | JGI IMG/M metagenome (GOLD analysis project Ga0075118, IMG submission 69794) | Saline lake microbial communities from Ace Lake, Antarctica - Antarctic Ace Lake Metagenome 02UKE | ecosystem: Environmental > Aquatic > Non-marine Saline and Alkaline > Saline | place...
CATGCCGGCCTGGTTAGGCTGAAGAGGTGTCCACGCCCATGCCCACGCGCGATGATGGCCGTCACCCGCTCAGCATCTTGATGGGTGGACCCTGGGGCGCAATCGAGGCTATGGCACCCACCGCACTTTTCGTGATCGCCTACTTCAGCTTCAACAACAACCTGACCATCGCCGTCGGCGTCGCATTAGGGGCCGCTGGCCTCCTGGCACTCATCAAGATCCGCCGCGGTGAACGCCCGATTCGCGTACTCACCGGACTGCTCGGCGTTGCCATCGCCGCGCTATGGGCGGCCTATAGCGACGACCCACTCGGGTTCTTCCAGGTTCGCGTGCTCGCGAACGTCCTGAGCGCCTTGGCCTTCGCCATTTCCATATTCATTCGCCGCCCCCTGATCGGTGTCATCGTCGGCCCCCTCTTAGGCACCGGCATGCGCTGGCGCAGTGACCCGGACCTAGTGCGCGGGTATTCACGCGCCACCTGGCTGTGGGTGCTGTTGAGTTTGGTTCGCGCCGGCATCCAGGTGCCGCTGATCGCAGCCGGGCAACTCGCCTGGTTAGGCGCAACACCATTTCTTTTTTACGGCCTCGTTGCCCTCACGGTGGCGGGTTCATGGTGGGTCATGCAGCGCACCCTGCCCGCAGGACACCCAGGCATCCGCACTCCCCAATCAGAAACTAGTGAGCCTGACAGGTAGGACACCAAAAAAGATTGCGCCCCATCATGTCTGACCAGGCCACTTCGTCCCCACAGATATAACAGTCCTGCCCGGCTCTTCGATACACGTACACCTCACCACCGTGGCGATCGCGTCGCTTACCCCGCTTCATTGCGGTCGGTGAATGTTCTTCTCGCACGGTGTCGATGCGTCCCACGCGAACACCATCGCGCATGAGTTCGACTAGGTCGTCCCACATCACATCGAACTCAGCGCGATCCACGTCGCGACCGCAGCGATACGGATCAATTCCCGCTCGAAAGAGAGCTTCTGCCCGATAGATATTCCCGACCCCGGCAAAGACCTCCTGGTTCATGAGCAGCACACCGATGGCAGAACGACTTCGCTCCACCCGGGCCCACGCCCGTTCCGGGTCAGCATCTTTTCTAATCGGGTCTGGACCAATCCTGGCGATCAGATCATCGCGCTGAACCGGGTCTAGGACCGCGCATGCGGTAGGCCCCCGCAGATCTGCATAGGCACTGTCGCTTTCCATGCGCACCCGGATGAGGCCCTTGGGTGGCAGCGCGACTCCCTTGCCAAACGTCCACTTGCCGTACAACCCCAGGTGTACATGTAGGTAGGTGTTGGATTCGAAACCGACGAGCAGGTGTTTGCCGTAGGCCTCACCGTGCGTCAGGACACGACTATCAAGGAGAGCCGCCCCTTCCTCGAAACGACCCTGGGGGCTGCTGATGACCATCTCGGTGCCGCGAAACATTCGGGTGATGCGACGCGCATGACGATGAACGACGTGGCCTTCAGGCATTAGCCAAAATCCGGAGCCATCGTTCGAGTGCGCTTAATTTCATAGAAACCCGGGGTTGCGGCAACGAGCAAGGTTCCGTCCCACAACCTGCCGGCCTGCTCACCGCGCGGGGCCGGGGTGACGACCGGCCCAAAGAAAGCCACCTGGGATTCGCCGTCGGGGCCGGGCACCGCGATCACCGGTGTGCCCACGTCTTGACCCACCAGATTTATGCCTGCACTGTGGCTGGCCCGCAGCGCTTCGTCGAAGTCGGTGGACGTCGCCGCGGTGAGGAGGGATCCGTCGAGGTTCAACGCATGCACCGACTCCACCACCGCGTCTTCAATCTCCATCCCCTGCGGGTGAATTCGGGTACCCATCTCGGTGTACAGCCGACCCACTACGTCTTCGCCGTACTGTTGTTGAGCGGCGATCACCACGCGAACCGGACCCCACGCTTTGCGCATACGTTCGGCATACGCCGCGGACACATCAGACCCTTCGTTGAGCACCGAGAGGCTCATCACATGCCAGCGCACCTCAACGGGTCGCACCTTTTCTACCTCGAGCATCCACCGGGAAGTTATCCATGCCCACGGGCAGATGGGGTCAAACCAAAAGTCAGCTGTCGTCATGGCCAGACCGTATCGGCTGCGGATTGATCCGGCCGTGCCAGGATGGGGCTGTGAGCGACCGTGAAAACATCACCCGAGACCACGCACGTCAACGATCAAACCTGATTCGGGTGGATGGTTACGACGTCAACCTTGATCTCACCATCGGCGAGCATCATTTTCAGACCACCACCACGGTCGCCTTCGAGTGCGGCCAACCTGGTGCCAGCACCTGGATCGACCTCATCGCCCATTCGGTCCAGGACATCTCACTCAATGGCACCCCGGTGGATCCGGCAGTCGCATTCGATGGCGCTCGCATTCAACTCCACGACCTACAAACCGCTAACGTCTTGATCATCCGCGCTACCGGCAACTACATGCACACCGGAGAGGGGCTGCACCGTTTCGTCGATCCGGTCGATAACGAGGTGTACCTGTACACCCAGTTCGAATCGGCTGATGCCCGACGCATGTATGCCTGCTTCGAACAACCTGATCTCAAAGCAACCCTCACCCTGCACGTCACCGCGCCAGACCATTGGGCTGTGGTGTCCAACGCACCCACGCCAACGCCGATAGCACTGGAAAACAACTCGTCGCGGTGGGATTTCCCCTCCACTCCACCGATTTCTACCTACATCACCGCTCTCGTAGCCGGGCCCTACTTCCACGTTCACGATGAGTACGAAGGGCCGTTCGGTACGTATCCACTCGGCATTTACTGCCGCACATCCATGGCGCCCTACCTAGACGCCGACGATATCTTTCTGCTCACCAAGCAGGGGTTCGCGTTCTTCGAGAACCTCTTCACGATCGGTTATCCGTTCGGCAAGTACGACCAACTGTTCGTACCGGAGTTCAACGCTGGCGCCATGGAAAATGCTGCCTGCGTCACCTTTTTAGAGGACCTTATTTTTCGTAGTCGTGTCACCGATGCCGCCTACGAACAACGCGCCAACACGATCCTGCATGAGATGGCGCACATGTGGTTTGGTGATTTGGTCACCATGTCTTGGTGGGATGACCTGTGGTTGAACGAATCCTTCGCCGAGTGGGCGGCCCACCACGCCAATGTGCACGCCACCCGATTTACCGATGCGTGGACAACTTTTTCCAACCAGCGCAAGGCCTGGGCCTACCGCCAGGACCAACTGCCCTCCACCCATCCCATCGCCGCCGACATGGTGGACCTCGACGCGGTTCGAGTGAACTTCGACGGGATCACCTACGCCAAAGGCGCCTCCGCCCTTCGCCAACTCGTCGCCTGGGTCGGCGAAGACGAGTTCATCCAGGGGCTCATCGCCTACTTCACCAAGCATGCCTGGGGCAATACGCAACTGAGCGACCTGCTCACCGAATTAGAAACCTCATCCGGCCGCGATCTGTCGGAATGGACCCGGCAGTGGCTACAAACAGCCGGGGTCAACCTGCTGCAGGCTGAGGTGGAACTCGACGATGCCGGTTGTTACACCAGCGTGCAGGTGCGCCAGTTCCCACCTAGTGCACCGGCGGGGGTAGACCAAACCCTGCGCTCACATCGCATCGCACTGGGCTTATACGACCTACAGCCACAACCGAATGGCACCTCGAAGTTGCGGCGGCGGGACCGCATTGAACTTGACGTGGTGGGAGCCAGTACCGACGTGCCGCAACTCTCTGGCGTCGGGCAACCTGATCTTTTGCTCGTCAACGACGACGATCTCACTTTCGCCAAAATTCGTCTCGATGAACGTTCCTGGGAAACCGTTATTCACCACATCGGCGACCTTGATGATCCGCTAGCACGCGCTCTGCTCTGGGGTGCAGCATGGGACATGACTCGCGATGGCGAGGTTTCCACCGGCGACTACCTCACCCTGGTGCTGAGCGGACTTGGTACCGAAAGTGATATCGGCGTGGTGCAGCAGGTACTTCGCCAACTCAAGATGGCGATTGATCTCTTCTCCATTCCGGCTCATCGTGATGAGTATCTGCAACGCCTGTCCGCTGAACTGTGGCAGTGGATATCAGATGCCGAAGCCGGTTCGGACTTTCAGTTTGCCTTCACCCGCTCCTTCGCGAGCAGCGCAAACACCGATGAACAACTCACCCGTGTTCAGCGTATTTTCACCGGCGACCTCGTTAAAGACGGACTAGTGATCGACACCGACCTGCGGTGGGGGCTGCTGCAGCGCCTCGCAGCTACCGGACGAGCCGACCTTGATCAGATTGAGGCCGAACTGCGCACCGACGACACCGCGACCGGAAGACGCCAGGCCGCTGTAGCCCGTGCCGCTCGACCCACACCGGAAGCCAAAGAACTCGCGTGGGCTGATGCGATGGAGCGCACCGATCTACCCAACGCTCTGCTCGATGCCACCGTGGCCGGCTTCGTGCAGCCCGACCAGGTCGAACTGCTCACCCCGTTCCGTGAACGCTTTTTCGCCGACATCGTCGCGGCCTGGGACCGGCAAACCATGGAGATGGGCCAAACCCTCGCGATGGGGCTCTACCCGGCTCTCATCGTGGATCAGATCACGATTAACGCAACGGATGAGTTTCTCGCACGCAACGACATAACTCCTGCGCTACGTCGATTGGTGTCTGAAGGCAGAGACGGCGTACATCGGGCGCTTCGCGCTCGCGATAAGGACGCGCGCGGATAGTTCAACGATCGAGTCGGTTAGGGCTGGTCGATCCATTGCACCGCAGAGCGGCGGCCCTGTTCACCAAGCACAGATAGACCATTTCGGATCCCGCCCACGAGGTTGCCGGCGGCAAACGACGTGGTCATCGACAGGGAAGCAAGTTCACACGCCTCGTCGTCGAGAGCTAGCCGAGCCAAGCGACCTGTGACGATTTCGAGCTTGCGATCTTCTGGGTGGACGGCGATCAGCACGGTGCGCTCTGGCTGCTGCAGTTGCGCATGCATCCGCTCTACGCCCACGCGGCCATCCATCCAGAGCCCGATAAAAAGACTAAAGGCCAGCCCACACTGTTGTTCTGCCGCTTGAAGTGCGCGTTCTAGGTCGGCTAACTGGCCGGGGGACAAACCTGCGCCGTCACCAACGGACACTGCTACCTCCGGGCTTGTCCTCCACCGCAACGGAGGCTTTAGCGGCCTCCACCGATATGCCCGGACCGTTCGGCGTTTGGGTTTGCGCCGCGGGGCTGCTCAACCACAGCGGGGACTGGGCGTAGTCGGCACTGGTGCGCCCCGTTCGTGTCCACGAAGCGCCATAGACCAGCAGCACGACCAAGAGAACGAAAGCCACCGGAATGGCAACAAACAGTCCGAGAAACTCCAGCAGGCTAATGGGCCACGGAGCCTGGAGTCCGTCGAGGACGGGCTCGGTGTCAGCGAGTACGAGCATCGACACTGTGTTCACATCTCCAGCCTAGAGGTGGTCTTGAATGGCCGCGACAACAGTCTCGGTGAGTTCGTATCGGGGTAGGTCTTCTACCTGTACGCGTTCTCCATCCCGGTTCGTGATCGGAATCTGCCAATTCGGGTACTCCTGATAGGTCCCGGGCTGATTTTGGGCACGCACATCGCCCACCACATCGGGTAGTGAAACGCCGATCAACCGGGCCGGGGTTGAGCCGAGGAGGGCATGCAGGGCCGCCACCACATCGGGTATCGCCACCATCTCTGCCTCCTCTTCAAGCAGGCCACGCGCCTGAAGCAGCGACATCCATTCGCCACGCTCGGTTGCGTCGGCGGCCATCTCGGTGGCGAGGTCACCGGCGAGCAAGCTGAGTTCGTGCCTCAACCGCACGTGCTCACCGGCCAGATACCCGGCCGTCGGTGGCAGGTCGTGCACGGTCACCGATGCCAGTACCTCCCGGCGCCAGTCTTCGGGATTGATGATCTGCCCGCTGCCGTCACGTTCAAACCACAAAATGCTCGTACCGAGTAAGCCTCGCCTGGCTAGGACATCCTGGACCCACGGCTCTACCGTGCCGAGATCTTCGCCAATAATCACCGCATCTGCCCGCTGGGCTTCCAGGGCCAAAATGCCCACGAGCGCATCATGATCGAAGGATACGTACGTGCCCTGGTCGGGGGAATTTCCGGTCGGAATCCACCACATGCGAAACAGCCCAAGAATGTGATCGATTCGGATACCGCCAGAATTGCGCAGCAGCGTTCGCAGCATGTCGCGGTAGGGCAAAAAACCCGCGGCCGCCAGTGCATCAGGGCGCCACGGTGGTTGCGACCAATCTTGCCCCTTTTGGTTGTACATGTCCGGTGGCGCACCAACTGACACGCCCTGGGCTAAGACATCTTGCAGCGCCCAAGCATCTGCGCCGTCGTGGGCGACGCCTACCGCGAGGTCGTGCACCATGCCAATAGCCATCCCGGCGCGCTCGGCTGTCCATTGCGCGCAACCGAGTTGCTCATCGGTGATCCACTGCAACCACATATGCCACTGAACATCTCTTGCATTCTCTTCGCGCCACCGCCCAACCGCAGTGCTACGTGGATGCTGGAATTGGCTGGGCCACCTGCTCCATTTCGGTCCAAATTGGGCAGCGAGAGCACTCCACGTTGCAAAATCAACAAGGCCGTCGCCCTGATCACGAATGTAGGTGTTGAGGGCTGCTTGACGACCCAGGGTTAATGGCGCCTGGAACAGAATCTGCAATGCGAGTTCTTTCACTCCCCAGGCACGATCCCGATCGATCAGCGGAGTGTTCTCTATAGACTCTTGGAGCTGTGCGATCGTGCGCTGATCAGTTGCTGGGAGTTGGGCATACTCAAAAACCTGTTCTGGGCGAACATAAATGGGGTTGGCGAACCGCCTTGTCGAGGGCAGGTAAGGGGAGGGCTCCACCGGTGCCACAAAAGTAGATGCGTGCATGGGGTTCAGGAGAAGGAAGTCAGCCCCGTGCGCGTCGGCGCTCCACGCCGCCAGATCTTGTGCGTCACAGATGTCACCAACTCCCCAGGAACCTTTCGAGGTGATTGCATAGAGCTGCAGCATGAATCCCCATCTGCGCGTCGATCCGGTGAGGGCATTCGGTTGTAGGCGACGTGGTGTCACTACGAGGTAACTCTGAACCGAGCCGTTCACCGTGGAGACGTGAAGCGTGTGCCACCCGAGTGGCAGATCATCGGGGATGGTGAAGCTCGCTTCACCCACAAGTTGACCGTCGATCTCTTGAGGTTCTACCCAGTAATCTTGGTGCTGCAACAGAAAGCGCTGATCGTCCTCGGTGACAACACGGACCTCCACCGCGCTGCCGTGGGGCACATGCACGGGCAGTCGGTGGGTATCTCCCGCTATCACCACGAACGCCGGTGGCACCACCAAGCGCCAGGGCCGCTGCTGCACTTCACGTAAGGATGCCGCCACTGACTGGGCAGTCGATGCATCAGCCCCCAGCGCCGCTACTACATCGCTCAGGGTGGCGCTATCGACCTCTACATGCTGCCCATTCTGAGTCCAGTAGCTCGTGGCGACTCCCAGTGCTGCAGCAAGTTGATGGAGCGCAGCGTCGGTTGGCTTAGTGGGCACTGAATTCACCGTCACCACATCGATGGGGTTCGCCCGAGCCACGGACGCGCTGCTTCTAGCTGAACCGCTAGGCCAATCAGGGTTTCATCGCCACCCATGCGACCCACGAACTGACATCCGATCGGTAAACCCTCGTCACTATGATCTAGCGGCAGCGTCATGGCTGGTTGCCCGGTGACGTTATAGGGCGCGGTGAAGGGAGTGAAGCGCTTCTGCGATTCGAAATCTTCGGCCGGATTCGCATCATTGCGCATGCTCCCCAGCAGCGCTGGCAGGTGCGCCAGAGTGGGAGTGAGGATCACGTCGTAGCCGTTCGTTGCCGCCATGGCTGTCGAACTAGCTGCGCGCACTGCATAAATGGCTTGAGCCAGATCCACTGCGCTGTATTGCTCGCCGCGGGTTCGTAGCCATTGCGTGAGCGGCGTGCTCAGGTGAACCTGTTCGTTGCTGAGCGGAATAGTGCGCGCTGACACACTCCAGAGCACCTCGAAAGAGGCCACGAGTTGGTGTGGGAAAGGTGCGGCGATTTCATCCACCTCGTGTCCGAGCTCGGTGAGGAGTTCAGTCGTTCTTTCATAGGCAGCCAGACATTGGGGATCAACGGTGGTGTCGGCAATGACCGGGGTGGCGTAACGACCGATGCGCAACATGCCCGGCTCCCGGCCCAATCGGTTCAACATCGACGTACCGGCCAAGGTATCGAGCAGGGCCACTGCATCACGCACCGTGCGCGCGAGCGGGCCTATCGCAACCAGTTCGCCAAGACCATCGGGCATCGGGCCGTTGGAAACCAGCCCACGTGAGGGCTTGATCCCGACCAGTCCGCAGGCACTTGCCGGGATCCGAATAGATCCCCCACCATCTGACCCCTGCGCAATGGGTGCCAGGCCGGCCGCTACCGCTGCACCGGCCCCACCGCTGGATCCTCCCGCTGAGCGGTTGAGGTCCCACGGAGTGCGCGCCGGTGGTGCGATGTCGTTTTCGGTGTAGCAGGGCAGCCCGAACTCTGGTGTATTGGTGGTGCCGGTGAACACCAATCCACCGGCTCGCATCGCAGCCACAGCATCATCATCAATGGGTGGGGTGAGATGGAGGGCACGACTGCCAAAGGTACATTCAACCCCGGCCATGAAGTTCAAATCCTTCGTTGGGCAGACGACCCCGTGTAGTACCGGAAGTTCATCAGGGTCGGCAACCGTTCGCACTAACTCATCACTGGCATCGGCACTGGCGAGTGCCGCATCCGCCAACACAGTGATGAACGCCCCCACCCGAGCGTTGAGCGACTCTGTTCGGGCAAGGTAATGCTCGGTAAATTGGCGGGAAGTAATCTCGCCAGATCGAATCTTGTTGGCCTGCTCAAGAGCAGTGAAATCATGAAGTTGCCTCGGTGCATCACTCATGGGCCCAGCCTAGGCGTATTCGATGTCGCGAACCGGAGTGCTGACAAGTTCACAATCCCCCTACTGTGACCTCCGTGCCTCCCACCACGCCCGTGCAGCGCGTCGCCGCCGCCTGTCGCTTAATGCACGAGGCTCAGGGGCCACTCCCGGTCAACACCCTCATCGCGGCCACCGGCTGCAGTTCCCGTCAATTGCAGCGTGACTTCGCCGACGTGCTGGACACCACGCCGCGGACCTACGGACGCTCAGTGCGCACGACCCTGGCCCGACATCGCCTCGCTGGGGCCACCCGGGTGACCGATGCGATCTACGACGCCGGCTATGGCTCAGTGCGTGCCTTCTACGAAGAAGCAGCCCAGCGACTTGGCATGAGCCCGCGGGATTACGCCAACGGCGCTCCCCATCATGTTCTGCTGTGGTCCATCACCGATACCGATATCGGCACGGTCATGGCGGTCGCTGCGCCGCAGGGCCTTTGCTCCACCGGTATTGGCGAGCCAGCGGAGTTGATGGAACGGGTGAAGCGGGAATTTCCGGCAGCAATACTCCTTCGCGACGACGGGGCCATGACTGACGTGATGTCGGCCCTGGTTCACCTCGCTGCCGGACGAAGCGCGCCCGATTTACCGCTCCATGTGCAGGGCACCGCGTTTCAGGCCCGAGTGTGGTCAGCGCTGAAAGAAATTCCCGAAGGCGACACACGCACCTACGCTGAGGTCGCCCAATCCATCAATGCCCCCTCATCCGCACGGGCCGTGGCCAACGCATGTGGTGCAAATCCGACCGCGATCGTGGTTCCCTGCCACCGGGTGGTGCGCACCGACGGTTCTTTAGGGGGCTACTACTGGGGTATCGAGATTAAGCGCGATCTATTGCAACGAGAAGCGACCCCATGAAGTACCGCGCATCACAGTGGCTGCCCTTCTACCTACCACTGGCATTGATTTGGGGCTGCTCCTTTCTTTTCATCAAGGTTGGCCTGGAGTCGTTCACACCCATCGGGGTTGTCTTTGGTCGGGTGTTGCTCGGTGCCCTCACGCTGATTGTCATCACCGTGGTCTCTCGCTCATCTCTGCCACCCCGATGGTCATGGAAGTACCTGTTTATTGCCTCGCTCCTGTGGGTCTCCGTGCCGTGGACCCTTTTCGCTTTCGCCCAGACCCAGGTTTCGTCGGCCCTGGCCGGCATTATCAATGCGCTCACTCCGCTCATGACGCTGCTCGCCATTTTGATTGCTTTCCGCTCCGAAAAACCTACGCCTGCTCGCATCGGCGGCCTCATCCTCGGCTTCATCGGCATGCTCGTGGTGGTGGGATTTTGGCAACCACTTGCGCTGGATAATCTGTGGGCAATCGGTGCGATGGTGCTTGCCGTGTCCTGCTACGGCGTGGCGTTCCCCTTTGCTCGGCGCTTCCTCACCGGACCCCAAGCCCAGGCACCCATCCCGGCAGTGTCCCTCGCCACCGGCCTCATGCTGTGGGGTTTGGTGATCTTGGGCCCCATCACCGTGGTCACCGGCATCGGTTCGGCACCCATCAGCGGTGCCTCTCTCGCTGCCGTCGCGGCACTGGGCATTCTCGGTTCGGGGGTTGCCTATCTACTTAATTTCCGCGTCACCCAGCGCGCTGATTCGACGACCGCCAGCACCGTGACCTATCTCACCCCACTCGTCGCCGTCATCGCCGGTTCCGTGGTGCTCGGTGAACAACTGTCGTGGAATCAACCCGTGGGCGGCCTCATCGTCGTGCTCGGTGCGGCGATCGCACAGGGACTGCTGCCGTTGAGGTCCACCGCACGCCGTTAGGGTCAACCGGGTGAGCGACCTGAACCCGGCCAAAGCCCCGAATTACCCCCGACCCGAGCGCCTCGACATCGTCGAAGATCTTCATGGACGACCCGTTGCAGACCCCTATCGGTATCTGGAGGACCCCGACGATCCGCGCACCGTTGCCTGGCGCGATGGACAGTCGGATCTTTTCGCTGCCGAAACCGATGGATGGGATACCCGTGAGCAGTTTCGCGCCAGCATCGAACAACTGATGGGTGCCGGCGTTGTGTCCCCACCGTATTTTCGCGGCAGCCGACAATTTTTCATGCGGCGCGATCCGGGTCAGCAATTCCCGGTGCTCTACACCAAGGACGACGCAGACGCCGCAGAACGGGTACTGCTAGATCCGATGGAGTTAGACCCTGACGGTCTCACCACCTTAGATTCTTGGCAGCCGAGCAAAGAGGGTCATCGCATCGCGTATCAAATCTCCATCGGCGGTAACGAAGAATCGATCCTTTATGTGATGGATACGGCAACCGGAGAGATCGTGGACGGCCCCATTGATCGATGCCGCTACTCCCCCATCGCGTGGCTTCCCGAAGGTCATCAATTCTATTACGTTCGCCGACTCCCACCGGAGGACCTGCCGGTCAGTGAAATTAACTTCCATCGACGCGTCTACCTGCACACCGTAGGAACTGCGACCACTCAGGACGCTTTGGTGTTCGGCTCGGGCATGACGATGACGAACTACTACGGGGTAGAGGTCAGTCGCGATGGACACTGGCTGCAGGTTTCTGCCGCTGAGGGCACGGAGCCGCGCAATGACCTGTGGTTGGCCGACCTGACGTCAAGCCCGGCGAATCGACCGGCATTTCAGTTGGTCCAGGGAGATGTTGATGCCCAAACCGGAATCGATTTTGGCCGCAATGGCCTGCTATACATTTCCACCGATCTTGGTGCACCGCGCGGTCGAATCGCCGTCACGGATGCGATGCATCTATCTGCAGCCCAATGGACCGATGTGATCGGTGAAGATCCCGATGCCGTGCTTGATGGTTTCGCCATTCTCGATGGCCCAGAGCTGCCACGACCGCTAATTCTGGTTATTAAGACACGGCATGTGGTGAGCGAACTCAGCGTGCACGATCTTGAAACTGGCGCACTCGTTCACCGGGTGGATCTACCCGGTGCCGGCACGGTGGCCGGCCCGATTGAGCGGCCAGAGGGCGGGCCGATCGTGTGGTGTGTGTACACCGATCACACGACCGTTCCAGAAATTTACTCCTTTGATGCGCGCACGATGGAGTTCACCCTCTTCGCCACCCCACCGGGGGTGGTGGACGTTCCACCGGTTCATTCCCAGCAGGTCACATACACCAGCGCAGATGGCACCGAAGTTCGCATGTTCATTATTTCGCCAACGCGTACTGCCGAAAAGCCACGCCCCACAGTGCTTTATGGATACGGCGGTTTCGGCATTCCGCTCAGTCCTGGCTATTCCGCATCGGTACTGGCCTGGGTGGCAGCAGGTGGCGTCTGGGCGGTAGCAAACTTGCGAGGTGGTGGCGAGGAGGGCGAGCAGTGGCATCGCGATGGCATGCTCGCCAATAAGCAGAACGTTTTCGATGATTTCCATGCTGCCGCCCAATATCTGGTGGATGAGGGCTGGACGACCACCCAACAACTTGCGATCAATGGCGGCTCCAACGGCGGGCTACTTGTGGGAGCCGCGATGACACAACGCCCCGACCTGTATCAAGCCGTTGTGTGTGTCGCACCGCTTCTCGACATGGTGCGCTACACCACCAGCGAATTGGGACCCACCTGGACGGTGGAGTACGGGGATCCGAACGTGCCTGAACAACTCGACTGGTTGTTGGGCTACTCGCCGTATCACCGCGTTGAAGCTGACGTCGACTATCCGGCAACCATGTTCGTCGCCTTCGACAATGACACCCGCACCGACCCCATGCACGCCCGAAAGATGACCGCTGCGGTTCAACATGCCACGACCGGAACGAGACCGGTTGTGCTGCGCGCTGAGGGGGATGTGGGTCACGGCGCACGTTCAACGACCAAGGCGATCGATGAATCGGCAGACATGCTCGCCTTTATGGCCCGCTGGACCCACCTGGCGCCATCACCCAAGTCGCTCGGACAATGACAATGGACGACACAACGCCTACTAACGACACCTCGATACTTCGCCAGTGGTGGGACGCCCTTGATGTAGTCCCCTTCGACGAGATCATCCGGATCGCGATCATCATCGCAATCGCCGTCACACTTCACGTAGTACTGCGCCGCATTATTCGCATTTTGGTGCGACGAACTGTACGCAACGCACCGCAAAAGCAGCGACACAATCGGGCAGCGCTCATTGACCAAGACAAAATGGTTGCCCAGCAACTACAGGAGCGCACCACTCAACGCGCGCAGGCTTTTGGCACCTTGCTCACCAGCGCCGCCACCATCTTCATCTGGGCGATTGCCACCCTCACCATTTTGTCCATTTTAGGCATTAACGTGACCCCGATTCTGGCCAGCGCCGGTGTTGCCGGAGTCGTCATCGGCTTCGGTGCACAAACTTTGGTCGCTGACTATCTGGCCGGCATCTCCATGATTTTCGAAGACCAACTCGGTGTCGGTGATGTGGTCAACACCGGACAGGTACTCGGAGTAGTTGAAGAAGTGGCGCTGCGCTACACCAGAATTCGTGATTTTTACGGCACAGTTTGGTACGTCCGGAACGGTCAAATGCAATACGTGGCTAACCAATCGCAGGGCTGGACCTTTGTGCTCCTCGACATTCCAGTCGCCGTTTCAAGCGACCTCAACAACGTACGAGACGTGGTGAACGCGGCCGGAGCTGCAATGTTCGCCGATGCCCAGCATCATGACGACCTCATCGAACCTCCCTACTTTGGTGGGGTTGAAGCGCTAGCGGGTGACGCGGTCACGGTTCGCGTCATGGGTCGCATTCATCCCCCCAATCAATACGCCACCGTTCGGGCCGTGCGTCAGCGCATGAAGATTGCGTTCGACCAAGCCGGAATTAACGTCCCCCAGCAGATCATTCAGATTGACGAAATGCCAAGGCGACCAGAAAGCGACACACTGGACTCATGAGCAAGTTGTGTTTAGTGACCGGAGCGACCGGATATGTCGGCGGACGTCTCATTCCGCGCCTCCTCGAGGCTGGCTATCGCGTACGTGTGATGGTGCGACACCCGGAGCGGCTGCGTGATCTGCCGTGGTTCGACGAGGTCGAGGTTGCCGTCGCCGATGCCGGTGACACCGAAGCGGTGGAATCGGCGATGCAAGACGTTGACGTGGCGTACTACCTGCTCCATTCCCTCCAACTCGGCGCTGCGCTCGAAACCGAGGAACGGCGCTTGGCTCGTAACTTTGCCAATGCCGCGCGGATCAACAAGGTGGGCCGCATCGTGTACCTCGGAGGTCTCGCCCCAAATATTCCCCTGGCCAAGATGAGTCCCCACATGCGCTCACGCGTTGAGGTGGGCGACACCCTGCGAGCTTCCGGTGTGCCGGTGGCCGAACTGCGCGCCGCGGTCATCATCGGGTCTGGCTCGGCATCCTTTGAGATGTTGCGCTATCTCACCGAGCGACTCCCCGCCATGATCACGCCGCGGTGGGTGCGCACCAAGACCCAACCCATTGCCGTCCGAGATGTGCTGCGCTATCTGGTAGGTGCGGCCGAGTTGCCGCCGGAGGTTAACCGCCCCTTCGACATTGGTGGCCCCGACGTCATCAGTTACGAAAGAATGATGCACCGCTATGCAGCAGTGGCCGGACTGCCCAAGCGCATTATCTTGCCCATCAATTTACTCTCCCCCGGCTTGTCCAGTCACTGGGTAGGTCTCGTTACTCCGGTGCCACGTCGACTCGCACGTCCGCTGGTGCAGTCACTACGCCACGATTCGGTCTGCACCGAGCATGACATCAAGGCGTACATCCCCGATCCGCCCGAGGGACTACTGGGCTTCGACCGAGCGGTAGAGCTTGCCCTGCAACGAATTAGAGAAGCAGAAGTCACTACCCGCTGGTCCTCGGCTTCCTATCCGGGTGTTCCGAGCGACCCGCTTCCCACCGACCCTTCCTGGGCCGGCGGCACGCTCTACACCGATGTGCGCACGGTCGAAACGCAAGCGCCACCCGAAGAGTTGTGGCGAGCAGTGGAACGTATCGGCGGTGAGCACGGCTGGTATTCGGCCAGTTTCTTGTGGGAGGTTCGCGGCTTGATGGATCGTGCGGCCGGTGGTGTGGGTCTGCGTCGCGGCCGGCGCGACCCGGACCATCTCTTCGTTGGCGACACGGTAGATTTCTGGCGCGTCGAAGAACGACAACCACCACACCTTCTGCGACTTCGCGCTGAAATGAAGATGCCCGGACTTGCCTGGCTGGAGTTCACTATCGACGCCCTTGACGGTGGTGGTTCGGTTCTCCGCCAGCGAGCGGTGTTTTATCCGCACGGACTCACCGGTCACGCCTACTGGTGGTCGGTAGCGCCATTCCACCGTTTCGTCTTTCCCGGTATGGCAGCCCAGGTGGTGCACGAGGCCGAGGGGCACCCTCGGCAAGGGATCGGATCCCGATAGGCGCACCATAGAGCGATAACGGAACCCATCACTGTGTCACCCCGCGATCAACGGTAAAGGAGCACTAACAGAATGGGACTGATCTCCCGCGCAGCATCCCTCGCATCGGTACCGGTGACCACGGGAGCACGCATGGCGGGTGCGGCCACCGCGGCAGCCTTCGGCGCAGATAAGGATGCCATGTATGCCAAGGCGACCGCGGCCTCCATTGAGACGTTGACCTCGGCACTGGCCAAGGCCCGTGGCCCGGCTTTGAAGTTCGGGCAGGCCCTTGCTGTGTTTTCCTCCGCTCTTCCTCCCGAGCAGGCCGCACAACTCGCAGCGCTGTCCCGACTCTACGAAGATGCCACACCACAACCGTTGAACAAGATCACCAAGGTGCTTAACCAACTGCCCAAAGGTGTTGAGGTAGACCCCGAAGCTATCGCTGCCGCCAGCCTTGGTCAGGTGCACCGCGGGGTCTGGACAGATGGTCGCGCCATTGCTATCAAGGTGCAGTACCCGGACGCGCCACGCGTCGTGAAATCAGACATGCTGCAACTGCGCGCCATGGCACCGTTGGTGGGTCGCCTCCTGCCCAACCTCGATGTTCGAGCGCTCATCGATGAGCACGCTACTCGTCTCAGCGAAGAACTGGACTACAACAGGGAAGCTGCCTGGCAGGAACGGTTTCGGAAAGCATGGGCTGCAGACGATATCGTCGTACCCGAGGTGCTCTTCGCGACCAAAACTATCCTCGTTACCGAATGGATTGATGGGACGCCTTTTACCGCTCTGGCCAACGAACCGGGTGAACGGCGCAATGCCGCCGGCCGCGCATTGGCTAGGTTTTCCTTCTGGTCGCCGCGGTTAGTGGGCGCCACCCATGCCGACCCACACCCGGGCAACTTCCGATTGCTCAGCGATAACAGGTTGGCCGTACTTGACTTCGGCAGTGTGGCTGCAGACGCGGGCATCTTCACCCATCTGTTCACCACCACCATGCTGCTCAGCGTTGATGGGGATTTCGACGGTATCCGCCAGGCCTGGGTAGACGCCGGTCTTATCGCAGAGAACACCACCACCGAGCAATTACTGGCGCTACTCGATGTTGATACCCGGCCCTACGACCGGTCTGAATTCACCTTTAGCCGCGAGTGGCTGCAATCACGGTCCCAAGCATGGCAAGACCCCGTGGCAGCTCTCAACGGCGTCAATCAACTGCGATTTCCGCCGGACTACCTGCTCGAACATCGCGCGGTCATGGGCTCCCTCGCCCTGCTATGCAGCATCGATGCCACCGTTGATTTTCGCTATGTCGTCGATCATGTTGATACCGCACCGTGACCGAGCCCACGCCCTATGCACGCTTCGGTGGAGAAGATTTCTTCACCGCCCTCGTGCACGACTTCTACCAACAGGTGGTCGCCGATGCCCACTTGCGGGCGATGTACCCCGATGACGACCTAGGCCCGGCCGAGGAGCGCCTTCGGCTATTTCTGCAGCAGTACTGGGGCGGCCCCACGACCTACTCCGATGAACGCGGGCACCCGCGCCTCCGGATGCGCCATGCGCCCTACCGCATTGACCCCCGAGCGCGTGACCGTTGGCTGGCCTGCATGCGCGTGGCAGTGAACAACCAGGCCATGGAACCGGGCGATGAAGCAGAACTGTGGACCTACCTGGAGAATGCCGCCATGGCGATGGTCAACGTTATTCCCGAACCTGGAGCACATCCGTAACCGCTTGCATGCCTCTCCGCTACGCTCCTTCGCATGACGATCGATACCCCCAGTTCCGACCAACCCTGGTGGCGCACCGCGGTGATCTATCAGGTGTATCCGCGCTCCTTCGCCGATGCCAATGGCGATGGCATGGGCGACCTGCGCGGGGTGATCAACCATTTGCCCTATCTCGCCAAACTCGGGGTTGATGCGATTTGGCTCAATCCGTTCTACCGGTCACCCCAAAATGACGCCGGCTACGACGTCGCTGACTACGACACTGTAGACCCGATTTTTGGCAGTACCGCCGACGCTGAGGAGCTGATCGTTGCCGCGCACAACCTCAACCTCAAGGTCATTTTCGACATCGTTCCCAACCACACATCCAGTGAGCACGCCTGGTTCCAACAGGCATTGACGACCGCTCCCGGCACTGGGGTCTGGGATCGGTATCACTGTGTTCGCGGCAGCGGCAAGAACGGAACTGAGCCGCCCAACGACTGGCGCAGTGTTTTCGGCGGCCCTGCCTGGACTCAAATCGTCAGCCACACCGATCAGGAGCCCACCGGCTGGTGGTACCTGCATCTGTTTGATGCCACGCAACCCGATGTCAACTGGAACAGTCCGGCGGTGCGCGCCGAGCACGAACGGGTGCTGGCGTACTGGTTTGACCGCGGCGTGGATGGGTTTCGCATCGACGTGGCGCATGGGCTGGTCAAGACTGCCGGCTATCCAGACTCTGGTGAACAAGAACGCGTTCTCGGTATTGACGATGACGTACCCGTGCTACCGCAGTGGGATCAACCGGGCGTGCACGATGTGTACCGTTCCTGGCGCCAACTCGCCGATTCCTACACACCCCCACGAATGTTTTGTGGTGAGGTGTGGGTCTCTACCCCGGAAGCTCATGCTCAGTACTTACGCGAAGACGAACTCCACACGGCCTTTAACTTCCACTATCTGCGAACTCGTTGGGATGCATCACATCTGAAGGAAACCATCGACCATTCGCTCAGTACGGCCGACTCGGTTGGTGCACCCTGCACTTGGGTCTTGAGCAATCACGACGTGCGACGCCATGCAACCCGGCTCGCCCCCTGTGATGAGCATGGCCGCCACGACACAGGAGTGGGTGTCCAGCGAGCGCGCGCAGCATCACTGCTCATGTTGGCCCTGCCCGGCTCTGCCTACCTTTACCAGGGAGAGGAACTCGGCCTGCCCGAGGTGCTGGACCTACCCGATGAACGCCGACAGGACCCTGTTTTCATCCGCACCGGTGGACAGAGCCTAGGCCGCGACGGTTGCCGCGTTCCACTGCCGTGGACCTCCACTGGACCCACCTTCGGGTTCAGTTCCGAGAACACCTCCTGGCTTCCCCAGCCGGACTATTTCGCCGAACTCAGCGTGGCTGCCCAAGATGGCGATCCCGATTCCACCCTCGAGATGTACCAACGCGCGCTGTCGTTGCGCGCACAGTTCAGCGCCCTGCACAGCCCACAAATGCGGTGGCTCGACTCCGGCG
>Ga0075118_10001264_pt1 | contig 18587 bp, 18 predicted proteins | sample AntAceMetag02UKE_FD_69794 | JGI IMG/M metagenome (GOLD analysis project Ga0075118, IMG submission 69794) | Saline lake microbial communities from Ace Lake, Antarctica - Antarctic Ace Lake Metagenome 02UKE | ecosystem: Environmental > Aquatic > Non-marine Saline and Alkaline > Saline | place...
TGCGTTGGCTTCGCCATTTTCTAGGCCAGCCAGCGTAAACATTTTGGCAACATGCTTAACATAGCCTGCGCGAATTTTTTGGTTGGCCTCGTCCTCATTGAAGTAGTACTCACGATCAGGTAAGCCAAGGCCACCTTGCCATGTCAGGATCATATACTTGGACGGGTTTTTAAAGTCCACATATTGGCCAACACCAAACGGCGAGCCATAGTTGTATTTGTTGGAATGGGCTAAATACACAGCCAAATCGTCATAGGTTTCGATGGAGGCAATTTTCGCCAACTCAGGTTTAATTGGGTCAATACCCAGTTTATTGCGGGTTTCCATATCCATATAGGACCGATATAGATCACCTACTTTTTGTTCGTCAGTACCTTTGGCAAAATTACCTTCTGATGTAGATGTAATAATCGCCATAACATTATCTTGAGCTTCGTCACGAAGTACCGTGAAGCCGCCGTAACTAGACTTGTCGGCTGGGATTTCGGTTTTATCCAACCATGTGCCATTTACATAATTAAAAAAGTCGTCACCTGGTTTGATCGCCTGATTCATATTTTCTTTGATGACACCAGAGGTGAGTGCTTGTGGGGCAGCGTCATTCGATCCTTCGGGGGCATGGCTGCAGGCAGATAAACTGAGCGCCATGGCAATATAGCTTAGGTATAGTTTCATAAAATTCTCCATTATTATTTTAAGATCGAATAAAGAGTGAATGTTTGTCGTGGCGTATAGCTGTGGGATTACTCTATTAGGACGACTTGAGATATCAAATCAGATTCACACCATCTCAATTTATTGGTCAGAACGTCGAAGATTCAAAGACACTAATACTCCTGTAATTCAATAAGAGCAATTAAAAAGGTTTTTTATCAACTGTGAGGCTCTTGGCTAAGCTTTGCCACTGCTGGACCAGATGATTGCTTGAAAGCCCCTCTGTGCATGGAAATGCCCTTGACTTGAGTTGCCCTGATCCCTATTATGCCCATTCCTTTTTGGGGCCTTAGCTCAGCTGGGAGAGCGCAACACTGGCAGTGTTGAGGTCAGCGGTTCGATCCCGCTAGGCTCCACCAATTCTTTAGGTTCTCTCTATATTCAGAGATAGGGCATAGACTGAGATATTGTTCTGTTGTCGCTTAACAATATATTAACTAGCAAGACCGCACTTCCTTTCCTAATCAAAATGTTTGGACACCATATGGACACCATATGGACACCATATGGACACCACACGCTATCTTCAAAATGCGTATAATCGTGTATGGCTCTCAATTCAGAAAAACTAATCCTAGACAGAACTAAGAGGGCTAATAGTTAAACCCACAAATGAACGTTAGCGGTATACTATGAGTGGAAGTAACTATATCTGCGGTTCAGCTGATTTTTAACCTGACTTTGAAGGCATGTTGTATATGGGGCGATTTAAACTGGCGATTTATGCTCTTCTAGCCATTCTCGCCTTTTGGTTTTTGATGAACGGAACTAACAAAGGTAGAGCTATTCCGGAAGAACTTGTGGACGTGCAAGCTCAGGCGCAAAGCGTTTCGCCGGCTGAGGTAATCCGGAAGTCAACTCTAAAGCCCTCATCTGCAGTGATTGCAATAAATGATCCGAATGACTTTCGGTTACTGGCGGTAGGTCAAAAGTTTTCCATTAAAACTAACACGCAAAACACTCAAGCTTTGGTTGTTTTAGACGTAATTAGCTCATCAGTGTCTTCTAATTTCATTCTTATAACGGCGTCTAGCAGTCCAGGCTCTACCTCTGTGATCACTTTGACAGACTCATTGACTAATATTTTGATCAAAACGACGAATAATGTTTTCGAGTATTCGGGGAGTGACTTTAATGGAGTAGTTGATCAAGTCGGAGACCTTAATCTAGATGATGATATCCATTTCGACGAGCCTGGAGCGATTATTATCCCCGATGATGCGCTACCTGAAGTGCGGTTGGAGCCATAAAGTCATGAGAACACTTCAAAGTATTTACGGCGGCCTATTTCTTTGCGCGTTTGTTTTAGTACTCTCATTCGATATAAAAGCAGAAACACCGCCGATAAATATACATTGCCCGTGCGAAATAGAGCGTATAAATCAGACTAAGGCTAGGGTTAGCTTGTCCATTGCTTTTCAAAAAGAAGTTATAGAGTCGGGTGATTTGTCCATTCAGATGCTCGGTGCGACTAACATTACATTTTTTAGCAGCCGTTATTATGTACTTGGCGAAATTAGCCTTAAGAGTATTCCTTATTCTTCCTCCCCGGTAGATGTCGTCGTTGAGATACCTCTAAATTTCAGACCTGAGGTTGAGCGTTTTATGTCTCTAATTTTAAGGAGCGCTGATGACTTGGTCGATCAAGTGAATTTCCTTGAGGTAGCATCACCGTACTTCAACCCTGGGGGAGCGACTTCGGATATAACATCAAATCTAATGTTTAATTCAGCTGTTAGTTTTGAGTATGACAGTTCAACTTTTTCCCTAAATATTCCTAGTATTAACAGCACTGATCTGAGGTCAATAAGTGAGACTTTAAATCTTGAAATACGTATGTATAACGAAGAGAGAAATTCTTACTTTCCCGCGGCATCGACTGAGCAGTCAGTCACTTATGATCTAGATGGTAATACATCACTTACTATTTCCGACAATCTAGATTATTCAATCGATATTAAATTTCAACAAGAGCCTGATTACCCAAATTTAGTTCTTAATATTTCACGCGGTGATACCCGAATTATGAGATATTCGCTTGATGTTTTGGGTGATGGAGAGTTGCCAGATTTTGCTCAAACATGGACTAATATCGATACGCTACTGGATTCCGATGAAGATGGAACTTCCGATTTTAACGAAAGGGTACTTGGATCAAATCCCTCAGTGTTTGATGAAGTGCCTGTTAGTGTAATTGAGATTGCATTCACCGTTGGCTCGAGCGCTGAAGCCAGTGAGTATGGAGGCGCTAATTTAGATGCAACCATTGCTTATCATGTTGCAGTCGCTAATGCAGCGTTCAAAGATTCGGGTCTAGCAATTGAGCTGAAAAATATAGGTGTCTACTCAGTTGCCGATGATAGTGATTTAGATGCCTCAGCCGTACTTGATGCTATGGAGGCAAGGGCGGGTATTTTTGCTGGCCTAAATGCGTCGTTAGCACGACAGCCTGATTTGTTCATTCACTACAGTACCGTCGACGTAATCGGCACAGGTGGAAGAGCGTCACTCCTAGGCATTCGCAATGACGGTATTATTGATTACAAAAATAAATACGAGGATGGGAACAATAGGGGAGTCGTGGCTATAGATAATTCTAGCCTGACATTGGTTCATGAAGTAGGCCACTTAATGGGATTGACACATTCTCGGAGACAGAATGAAGACGCTTCCATGGGCACCTTTCCTTGGTCACTTGGATATGGTGTTGATGATGACTTTGCAACAATTATGGCTTACTCATCATCATTTAATGCCTCTAGGGTTGGGGTTTTCTCATCCCCAAGTTTATCTTGTGGAAGCAGTGAAAAACCGTGCGGAATAATTACCTCAGATTATTTGAATGGTGCTGATGCCGTAAAGTCTCTGCAGACCACAGCTTTTCAAATAAGCGCCATTTCTAATGGGATAGCACCTGCTCTGACCTTATTAGGTGATAACCCTGCCTATATTTCAAATATTAGTGTGGCATCTGAATTAACAGCACAAGCTTTAGATCGTGAGGATGGTGATATCACTACCTTCATAACCGTTGAAATAATTGCCGTCGCTAATCGTCAAGAAGATGAGTATGTGCAGATATATTCGGTCATAGACAGCGATAACAATACGGCTAAATTATCTAGAAAAATTATTGTCAGAGATGACAATCTAGATACCGATGGAGATGGTACGCCAGATTATTTGGACAATGATGATGATGACGATGGTGTATTAGATAGTGAAGACGCGTTTCCAAAGGATGCATCAGAGACCATCGATACTGATGGAGATGGTACTGGTAATAACAGTGACGATGATGATGATAACGACGGGGTGAATGATGATAGTGATGCTTTCCCGCTAGACGCGACAGAGACGTTAGATACAGATGGAGACAATGTCGGTAATAATTCAGACACCGATGATGATGGCGATGGCGTAAGTGACACATTCGATAAATTTCCACTAGACGCATCAGAATCAGTAGATACGGATGGAGACGGCATTGGTAATAATGCCGATCCAGATGACGATAACGATACCCTCTCTGATGAGGATGAAGCAACCTATGGCACTAATCCGCTTTATGGCGATTCAGACTTTGATGGTCTTCCTGATGCATGGGAAATTCAAAATCTACGTAATCCTGCGTTAGCTGATTATGATATAGATACAGGTATTCATCACAGCTGTGCAATTGATGACACGGGAGTGGTTTGTTGGGGTAGTGATCACTATGGGCAGTCTTCACCACCAGAACTAACTAGCCCCAGGCAGGTTGCCGCCGGATATTTTCATAGCTGTGCACTAGCAGAAGATGGCGTTACTTGCTGGGGAAGCAGCACTTGGGGACAAACAGCGGTTCCTATTCTATCCAATCCTAGTCAAATAAGCTCTTCATGGACGCATACTTGCGCATTAGATGACACTGGCGTCATTTGCTGGGGAGCTAATGACGATGGTGAGACTTCAGTGCCAAATCTTCTCAATCCAACACAAGTTAGTGCAGGGCGAGATTATACCTGTGCGATTGATGATAGTGGGGTAGTTTGCTGGGGTGATACCACAGTAGTGTCTGCCTTAAGCAACCCTACCCAAATATCATCGGGATTTAATGCAGTATGTGCTCTGGATGATACGGGTATAGTTTGTTGGGGAAATACTAGCGTTACCTCAAGCATTCCAGCTGTCAGTGCGCCTATAAAAGTCACAGCAGCATCACAGCATGCCTGCGCACTCGTCGAGAGTGAGGTGGATTGCTGGGGTTATGGAGCTTCTGAGGGCAGAACGTCAGTACCAACTCTACGGAATGCTAGTAATGTAGCGACGCACTACGCGCATACTTGCGCTCTAAACGATACCGGCGTTGCTTGCTGGGGTAACAACTCTTCTGGCCAATCTGATGTACCTAGCTTATTGATTGACCCTGATGGTGACGGTTATAATAACCATGGTGGTCTGGATGCATTCCCATTGGATAAAACAGAATGGCTCGATACCGATCAGGATGGTGTTGGAGATAATGGAGACGCTTTCGCTGATGATCCTCTATATTCCCAAGACTCTGATGGCGACGGTATGCCTGATGTATGGGAAAGCCGCTATGGGCTTGATCCAAATGATGCCTCTGATGCTACCAGCGATATAGATAATGATGGAGTAACAGCTTTAGATGAGTTCTTAGCGGGGACTATTCCTTCAGGCTCAATCGATCTGGATGGTAATGGGCAATATGACGCTTTAACCGACGGTCTTCTTTTGCTTAGAGGTATGTTCGGCTTAGATGGTAGTGCGCTCGTAACAGGCACCATAGCCTCTGATGCGGCATATACCGAATCTGCGGACATTGAGTCTCGCATAGCAACTCTGGGTGATCTTGCAGATATCGATGGTAACGGGCAGATAGACGCGCTTACAGACGGTTTGCTAACACTGAGATATCTGTTTGGCTTGGAAGGCGACACCTTGATTGCTGGAGTAGTGGCATCTGATGCTACTAGAACGTCAGCAGAGGATATTGAGGCTCATTTGAAGACGCTGATGCCTGCGTTGTAGTTTTAGCGGTGCATCCTGCGGCTAGATAGATGTAGTTAAAATAGAAAAACCCCATCGTTTAAGGGTTTAACTATCATTAAAACTCTTCTGGCTCCAAAATGCGTATAATCGTGTATGGCTCTCAATTCAGAAAAACTAATCCTAGACAGAGATAAGCTCATTGGATCGATATGGGAATATCGGTGGTGGATTCTAGATAACTCATGGGAAATGCGGATAGCCATTATCCAAGAGAAACAATACAAAAGGCCAAAAGGAAAACATATTGAGATTCAAGCTGCAGATATTCTTAAGGCTAGAGAGGAAGGCTATTCAGAATGGAGAAGGCTAAGAAGAGGTTATAAAGATATATTCAAATGGCAATGCTTTGACTCCAAACAAGAGATTCCAACAAAGAAAATTATCTGGGAAGGCCTAGAAGAAGATGTCTGGGATATAGATTTTTATAGACACAGCTTCCAAGCTGAAAATCATTTTGAAGATTACTTATTTATCCAAGAGCTAGACTATGACGACTTGATAGGTCTTAACTATGCACTACTCACATATCTTTCCAAGAATCAGCCACTAAAGAAGAATACAGATAAAACTTTATTTGGTTCATTCAGAATAGAAGAAAGGCTCCAATATCATTTCTTAAAAAAACTCAAAGATGTTTCATTAAGCTCAATAAGATTAAAACTAAAAGCTTGGGTGGAAGATGATGAAGATGAACTAGATGAAGAAATGGCTCTTTACACTTTTTATAGAATACATACGTCTAGAGAAAACGATTTTGTCAGCAGACAAGGAAACCATGCACACTTTCTAGGAAGAGAGGCGAAAACAGAAGCAGACGAAAAGAAATACTATGGACTGTTTGAAAAATTTGAATGCGCTCAAGAGAAACGAACCAAAGCTTCTAAAAAAGAAGCTGAACACTATTGGGAACATGGAACAAGCAAGGAGCATTTAACCGCACAAAGATTCTTGGTCGTGGATAAGGATTGGATTTTTTCAGACGAACAAATTGAGAAAGATACCAAGAGGCTACTTAAGGTCATTAAGGCCAGACGAAAAAAATAAGACTACTAAGATATATCCATAATTTTTTTTCAAACAGGAAGGAATACTTCAGCTATGAACAGGTCTTTCAACAGATAAACTTCCTTTTCTCTTCCATTTCCAAAATTTCCAATTTAGGCCGTGTTAGGGCGTCCGAGCGGGGGGTTGGGTACTTGTCCAATAACCGCCCCCAATGGGTTATCTCCTAGCGAGAGATTGGGATATATTGCGCCAATAGGGACACTCCACACATAACAGAGGCTACATATATAACTGTATGGTTCTCGAAGTAAATACTTGCATTTATTTTAAGAGAGAGTGTATGATTATCCTAATGATTACCTTAGGAAATACATAATATGGTCAAAACATACGGATACGCTCGAGTCAGCACAAAGAAGCAAGAGCAACACGGATACTCATTAGAGGCGCAGAAAGACCAGATAGAGGCTTTCTGTACTAGCTATAAATATGAACTCATAGGCTTTGCATCGGAAGCTGAAAGCGGAACTAAGTCAGATAGGCCGAAGCTTAAGGAAGCTTTGCGTATGTGTAAGCTTGTAGACGCGACATTGATAGTGGCCAAGATTGATAGGCTTACGAGGGACTTGCACTTTCTAACTGGCCTACAGAATAGCGGAGTAAAGTTTAAGGCCTTAGATATGCCCGAAGCTAATGAGTCAATGCTACAGATAATGATTACCTTCGCCCAAATGGAAAACAAGTTAAGAAGTCAGAGAGTTAAAGAAGGAATGCAGAAAGCAAGAGAGAAGGGAAAGAAGTTTGGAACCCCGAAGAACTTATCTACTTACTATGAGAAGCTAGAACAACAGGCGGATCCCGAAGGTAGGCGGTGGAAGATTAGAGAAGAACTCGAGACCTTAAGTAGTGGTAAACCTATAAGTAAAGAAACGAAGCAAAAACTAATAAGTGAAGAAACGAAGATTCTTAAAAGTATTAGAGATATATATGCGAAGGCTCCAACAGTAGCGAGAGAGGAGAAAGCATTAGCAAGAGCAAGGCTTATCTATCCCGACTATCAACAATGTATCAAAGAAGGCCAGACATCTATTAGGCAAATCGCAAAGTGTTTAACCGACAAAGGGATTCCAACTCCTAGCGGTAAGCAAGGTTGGAACTCTGGGAATGTCCAAACACTTAAAAAGCAAATAGCTAAGATAGAAGTAGATAAATGAACTTATTTAGCGTTTTTTAAGATATAAGGGGCTTTCTCGCGTCCCGCCCCCCGAAATTCCTTTCCGCTAATTTACATTTAACCCCCCATTCGTAAATAGAATTTATCGGTGGTTAAAGGTATTTACCAAGCTTCTATGTGTATGGTTCTCAAACTCAATTCTTGACATGAGAGGTCAAATTTAGTATAATAAATGGTATAGAAATTAAGAATTTAAGCTAATTTCAAGAGCCAATTCACGCTCAAGGTATTGTGGAGATTACAGACAATGCCTATATCAAATCACAGAACCGATTACACAAATTCAACCCAAGAAGTCTACGACATGGCTCTATACAAGGGCTATAAGTTTATCAAAGGTAGAAACTTAGACTCATGGCTATCCTATGGGTGGTCAATACTATTCGAGAGACCAATGTCAGACTTCGATATAACGGCCATTAAAGGATTCTTGACTAAGAAGAAATCATTAGATTTAAAAATCAAATGTAACGAAAAGCTTACACATAACGACAGAGTGTTTAAGAACAATTTTATTGGGAGAGACGGATACATCTATATGAACAAAATGATGTGCAATGGAGAGTTAGTGAACCCAAAAGAAACAGCAAGGCTCAACAAATTACTAAAACAAGCAGAGAAGGACAGATTGGCCAGATATGAAGAATACGAAATAAAACATCTTCACGAAATGGCACAAAAGCAAAAATTCAACAATGCAGGATATACATACAAAGGAAGAAAAATTACATGGGGTTGATAAACAAAATAAAGGAATCTCTTGGTGTGGAGAAGCTAGACACAAAAGAAGCAAAAGAACTCTTGAAGGACTTAAGAGAAGAAATAGAAACAGAAGAAAAAGCTACTACTCAAGATGAAGTTCAAGCAAAGCAAATCGAAGATAAAGAATGGGCTAATAGAGTTATAGAGGCTCAATCCAATATTCGTAATAAAAACAAAAGGCATATCAATATGCAAAAGCAATTAAGGATAAGCCCCCAAAGACAAGCTTATCTTCGCAAACTTGGGAAGCTTTAAAGACATATAAAGCTCCCAATAGGAAATCAAGCATTGAGGAACTCCGTGCCTCTTAGGATACACCGCGTTAATGCTTGGTTTCCGACCTAACAACAAGCTAAAGGAATAAACATGAAAGCTCTTAACAGAGAACAGAAATACTTAATCATATCTGAACTAGCCTCTTGGTATTCGCCGGAGGAACTTAGACTATTGTTCGATATCAAATACAACGAAATCTATTACTACTGCAATAAATATGGGATTCCAAAATATAGAGAATTTCAATCACAGCAGAAACAAGAATATCTAAATGGCTTTGAGGCATGGAAAGAAGAGCAAAGAGAAGACAGGCTAGAAGATGTTAAAGGCCAACTTGGGCTATGAAACTTTATACCGATAGATATATCCAAGAAAAATTTGATACTTATGAGGACGGAATATATCTAATAGAAGCGGGACAAGGGTCAGGCAAAACAGAAAAACTTAAAGACCTATACGATAAAAAGGTCTTACTCGTTGGGGCTAGAAATAGACTCGGCCAAGCAACTGTAGAAAGATTAGGGTATATAGAATCAACTCATATCAAAGAGGAAGAGCTCGGACTTACTTATAACGCAGAAGAGCTCCAACAATTTCAAAATATATTTATCAATATAGCTTCACTTAAGAAATTCACTTGGCCACCAGAAACAGACCAACATAAACCAGAATACTTTGTCGTTGATGAAGCATTACTTGTCTGGTTATTTATGTTGGACGATAAAGACATTGTTCCATATCAAGCATATCAAGAATTTCTGGCCAGAATCATTCACACACCAAAAGTTATTTTAATGGGAGCTACATTTCCATACTTCATAAGAAAGAAACTAAAAGACCTAGCTCAATATAGAAAAGACAAAAACTACCAACATATCAAATACCAACACCCATTCTTAGAAAGAACAGAGATTCAATATGTATCTAGCGGTGCTGAACTCGACAATGAAATAGCAGAGGTAATGGATAGAAGGCTAAAAGGAAAGGGCAACAGATTTCTATTAAAAGATGAACTCGCTACAGACCCAAACCATAGATATTCTCCCGCATATAAAGAAGGCCAGAGATACTCAAAAGGTGTTCTTGTTGTTTCCGAAAGAGGAGAATCGGTGGAGACTGTCCAATCTAAATGGCAAGAACACTACCCAGAAGCAAACATCATCTCGATATGGGCGGGGAACTCAAAGGAATATGATTACTTGCTTGAAGGGCTAGGCGACCCCGCTAGGGCTTCAGATATAGATATGATTATTACTTCTCCTTCATGGGGAACCGGAATCAACATTAGAAACTTTGCGGAGCTTACTGTTGGGGATTATGGCTATATTCCAAAGCCCATACATACAGACGAAGACATACTTCAAGCAATGTGTAGGGATAGAGATTCAAAGAGGTGGGTAATATGGCCAAGAAATGTTGACCCAACAAAAAACAAAAAAGCTTTCGTTGGGGACTTAAATCAAGAAGTGAATTTGATAAAACATTTTGAGTTTCACGGAATAAAAAAAGACGACTTTTACGAAAGAAACCCAATCACTAATGAAAGTCAGCCCAGAGATATTGAATACATGAGAGACAAAATAAGAATCTCGGTATGGAAACATAATCACAAAAAAGATAGGTGGCCACTACTAGAGCAAGAAACAAACAAGCTCGGAGCTCATTCAGAAAATACATACACCAAAGCAATAGAAAAGAATCTCCCAAAAAACCATTTCAAAGATAAATGGACTAATGAAGCTTTCTTAACTAAAGCTGTAGCGGGGTTGGGGAAACCAATAGAAGAGCTAACAGAAAAAGAGAAATGGGCTTGGCAAAACAAACACAAATTAAAAGACCGCCAAAGGGCTAGAAAGGAATTAGATACCAAAGCTTGGCTAACTATAGATAAGACATTAACGGGAGCCAAAGAGAAATTCTATGTTCATAAGTTAATTGAAGAGACTAGAGAATTATTTATGACACTCACAAACGAAGAAAACATTATATGGCTAGAGATATTTAAAGAGTCTAGACAATGGAAGAAGATAATTGCTAACAGAGGACGAATCAATAAGATTCTTAACAGCAAAGGTTGGCTATTCAAAGTTAAAGGCGAGGTAAATCTAGACCCACTCCATTTTCTAAAAGATGTACTAGAAGAATTTAATTATTACTCTCAAATCCAAGCGGGGATATCACAAACTAGAAAAGGGCTTCAGGCTAAAGCTAGAAAAGATAATCTAACAGCGTTCAACAAATGGAAGAAGCTACAAGATAGAACTCATCTAAGAATACAAGACTACTTATTCCAATCTCTAGCAGAGGGGCAAATTGAGATAAAGGATTTAAGCTATACAACAAAGAAATTCTTATTAGCCTTTGACCATATCGTTACAGAGGAAATCGTCCATGTGTGAGGCATTGTTTAACCTACTATTCAATTACTCCGTCTGTAATGTAAATGAAAGACGGGGTGGAATTGATTGGTTTAACTTATGCCTAATCACTACAGGGGATAACTGCTCTCCCGACATAAGGAATAACAATACACTCCCTACGCTTATGGCTACTCATAATGTCAATTCCAATGTCGGGGAGAGAAACCTTCCCATTGAACAGGCAAATCAAAAAAATATGGTTATTGGAATGGGGATTATTTGTGGGTAAGAATAAAAAATATATGAACGAATTTTCGCTAATTAACCTAGCTAATAAGATTGAAAACAATGACGGAGATATGACTGATGATGAACTTAATATCCTTATGGATATGTTCTACCAGAAATACGGATCTTCAATGTTTGGAAGGGCTTTAAACCCACGATTCCTAATTCCAGACTCCCCAGAAGGAATAAATCTTGAAGGAGAAAGGCACACAACAAAAGAGGAGACTCTAGCCGTTAGAAAATGGCAAGAACAAGAAGATATAGATTATATAGACGGTATTGAATTTCCAGATAAATCTATAAGCATGGAATTTATGTGTGAAAGACCAGAGAACTGCTCTTCTCATAAAGGTTATGGAAATAACTGTAAATGTATAAGAGAAAATTTTGAGAACCCAACTCAATTCAACAAATGGGTAGATAAACAAATTAACGAGCTCGGCACGGAGCTCAAAGGGTTACTTCCTTCCAAATAATAAAAATTGTCTATTAGCGATGATTAAAGGAATGAAGGAATATTAGAGAAAAACTTAATGAACAAAATAATTGATTTTACGAAGAAGAAATTAGAGAGGCAAAGACAAGAATATGTACAAGAGTTAGATACTCCTCTGGTAATAACAATGAGAGAGATAGAAGAAATGGCTGTAGATATTGTTATGGGCTTTGCTGAAAAACATGGAATAGAGGAACTACTCACGGAAAAAATGATTGAGGACAATCAAAATGGAAATATATGAAGGGCAAAATTGCACTCCCAGCGAAATACAGTTTTTTGAGACTTGTTTTTTAGACGGAGACAAGAAGATACAACTACAAGGAGTCTCTTTGAGGCTAAGAAAAGCGTATGACGATTATTACGCTTACAGGAAAGAACTAAATGGCGAAGAAAACGCGAATACCTAAGAGACAAGAATATAAATATAGAACAATTAGAAGGGGGCTTGGGTCTGGCTTAATACTAGATGAAGTTTGGGCGGAGCAACTTAAGACTCACTTAGGGGGAGAATATAGAAATGAAGCTGAAACAGAAGCCGCTCTCAAACTAACAGGATTTCTAGAGGTATTTGAAAGAAATTTTAAATTTATGGCCACCAAGCAAGACATGAAAAGAATGTTTGCTTTGAGCGAACAGAGAAGGTGGGATAAAGGCTTTGGATTATCTAGAGAAGACGCTGTAGCTAGATTATTTGTAGACGGCAATCCAAGAAAAATAAATCTATCGTCAAGACCAAGCGACCTACAGGCCAAACGAGACTATCCAAACTATGTTTCAAGATACGGCTCATCAAAAGGAAAAATAAGCACTACCCAGATTGGAGCTCAAAAGGTTGTCAAAGATTTAAAGGCAATGTTGAAAGCAATCTTTTCAATAGGAGACGGAGCAAGACAAAGAGCCAATATGCCTAAAATGAATGTAGAAAGAACAATCAGCAAGACTATAGACAAACTATAGCGGGGTTGTATGGTTCTAGAATTTCGTTAGTCAGACCTTGTATTTATTGACTGTATGTTTCTCGTTTTGATTAGAACGAGTTATACAGATTAGCGGTGGCAACATATCTCCTACATAAGCAATTTCGTTTATGTGAAATGCTCGAAAGAGCTAGGAGAAATATCATGGCTTTAACGCTAATAAACCCAAATGATGTAAAGATGCCTAGTAAGGCAGAACTTACGCCAGAGAATAATGTAAAAACAATTCAGAACTCTCTGAAGAACTTTTTAGCTTGGTACTACGATACAGGTATCAAGACTTCAAATACAAAACCAAGAAATGTTGTTGTTCAAAGAGACAACGGTAAAAACTTAGCAATTAAAATTTCTAACCACACCTGGAATCTTGTTCCTCTTGATTATAGAGATGATGTTGAGCAGATTCGAGAGGTTATCAGAGACCTTCCAGAATATACCGAGAGACTTTTTGCATTTAAGAAATGGTGCAACAAGATAACAGGTGTAAAGGACGGGGCTAAAAAGCACCCAAGACCAGAGGAGTCACTCTAATGGTTAATTCAATCAAAGAACTAGACATACGGGCAATAAATTATTGCCTTATGTTGCGGAGCAGAGGCATACGCAAAGGCAACGAAAAAGCTAGGCATAGAACCCATGACTGTATCGCTTGGAGGAACGAAAAAGGTCAGCTTGTCGGTATGCTTCACATTACTTTTCCATGCGACCAATACCCAGAAGGATTGGTTGTTAGGAACTTATATTCAAGGAAGGCGGCATAGGGGGAAGCATAGCTTCCCTTTTCCCTTTTCCCTTTTATGCTAAGCTTAGACCAGACAACAGAACAATATCTCGCTAAACTCCAAGGAGCTAGTGAGATGAAACTTATTAAATGGCGTAAAGATAGAAGCGTTTGGGAAACTGAATGGCGTATCAACGGGAAAAGAAAAAGATCCACACTAAAGGGATTTACTAAATCCCAACAATCAGAAGCAAGGGCGTTCGCCCTACACTTATACCTAAAAGACCTAAAAGGAGACTTGCATGAGGAATGTCAAACGACATTCAAGGATATGTCGGAGGTCTACTTTAGGAATCGCGGAGAAATTCGGGATAACGGTAAAAATTACCGCATGGACATACTCTATCAATTTGTTGGCGAAGTTAAGCTCAACGAGATTGGCTTTGCTCATTACGAAGCAATCAAAAAATATCTAAAGATAGAACGCAAATGCAAGAATCAATCTATAAATAGATATTTAGCCGACTTGGGAGCTGTAATGAACTTAGCTAAAAGGCAACAGGTCATTAAAGACTTCCCACCCATTCTTAAATTAGAGAATGAACAAGAAAGGCTTAAGAGAAATTTAACTCTTAAAGAAATAGAGATTATTCGTTCCGTGATAACACCTTATCTTAGAGACCCGTTCGAATTTGCTTTGAGCTCTGGTTGGAGAAAAGCAAATCTTGTCGGTCTTACTAGAAAACATCTTACAAGGAAAATAGACGGCACTTGGCAAGTTAATTTCACGGCAATGGAAATGAAAGGGAAAGTGGCCTTCGAACATCATTGCTCAAAACTTGAAACAGAAAACATCAATAGAAATATATCTCTAGAACATGAATATATCTTTAGACGAGATATCAAATTAAATGGAGCTAAAGACAAAGGTCTAGGAGACTTTAAAAAAGCGTTTCAATCCACAAGAGAGAAATGCGGTTTCTATTGGACTTGGCATTGGACTAGACATACTTGCTCTACTGTATTGGGTCAGGAAGGTGTATCGGATAGGCAGATGAACTCACTCATGGCTTGGTCTCCTAAATCAAGAATGGCAGGGAATTACACTCACATGAGAAATGAGAACCTAATAGACCTAAGACAATCCATAGAGAATCGTGGACACCATATGGACACCAAAAAACAAAATCGCAGAATCTAGAGGATATCGGGTATACTTGTAACTGCGGTCTTGCCTATGTCTGAAGCACTATCAGAAGGTTTGCGCTCCACACAAGAGACTTTGTGTGGCACGCATGAGAATTTGTCTGGCAGTGTTGAGGTCAGCGGTTCGATCCCGCTAGGCTCCACCAAAAAGACAAATCCCTCGCACGTAAATACGAGGGATTTTTTTTCAGGTCGCTACTGCGGCTCTAGCTTAGTCTGGCCGAACCCTTGGTGCGCTCTTATTGGCAAATGCCTCCAATCTTTCATTAGAAGCCGGCTGAGTATTGACAATTCCTGCCATAACAGATTCTGCGTAGGCTGCATCTAACGCTGACATATTCTGCATATGACTAATCGCAGAGCAAATAGCAAAATTAGATAAGGCTGGATTTTCAGCCGCTGTGCGCGCAATGGCCATCGCTTTATCGTCACTTGAACCATCGATAAGATACTGACATAAGCCGACCTGTAAGGCTTCTTGTTGTTTATAGACTCTGCCGGTTAACATCATATCGATCATGCGAGCTTTACCAACAAGGTCGGCAACACGAATGGTTGCGCCACCGCCGGTAAATAGGCCACGCTGGCCTTCAGGTAAGGCAAAATAGGTGCTCTGGTCAGCCACGCGAACGTGCGCGGCGGAGGCAAGCTCTAGGCCGCCGCCAACTACTGCTCCTTTGAGGGCGGCTATGATTGGAACACCGCCATATTCCATTTTATTAAAGGCCTCATGCCAACGCAGACAGATATGCATAAATTCTTCAGGACGACGCTGCTCATTGTGGTGTTCGACGAGGTCTAAACCGGCACAGAAATGGTCGCCTTCAGCTCTAAGCACGACTGCTCTGGCCCCCATCCTAGGGAGCTTAGAAAAAACCTCGATCAACTCCTCAATAGTTACAGCATTTAAGGCGTTACGCTTCGCTGGGCGCGATAAAACAACCTGTACAATGCCGTGTTCGTCACCGATGAGAGTGAGATTTTCGAGATCAAAGTTATCGAGTTTTTCCAAAATAGTTTCTCCTAAAATAGCGTGAGCTTCATAGTGTTAGATTGCATTCTTAGTGACTTCTAAAAAAACGAGAGTAAAGTTAATTCAACAGCCCACTTCGGTAGAATAATGTGGTTCAGTTTAATTGGCCACTGCGCGCCAGCGCCCGTAGCTTATATTTTTGAATTTTACCCGTTGATGTTTTAGGTAATTCGCCAAATATTACTTTTTTCGGACGCTTAAAGCCAGCGAGATGAGTTCTGCAAAATACTTCAATTTCCTTTTCAGTAACCGGGGCTCCGTCTAGGAGTTCTAGGAAAGCAAGAGGCACTTCGCCCCACTTGTCATCCGGCAGAGCGACCACCGCAGCGAATGCTACAGCTTCATGCCTATGCAGTACACTCTCAATTTCTACGGAAGAAATATTTTCACCACCGGAAATAATGATATCTTTTAAGCGGTCTTTAATTTCGGCATAACCCTGTGGATGCATAACTGCTAAATCGCCAGTATGGAACCAACCGTTTTTTAAGGATGCTGAGGTATTCTCGACATCTTTCAAGTAGCCTTTCATCACAGTATTACCGCGAATGAGTATTTCTCCGATCGATTGTCCATCGGTGGGGACATCTTCCCTAGATTCCATATCCACAATACGCATACCTGCCGTCTGAACCATCGCGGCACCTTGCCGAGCCTTTAGTTTAGCTCTTGCTTCTTCATCGAGATTATCCCAATCGGAATTCCAGGTACACATAACCGTGTGGCCATAGGTTTCGGTCAGTCCATACACTTGGGTGACATTAAAGCCTAATTTTTCTATGCCTTGCAATACCGAGACTGGAGGCGGGGCTCCCGCGGTCATTAATTCGACAGTATGCTGACACGAGAAATTTTTAGCTGCGGGTGAATTAAGTAGCATACTTAAAACAATCGGTGCGCCGCCAAAGTGAGAGATATTATGTTCTAAAATTGTTGAAAATATTTCCTCTGGAACAATGGCTCGTGTACAAAAAATGGTGCCTGCCAACGCGGTCATTGTCCACGCATGGCCCCATCCGTTGCAATGAAACATGGGAACTGTATATAAATAGTTAGGGTGACGGGGTAAACCCCAGTCGGTGATAGTTCCCATCGACATTAGATATGATCCGCGGTGATGGTAAACCACACCCTTGGGTCGACCGGAGGTACCCGAGGTGTAGCTAAGGCCAATGGCGTCCCATTCATCGGTTGGCATATCCCACTGGAACTTATCTGTGCCGGTCGCTAAAAATGCTTCATAGTCAGTAGCGCCTATTGCCGCTGGGTTAGCAATGTTCTGCAGATCTAAGATATCAATGACCAGTAAATCGCTGTCACCATGGATTTCAAGTGCTTTTTTTACTTGAGGGGCAAGTTCGTAATCAACGATAAATACTTTTGCTTCTCCATGGCCCAAGATATAGGCGATGGTCTCATCATCCAGGCGAGTATTAATAGTGTTTAACACCGCGCCACACATGGGTATGCCAAAGTGAGCTTCTACCATTTCGGGTGTATTTGCGGCCAAAACAGCGACAGTATCGCCTCTGCCGACACCAATCTTGTTCAGTGCTGAGGCAAGCTTTATACAGCGCTTATAGAAAGCTTGCCAAGAATAACTGCGGTGACCGTAAACGACCGCACGACGATTTGGAAACATCAGTGCGGTTCTTGGTAAAAAGGAAAGTGGGCTTAATGCGTCATAATTCGCTGCGGTTATAGCGAAGGCATCAAACTTGTTGTCGGTCATGGATTTATCCTGATTACAGGTGGCTGCCTCCCTATGTGTACTGCGCTAAACGGGCTCTTTTTAGTTTCGATTGTCGGCGATGGTCGCGCGATTCGCTCAGCGGGTATCCATGGAAACACACTAACAGTAGCAGTTAAATCACCCAAAGCACATTTTATTGTTAACGGTGTATCTATCGAGGAGAGTTCGGCTGGGACGTTGGCAAAGCCAATATTTCTTCCCAAACGCGGTGAAAATATACAACGTGAAACATAACCAACATGCTCATCACCGCTGAAAACAGGCCATGGATGCTCAGGTCCAGCCTTGATGGGATCACCCGCAATCTCTATGCCCACCAATTTTCTTGCAGGGCCGTTTTCTTTGATCTTCTTTAATGCCTCCTTGCCAATAAATTCAATATCTTGATCTACATCAACTAGGCGGTCTAAGCCAAGGGTATATGGGCAATCGTCTCTGGTAATATCTGAGACATAGGAGAGCAAGCCGCCCTCAATACTACGTATAGTATTTGGAGCTGCCGGTGCTATATTGAATTCTTGGCCAGCGTCTCTGACCATTGCCCATAATTCATTGCCACGCGTTCCATCGCGGAGATAGAGTTCGTAGCTTATTTCGCCGCTCCATCCTGTTCGAGCAATGACCATTGGAATACCGGCAAGCGAAGTTTCACGTGCGCGATAAAAACGTAAATCATCGTGCTCGCCATTAAACAGTTTGTT
>Ga0075118_10001269_pt1 | contig 18544 bp, 16 predicted proteins | sample AntAceMetag02UKE_FD_69794 | JGI IMG/M metagenome (GOLD analysis project Ga0075118, IMG submission 69794) | Saline lake microbial communities from Ace Lake, Antarctica - Antarctic Ace Lake Metagenome 02UKE | ecosystem: Environmental > Aquatic > Non-marine Saline and Alkaline > Saline | place...
CCAGCAACACTTCGCGTGCACCCTGTTGAGCCACCTGCTGAACCTCGTGGAGAACATCGGAAGGCCTTCGCGAGGTAAACGCTCCCCGAAAACTTGGGATCGCACAAAATGTGCAACGCCGATCACAGCCCGAAGCGAGTTTAACGGCAACGAATGCATCGGTCACCGTGCGGGCGAGACCGGCCGTGCCCGGCACACCATCGACGCTGCGCTCAACCGGTGACAGGGGCAGGAGCAGGCGACGGTCGCGCGGGACATGTGAGGGCACTGCCTCACCGCGCAGTACCTGGTCTACCACCGATGAAATCGAGGTGTAGGCATCAAAACCCACCACGGCGGCTGCCTCGGGTAGTTCAGCAGCGAGATCGCGGCCGTAGCGTTCGGCCATGCAGCCGGTGACGATAACCGGAGCGTGGTCGGCGGCGGACAGAACGGTGTCGATGGAGTCTTTCTTAGCGCTGGCAACGAAAGCGCAGGTATTGACCAGTACCGCATCGGCCCCCGACTCCTCGTCGGTGACCTCCCAGCCCTCAGCCGTGAGACGGGCACGCAGTTCATCGCTGTCGACATCGTTGCGCGAACAACCCAGGGTCGTCAGTGCAAGGCGGCCACGGGTCACCAGTACAGCCTAGGTGCTGGCTGCGAACTAGTCGGTGTCCGCACCGCCGGGTGCGGCTCCACCGGCACGCAGGCTGGCGATGAGTTCGGCCATGGCCTCGGGGGAAACGAAAACTTCCCTAGCCTTAGACCCCTCGCTGGGCCCGACAACGCCACGGGACTCAAGGAGATCCATCAGTCGACCTGCCTTGGCGAAACCCACCCGCAGTTTGCGCTGCAGCATCGAGGTCGACCCGAACTGGGTAGACACGATGAGTTCGGCCGCAGAACACATGAGGTCAAGGTCATCGCCAACCTCGGCGTCGATCACCTTTCCGGCGGCTGCCGCTGCAGTCACGTCAGCACGATATTCCGGATCGGCCTGTTCACGGGTATGTCGCACGAGTGCACGTATCTCGGCCTCGGACACGAACGCACCTTGAATGCGCGCCGCTTTCGATGAACCCATGGGTAAAAAGAGTCCATCCCCCTGGCCAATGAGCTTCTCCGCCCCGGGCTGATCCAAAATCACGCGACTGTCGGAAAGCGAAGAGGTGGAAAACGCCAAGCGGCTAGGTACGTTGGCTTTGATGAGTCCGGTCACCACGTCGACGCTGGGACGCTGGGTTGCCAGGACAAGATGAATTCCGGCCGCACGGGCCAACTGGGTGATCCGCACCACAGAGTCTTCGACGTCGCGCGGGGCCACCATCATCAGATCAGCCAGCTCGTCCACAATCACCAGCAAATACGGATACGCGCGCAAAACGCGTTCACTCCCCGGCTCTGGCTTCAATCGACCAGAGCGCACCGCGCTGTTGAAATCATCAATGTGCCGGAACCCGAAGTGAGCCAGGTCGTCGTATCGAGCATCCATCTCCTTCACCACCCACTGCAGTGCGTCAGCGGCTTTCTTGGGGTGGGTGATGATGGGCGTGATCAGATGCGGAATGCCTTCATAAGCGGTGAGTTCGACGCGCTTGGGGTCCACCAGGATCATCCGCACCTCATCCGGGGTCGCCCGCATCAGGATGGAGGTGATGAGGGCGTTAATGCAACTGGACTTACCGGCTCCGGTCGCACCGGCCACCAATAGGTGCGGCATCTTGGCCAGGTTGGCTACAACGAAGTTGCCCTCCACGTCCTTGCCCAATCCCACGATCAAGGGATGGTGCTCTGAGGTGGCCACCGGTGAGCTGAGGAGATCGCCCAGGCTCACCAGTTCACGATCGGTGTTAGGAATCTCGATGCCGATCGCGCTTTTGCCTGGGATGGGGCTGAGGATGCGCACCTCCGGACTGGCCACGGCGTAGGCGATGTTCTTACTCAGGGCCGTGACGCGTTCCACCTTCACACTGGGACCAAGTTCGATCTCATAGCGTGTCACCGTGGGTCCCCGCGTGAATCCGGTGACCTTGGCATCAATGGCGAACTCGGTCAGCACACCGGTGAGTGCATTCACCATGGCATCGTTTGCTTTCGTGCGCGTACGGGCCGCTGGGCCGGGCTTTAAGATCTTGGGGTCCGGTAGGTCATATTCGGAATCGGTGGTCAGCGGCAGTTGAACGGCTTCGTCGTACACCGGGGCCACGACCACCGGAAGAGCTGCGGTGTCATCAATGGATGCGGTGACCTCATCAGCTAGATCAACGTCATAAACGAAGTCGTCGACAATGTTTGCCGGTGCATTAGCCTCTGCGATCTCGCTGACTTCTTCGACCACCGGTGAAATAAACGGGTGATTTCCATCGAGATCAATACCGTCAGTGATGTCTGCTGCCGACTGAACCTCTTCCAGATACGACTCCGTACGCTCGGCGTCACTTCCTGATCGCCCGCGAACACGGTGCAGCCCAGCCATAATCCAGCGCGGAATAGCGATCAAGGGTGTGCCGGTGAAAACCAAGACACCAAATATCAGCAGTAGGACCAGGACGATCGACGTCACGACCGTGCCCAACGCAGCGGTTGTGGGTGCGGTGGTCATCCAACCGGCGATACCGGCACCATTGGCGATAGCATCGAACCCGTCGCTGGGGGTGGGTACGCCGCGGTTGATATGCCAGAGTCCGGAAACGGCAAAGACAACGGCGAGACCACCGATGAGCATCCGGCCGTTGGACTGCGCGGCGTCTGGATGGCGCAGGGTTCGCCACGCCACGGCCAACAGCAAGATGGGCACGATGACGGCGAGCGAGCCGAGTAAATATGCCGTAGCAACACCGAGGCCGGCGGTGAGCCACCCATCAACGCCAAACCACACGGCCGCGGCGACAACCACAGCCAAGCCGACCAGCAGGAGACCTAGGCCATCGCGCCGGTGGACCGCGTCAAGATCGCGTGCCCCATGGCCCACCCGACGCACGCTCGAACCCACCACCGTGGCCGCGCTCAACCACAGGCCCCGGAGGGCACGACCGAAACCCGCCAGCACCCGTGCTGGTCCGCCGGGCCCGGATTTAGCCGACTTAGCCTTGGGGCGGGCCTTGGCCGATGCTGACTTCGTCCGCGCGCTCGATGTGCGGGTGGACTTCGCCGGTCGCGCACTAGTCCTGGATGTGGAACGTGGGGAAGTCTTGGTGGAAGAAGCCATAGAGCGACAGTACCGGTTTAACCCCATGCGCCCCCGGTGTCACACCAGCCACGCGTGTCGCATTCCTACAGATTATCCCGGCACGCCATAGAGCGAACTAGACCTCGACGATGACCGGGACGATCATGGGCCGACGGCGGTGGGTAGCGCTCACCCATTTCCCCACGACGCGACGGGTACGTTGCTGTAGTTCACGCACATCGGTGACCCCCTTCGCCAATGCCTCCTCAAGGGTCGTGCGTACCTGCGCCACGAGCGGATCTAACGCCGCGGGGTCCTCATGGAAGCCGCGCGCTTCGATCTGTGGCCCCGCCACCACAGTGCCCGCGCTGATGTCGAGGGCGGCAAAAACGGAAATGAATCCCTCATCCCCCAGCACTCGACGGTCGGTCAGAGACACCTCGGTGATATCGCCAACCCCGGCCCCGTCCACATACACGTAGCCGACCGGTACCGCTCCCACGATGGTTGCGACGCCATCGGCGAGATCAATGACCACACCATTGTCGGCAAGCAGGACCCGAGACTGGTCAATACCGGTACTGATGGCGAGGTCAGCATTGGCGCGCAGGTGGCGCCATTCACCGTGGACGGGCAGCACGTTGCGTGGCTTCACAACGTTGTACAGATAGAGCAATTCACCGGCAGACGCATGACCGGACACGTGCACGCGGGCGTTGCCCTTGTGAATGACGTCGGCACCAAGCCGGGTAAGCCCATTGATCACGCGATACACCGCATTTTCGTTGCCCGGGATCAGGGAGGACGCCAGCACGATGGTGTCGCCGGGGCCCACCTGAATCGCATGATCACGGTTGGCGATTCGAGACAGGACCGCCATGGGCTCACCCTGGGAACCGGTGCAGATGAGCACCGTTTCATCATCGGGTAGTTCGTTAAGTTCATCGAGGGTCACCAAGATGCCGGCTGGAATGTTCAGGTAGCCAAGGTCGCGAGCCAGGCCCATATTGCGCACCATGGATCGGCCAACGAAGGCGATCTTGCGACCGTGCAGGGCGGCCGTGTCGATGATTTGCTGAATGCGATGCACGTGAGAGGCGAATGAGGCGACAATCACACGGCCGGAGGCTTTGAGAAAAACTGAGTCCAGCACCGGCATGATGTCGCGTTCGCTGGGAACGAAGCCGGGGACGTCGGCGTTGGTGGAGTCCACCAAGAACAGATCCACCCCTGCGTCGCCGAGACGGGCGAACCCGTTGAGATCGGTGATGCGACCGTCGAGGGGCAGTTGATCCAGTTTTATGTCGCCGGTATGGAGCACCACGCCGGCAGGGGTGCTGATAGCCACCGCGAGTGCGTCGGGAATGGAGTGATTGACAGCAAGGAACTCCAGGTCGAAGGGGGCTAAGCGCAGCTTTTCGCCCTCGGTGACCAGTGTGGTTTTGGCCTTGATGCGGTGTTCACGCAACTTCGACTCGATGAACGCCAAGGTCAACGTTGACCCGATCAGGGCAATATCTGAACGCAGCCGCAACAGGTAGGGCACCGCGCCAATGTGGTCTTCATGACCGTGGGTGAGAACGATTCCGACCACATCGTCGAGTCGATCTTCAATCGGGCCAAAATCAGGAAGAATGAGGTCAACACCGGGCTGGAAATCTTCGGGAAAAAGCACACCGCAGTCCACGATCAGCAGTGCGCCTTCGTAGTCGAACACGGTCATGTTGCGCCCGATTTGGCCGAGGCCACCGAGTGCGAACACCCGCAATGTGCCGGGGGGAAGTGGCGGGGGGACAGGGAGATCAACGTGCATCTTGGTCATGAATATCCCGGGGTGAAGCCGGTGACGCCACCGGCAGCAAGGTCGGATCGAAGGGTGTTGCGTTGTTGCGTCGTTGCATTCACCAGTGGGGAGCGCACGGGCCCGGCCGGCAGTAACAGGTCAGCCAGGGCGGCCTTGATGAGAATGACGCCCTGGGTACGAAAACACCCGGTGTAGACCGGAAGCAGAGCCCTATTAACCGCCGTAGCACTGGTGGCCTCGCCGGCGAAATAGTGTTTACTCATGCGAGACAAGCGATCACCGACAAGGTGACCGACAACGGAGATGAATCCGCAGGCGCCCACCGACAGCAACGGCAGGTTCAAGATGTCGTCACCGGAATACCAGGCCAGATCGCACCGTGCCAGGGTGCGTTGGGCAGCCTCTAAATCGCCCTTCGCGTCCTTATTGGCCACGATCCGGGGATGTTCGGCTAACCGGCACAGGGTCTCGGGCTCGATACTCACCCCGGTTCGTTTGGGAATGTCGTAGGTGATCACGGGAAGACCGCTGGCATCGGCGATGGCGGTGAAGTACTCAATCAACCCGGCCTGTGGCGGACGGTTGTAGTAGGGCGAGACGGCCACCACTCCCCCAGCCCCGGCTTTCTCCGCCGAGCGGGTGAGCTCCACAGCGTGGGCTGTGTCGTAACTGCCCACTCCCGCCAGGACATGGGCACGATCGCCCACGGCAGAGATCACTGAACGGAGCAGCGCGTCTTTCTCACGATCGGAGGTGGTGGGAGCCTCACCTGTCGTGCCATTGACCAGAAGTCCATCGTGGCCGAGGTCATCGACAAGGTGTGCGGCAAGTTCGGCCGCCCCATGCTCATCAATCGCCCCGTCTGGCGTCATCGGCGTGACCAGAGCGGTCAACATGCGGCCAAATGGAGCAGCGGGTGGCAGCAACGCACCAGGCGACCCTGTTGTTAAGCCCGGCGCGGTCATGTGCCTAAGGCTAGCGTCACCACCGCCGCAGCCGCGCACACCACACGGTCAGGGCGATACACGCCCATTGCTGTTGAAAGCCGCATACGTGATGGGCATGAGTTCAGCCCACAGGGTTTCCATCTGTTCGGCGACCATTTCGATCTCACGCTGAGGATAGGAAGGGAAATGGCTGTCCTCCCGCTTGGTACGCAAAGACAAAAAGTTCATCAGTGCACGCGCGTTCATGGTGACGTACATCGATGAATAGGTCCCCACCGGCAGCACCACCCGGGCAACTTCGCGAGCCACGCCCGCCGCCAACATGTTGTGGTACGCCGCTGCCGCCGCCTGGCAAGCTTCGGTGATTTGCGCATGGGTCGTGTCGTACTGCTGGGCAGTGCCGGCAACGAACTCATAGGCTCCTGGCTTGCCCTGCTGCACCAGGTGTCGCTGGGGGTCGGGGCGGTAGAACACCGGCCGTAATTCGCGGTAGCGGCCGCTTTCTTCGTTATATGACGCGATGCGATGACGCATGAACTCGCGGAAAACAAAAATGGGGGCGCTCACGAAGTAGGTAATGGAGGTGTGCTCAAAGGGCGTTCCGTGGCGGTCGCGCATGAGGTAATTGATGAGTCCACGAGCCCGTTCGGCATCGCTGTCCACATCGTCCAGTGAGGCCTCCCCCTTGGTCGAGACGCGTGCCGCCCACACCACATCGCTATCGCTGGCGGCTGACTTCACCAGTTCTACGGTCATATCACTGCGAAACTCCACCGATTCCGGTGCCGATTGGGACGACATGTGAGTGACCCTACTGATAGATCCACCACCGGGCAGTGATAGGCACAGGTCATGGCTGTCCCCAATAGTGCTCGCCTTGCCCGTACCAGTGATGTTGAGGCCATCGCTGACGTTCAGCGCCGAGCTTGGCAACAGGCCTATGCCAACGTCTTGCCGACCGAAGCTCTCGCTGACCTTGCCGCTGCCGACCTCGGCCTGGAGTGGGGCCGGGCGATTTTGGCCAGCGGTGATCACCGCGTGTTCGTCGCAATCGCCGAAGGTGAAGATGAGGGCATCGTTGTGGGCGTGGCTTCGGTGGGACCGGGGGCAGATCCTGACGTCGCTGCGGACAGCGTGGGGGAAATCGGCGTGCTCTTGGTTGACCCCGATCATCAACGCGTCGGGCATGGATCTCGGCTCATGTCCGCCTGCATCGACATGATGCGAGTGGCGGGTCGCACCGAATGTGTCACGTGGATTCCCCTTGACGATGAACCTCGGCGTGCATTCTTTGACTCTGCCGGTTGGGGACCCGATAGCGCGTATCGCGATCTAGAGCTTCACGATTCTGCGGTGCGTGAGGTTCGCCTCGTCACCGTGCTGTAGCAGCATAATTATCCCTACAGTTAATCCGCGAAGAGAACTCCCGGATTACAAATACCCTGTGGGTCAACAGTTCTAGCGATTGCTCGGAGCACGTCAATGCCAAGATCGCCGATTTCCTGGTTCAGCCATGGCGCATGATCACGCCCCACCGCATGATGGTGCGTCACTGTGCCTCCCCCGGCCATCAGCACATCGGTGACCTCAGCCTTCGTCCGCTGCCACTGCCCCACCGGATCGGTTCGGTCTGCTACGGCTATCACGGTGGTGTAGAGGGAAGCTCCCGTTTCGTAGACGTGAGAAATATGTGTCATGACATAGGGCGTGGTGGATTTCGTAGTGAGGGAATGATCGATGCTGCGATGAATGCTCGCGCGCAGAGAAACAAGATTGGACCATGTGGTGGCCGTTTCCAGAGTTTCGACGAGATACCCGGCATCCATGAGCGTGTCCCGAAGGTGTGGTCCGTGGAATCTTTTGCGGCGCCATGATTCACCTGCCTTGGCACCGAGCGTTACGGCGCCAAATCTGCGCAGGACCCGCCACGCCGCCGAGCGCCGCGAAGCCTGTAGAGACCGCTCGCTTGACTCCCAGCCCACGATCGCCAAGCAACCGTCGCGTTCGGTGATGCCTCGCTGATTCATGTAGGCGCGAACGACCGTGCCAGCAAGCCCATCCGGTGCCGACATGAGCAGCGAGGTGGCGGTTTCGGGTGGATCCGAAAGTCGCATGACATCGGCGGTGAGTCCGGTTTGCGCTAACTCGCGAAAAGCCGCTACACCATCGATGAAGCGGGGGAAGATGATGGCTTCGTATCGGCTAGACGTGGGCAGGCGCCGCAACCGTAGGGTGACTTCGGTGATGACACCGAGTCGGCCTTCACTTCCGATCGCTACGTGCAATAAATCAGGGCCGGCCGCCGACGCCGGGGAATGCCCCAACAGCCAATCACCACGCGGGGTGGCCAGACGTAGGCCCTCCACCATATCTGCCACGCGCCCGTATCCACTGGATGCTTGCCCCGCCGACCTGGTGGCAACATAGCCACCCATGGTGGCCTGTTCCCACGACTGGGGCAGGTGCCCGAGGGTGAACCCATACAGACCAATCGCTGCTTCCAACGCGGGACCGGTAAGACCGGCTCCGACCGTGACCAGACCTGCCACATGATCAAGTTCGCTGATGTGGCGCATGCGTCGCGTGCTGATGGCAATGCGCGGGCCTGACAACGACAATCCACCGACAACCGAGGTGCCACCGCCCCAGGGCACCACCGCAACACCAGCGTCGCTGCACAGGTGGAGAACGGCCTGCGTTTGCTCATGATCGGCCGGTGACACCACCGCATCTGGTACATCGGTCACCGCTCCACTTCTCCGACGCGCGTAGTCGGTATAGGAGGCACCAACGGCCGCCTGCGTTCGCAACAGTGGATCCACCGACACATGTGCCGCGCCGATCGCTTCGCCGATTTCGCGAAGTAGTTGGTCTGGCACGACCGCCGCGCCTGCATGTGGCGCTATTGCTGCCTGCGCCGCCTCCGCACCAGGCATCGGCCACGGTGTTGCGATCCCAACGTGCTCCAGCAGATAGGTGCCTACCTTTGGATCTAGCTCGGTGCCATCAACCTGCCTAGCCCATCGACCAGGTTCAACCGGTGATGGTGTTGGTACCCAGCGATCACTCATGGCACCAGTATGACAACCTGCGGATATGTCCGTGGGGAATGGCGCAGGGCCCATCATGCATCGTGGATCACCGGACCTCAATCGGGACCGTCGGTCACAAGAGTTCAGCCAGGCGGCTGAATCCGAGTCAGACGTGCTGGTCATCGGCGGTGGTATCACGGGTGTGGGGGTGGCCCTGGATGCCGCCTCGCGCGGACTCAGTGTCACCCTGGTGGAGGCTAAAGACCTGGCCTATGGCACGTCACGTTGGTCAAGCAAACTCGTGCACGGCGGGCTTCGATATCTGGCGCACGGTGACTTCGCGGTGGCGTGGGAGAGTGCCCGAGAACGGGCACTATTGATGGGCACGATCGCCCCCCACCTCATTCGGGCACTCCCCCATGTGTTGCCCACCTTGACGACGGAGCCTCGCGGCCAGGAACACCTCGTGCGGGTAGGTCTACGTGGCAGCGACCTGCTTCGCCAGGCAGCGCGGACACCGGCCGGTCTACTGGCGAACTCACGGCGCTTGAGCACACCCCAGATGCAGCGGATATTTTCTACCCTTGACCCCAGGGTGGTCCGTGCTGGGTCAGGGTTTTGGGACGGCCAACTCATTGACGATGCTCGCCTGGTCATCGCGGTAGCGCGCACGGCAGCATCCTTCGGTGCCCGCATCCTCACCCGGGTCCAGGCCCAGTCCGTCGACGGCAGACATGTTGCAGTGCGTGATCAACTCAGCGGGGAAACCACCACACTGACCGCTCGTCAGGTGATCGTGGCGGCCGGTGTCTGGTCAGGTAATTGGGCCGATGACCTCTCGATTCGCCTGTCGCGTGGGACCCACGTGATCCTTCCCCCAGCGGTGCTGGGCAACCCACGGGCCGCACTGACCGTGGCAGTGCCCGGCGAAAAAAGCCGCTACGTGTTCGCCCTCCCCACCATCGACGGATCCATCATCGCCGGACTCACCGATGTGCAGGCGCCGGCAGCGGTAGCAGATCAGACATCGCCGCCCATCGATGAACAGCTTTGGGTCCTCGAGCAACTCTCCGCAGCCTTGCGCACTCCGCTACGTATGACCGACGTCATCGGGGCCTACTCCGGTTATCGCCCACTGGTCGCTTCTGGAAAAGAATCAGGGTCAACCGCGGATATCTCACGGCGACACCTCGTTCATCTCCGCAAGGATGGTGTGATCGTCATAACGGGTGGAAAACTCACGACGTACCGCCGGATGGCAGCAGACGCCCTGAACGCAACAACTATCGCTGCTGGTCGTCCCTGCGTCACCAGCTCTCTTCCACTCATCGGCGCGCGCGGGGTTGATGGGTTTCTCTCCACCAGCGCACGACTCGTCTCTCACTATGGCGACGAAGCCGGCCGCATTGAACGTGATGCCCGAACTGATCCTGCGTTGGCCGGCACTTTCCCTGCCGCGTCCCAGGTGTGGCGCGCTGAAGTGGCACATGCGATCCGCCGCGAAGGGGCTCTCACCGTGGACGACATTGTCGCGCGCCGTACGCGGATAGCTGTCGAATCGCGTTTCGCTGATGCGCGAACCCAGATCAGTCAATTCGCGGTTTCACTAGACTCACAAATGATCACCCTTGAAGTAGATCAATGAGTGACCGCAATGCAATCCTGCGTGACTCCCTGGCGATTGGTGCGGCCACGGCCGCTTACGGGGTGTCCTTTGGTGCCCTGGCTGTTGCCGCGGGCCTCGAACCGCTGCAGGCCCAGGCCCTATCTGGGCTAATGTTCACCGGGGCTTCGCAGTTCGCCCTCGTCGGTGTTATCGGCGCGGGCGGCGGAGCGATCGCGGCGATCGCGACGGCAGCCTTCCTCGGCGCTCGCAACATGTTCTACGCCTTTCACATGGCGCCGATCTTGAAAGTAACCGGCTTCCGTCGACTCCTTGCCGCTCACATGACCATCGACGAGTCAACCGGCATGGCCATGGGTCACGAGGATTCCGTAGTCAATGCCAGAACAGCTTTTTGGTCGACCGGTTTCGCCATCTTCGTCCTGTGGAACGGGGGCACGCTGGTGGGCGCACTCGGCGCCGGGCTGCTCGGCGATCCGGCGCGCTGGGGTTTGGACGCGGCCATACCCGCTGCATTCCTCGCCCTCATGTGGCCGCGCCTTTCCACCTCGGTCGCTCGCGTGACCGCCGCGGTAGCCATCGGCCTTGCCCTCATCGCTACACCGCTACTACCCGCTGGCGTTCCCGTCCTGCTCGCGGGCTTGTCCTCGGTGGGGGTGGGCCTGCTCTATCAGCTCTGGCGACCCGCCCGAACACCGCCGACGGTGCTGCCATGATTTGGGTGACGGTGCTAGGTGCCTCGCTATCGTGCTATGTGCTGAAACTACTCGGTTACGTTGTCCCTCAACATGTGTTGGAGAAGCCGGCCGTCCTACGAGTGACAGCTTTGATCCCCGTGGGATTCCTCGCTGCCCTGCTCGCCGTGCAAACCGTGGCAGGTGACGGTGGAGCCCTCACCATCGATGCGCGTGTCGCCGGATTGGCTACCGCGCTGGTCGCACTCCTGCTGCGGGCCCCTTTCCTTCTGGTCATCATTGCTGCGGCCGCCACCGCTGCCCTTACTCGAGCGCTTGGACTCATGGCATGAAGGAACCCGTGCGCAAACCCATCTTCACCATGTTTTTCACACCGAAGCCCAACCAGCCCGGCCTCGGTCAACTGAAGTGGCTGCGCATTCCCGCACGTGGGCCCCTTCGGGTCATGACTCTCCTGCTGGCTTCCATCCTGACTGCGTCTTGGGTTGGGGCCGCCCTCTTCGCGGTGGCTGCGTCGAGGGATCTGACCCAACTAGCAGTGGGCCTGGCGATCGTGTTCTTAACTCTTCCACTGCTTGCCATCGGTATCCGCGGCTGGACCGTCGGAACCTACGTCAATGACGCCGGCGTGAAGATTAGTCGATGGTGGTCAACCAGTTACCTGCCCTGGCAGGAGATCCAAGGCGTGGAAGTGACGAGCACGACCGGGGGTGAGCGGGTGGTGTGCCTTACCCACGCCGGAGAGGTTGCTACCACCGTGTCTCGACGTTCCCCAGACATGTGGGGACGCCCAAGCACCTGGCTCTCCGCCCGCGATCGACTACAACTGTGGTGGCGAGAGACCAAGGAAAGTTAGCGAAACAGCGGTCCACCGGGGGCTTGGGCTAAACGGATGGACTCTCGCATCGCTTCACGCGCGCGGCCACGATCTCGAGCTGCGTCATAGGCTAGCCCGAGTCGATACCACCCAGCCCAATCATCTTCATCCTGCTCAACACGCAATTTCTCTCTGGCAAACCATTCCTGAGCCGCCGGCAATTGCACGCGGCCAGAAGGTGTGCGCGGAAAGTCATCCACGGGTAGGTCACCGATCTCAGCGAGGGTGCGCCCGATGGTTTGCAGTTGTCGACCAAAGCGCACTTCACGCCACACCAGCCAGACTCCCAGTGCGGGAATGATCAGCACCGCAACGCCAAGCGCGGCGCCCACTAACGTCCCACTGTCCAGGAAAGCCCAGCCTCGAACACCGGCTAGGACGATATAGGCGCCGACCGCACCGACGAGGACGACCACCCAGACACGCGCGTTCATCGGTCGAGCAACGCCTCAAGACCAACGGTAAGACCTGGGCGCGTCGGCGCTGCTCGCACCGCGAGTAACACCCCGGGCATGTAGGACTCGCGGTCAAAGGAGTCGTGTCGCAAAGTGAACACATCGCCAGCGCTGCCAAAGAGGACTTCCTGATGCGCGATGAGACCGCGAAGGCGAACGGAATGAACCGGGATATCGCCTACCCGGACACCTCGAGCATTGCGGTCGGTCTCATCTGTTGAATCAGGCCCGGGCGTCACGTGTGCGGCCCGGCGCGCGTCGGTCATCATGTGCGCGGTCAACCGCGCCGTACCACTTGGTGCATCAAGCTTTTCCGGATGGTGCAATTCGATAATTTCGGCAGACTCAAAGAACGGCGCGGCCTCGCGGGCGAACCTCATCAACAACACCGCGCCCAAGCTAAAATTTGGCGCGACAATGACACCAAGATTTGGTTGGGCCGCAACAGCTTGACCGACAGTCAGCAATTGATCTTCACTGAAACCTGTCGTACCGATCACCGCATGTACGCCAGCGGCGATGTATCGATTGATGCGATCCATCGCATTGTCGGGGGTGGCGAAGTCAACAACCACGTCGGCGCTGGCAATATCGGCAAGGGTGTCACCCACATCAATGGTGGCAACCAGGGACATATCTGTTGCCGCTTTTACCGCCTGACACACCGTGGCACCCATGCGGCCACGACTACCGACAACCGCGACGTTGATCATGTATGCCAGCCTATCGCCAGGCACCTATACGGCTGCCTTGAGCCGCTGGGCGGCCCTGCCCTTGATCGGCCCAATAACCGCCAGGGTGGGTGGCCCGGAAACGATCTGAGCCGCCACCGACTTCACCTCGGCACTATCCACCGCGTCAATGTGGGCGAGCACCTGCGACATGGAAGGAACATCGCCGAAATGTAATTCCGATCGTCCGATGCGCGACATTCGCGAACCGGTGTCCTCCTGGCTGAGCACCAAACTGCCCACAACCTGCCCGCGCCCGCGTTCGAGTTCCTCATCGCTGACCCCGTTGGCAGCTACATCAGCGAGGACATCGCGACTTATCGCCACGACATCGTGCACCTTGGCGGGTTGGCAGCCCGCATAGACACCCACAAGGCCGGTGTCAAGGAAATTGGCCGAGAATGAATACACCGAGTAGGCCAGGCCACGCTGCTCGCGGATGGCTTGAAAGAGCCTGCTGGACATGCCGCCCCCCGTAATGGCGTTCAGGACAGCGAGGGCATAGCGACGTGAATCGTGGCGCGGAATGCCGGTGTAGCCCAGCAGCACGTTGGCCTGTTCGATCTGGCGGTGAACAACGGCGCTGGTGCCTGCGAACGGTGACCGACGCGCGGTGCGCAGCGGCCATGCCAGCGGCTGGGCATCGGGGTAATCTGCGAGTCCGATCAAAGACTTGCGGACCAGCGCAACCACTTCACCGTGCTGCACGTTGCCGGCCACCGCGATGACCATGTTGGATGGCACATACCTACCCCGGTAAAAGGATCGAATACCACGAGCTGACAGGGACTGAATGGAATCGATCGTGCCCAAAATAGGTCGACCCAGCGGGGTATCTCCAAAATGGGTCGACATGGCGAGGTCGTGCACGCCATCGGCGGCATCATCCTCGGTCATGGCGATCTCTTCCAAAATTACGGCCCGCTCGCTGTCGATATCTGCCGATGCCAAGAGGCCATCGCTGACCAAATCGCCGACGACATCAATGGCGAGGGCTATATCGCGGTCGAGCACCCGGGCATAAAAACAGGTGTACTCCTTGGAAGTAAACGCATTCATTTCACCGCCGACAGCGTCAATCGCGGATGATAAATCCCAAGCACTGCGCCGATGCGTTCCCTTAAACAGAAGGTGCTCGAGGAAGTGAGCTGCGCCGCGCTGTCGCGTGGTTTCATCGCGGGAGCCCACCCCGATCCAGGCCCCAACCGCGGCACTTCTTACACCCGGGATGTGCTCGGTAATGACGCGCAGCCCGTTGGGCAAAGTAGTGCGGCGCACCACCGCTCCGTCACCCGATTCAGTCAGGGTCAAAGTAGTGGCGCGCCGCATGAGAACTTATTCGCTCTTCGCTACTGGAGTAATCGCCGCGGTAACTATTCGCCCGCGTCAGCGATAACAGGCGCCAAGCTCAACTTGCCACGGGGATCAATCTCTTTGATCTCCACCTGAACCTTGTCGCCCACCTTGAGGACTTCTTCAACGTTTTCGATCCGCTTCTGGTTAGGAGCAAGCTTTTTGATCTCAGAGATGTGCAGCAAGCCATCGCGACCGGGAACCAGAGATACGAATGCCCCGAAGGTCGTGGTCTTCACCACGGTGCCTAGGTAACGCTCGCCCACCTCGGGCATGGTCGGGTTGGCAATCGCATTGACCTTCGCACGTGCGGCCTCAGCAGCATCGCCGTCGGTCGCACCGATGTGTATGGTGCCGTCATCTTCAATGGTGAGGGTCGCGCCGGTGTCTTCTTGAATCTGATTGATGATCTTGCCCTTGGGCCCGATGACCTCACCAATCTTGTCGACAGGGATCTTGATGGTGATAATGCGCGGCGCATACTGCGACATCTCATCGGGTGCATCAATCGCCTCTGTCATGACATCAAGAATCGTCATTCGCGCATCATGGGCCTGGCTCAAAGCCGCGGCAAGCACCGAGGCAGGAATACCGTCTAGCTTGGTATCGAGTTGCAGAGCCGTCACGAAGTCGCGCGTACCAGCAACCTTAAAGTCCATGTCGCCGTATGCATCTTCAGCCCCGAGAATATCGGTGAGAGCTACGTACTCGGTAGCTCCATCGACCTCACCGCTCACCAAGCCCATGGCGATGCCAGCCACCGGTGCACGTAGCGGAACACCAGCATTGAGTAGTGACATGGTTGAGGCGCACACCGAACCCATTGAGGTGGATCCGTTCGAGCCGAGTGCTTCAGACACCTGCCGAATCGCATAGGGGAACTCATCGCGACTGGGCAGCACCGGCATGAGGGCACGCTCTGCCAAAGCACCATGGCCGATTTCACGACGCTTGGGGCTGCCTACCCGGCCGGTCTCACCGGTTGAATAAGGCGGGAAGTTGTAATTGTGCATGTAGCGCTTGCGAGAGAGGGGGTTGAGAGTGTCCAACTGCTGTTCCATGCGCAGCATGTTCAACGTGGTGACACCCAAAATCTGCGTCTCGCCGCGCTCAAACAAAGCCGAACCGTGGACGCGAGGCAGAACCTCAACCTCGGCGGACAGGGTACGAATATCAGAAGGTCCGCGGCCGTCGATGCGTACCTTGTCGCGCAACACTCGCTCGCGGACGGATGCCTTGGTGACCGCCCGAACCGCCGCACTCAGCTCTTTTTCGCGACCCTCAAACTGCGCACCGAGTGAAGCCACTACGTCTGCCTTGATTCCATCAAGTGCATCTTCACGTTCGGCCTTGCTCACGATGGTCATCGCCTCGTCAACGCGGGCCTTCGCCGCGGAAGAAACCGCCGCATACACGTCGTCCTGGTACTCCAAGAAGACCGCAAACTCTTGCGCGGGACGAGCCGCGGAGGCAGCGAGCTGCTGCTGGGCCTCGCACAGTGCGCGAATGAACGGCTTCGCAGCCTCAAGGCCGGCCGCCACAACATCTTCGGTGGGGGCTGTTGCGCCGCCGCGGACCAGATCGATCGTGGTCTCAGTGGCTTCAGCCTCGACCATCATGATGGCAACATCGTCGCCCACCACCCGACCGGCAACGACCATGTCGAACACCGCTCGCTCCAACTGAGAATGCTTGGGGAATGCCACCCACTGACCATCAATCAAGGCAACGCGAACACCACCGATGGGGCCATTGAAAGGAAGACCCGACAACTGCGTGGATGCCGATGCTGCGTTGATAGCCAAAACGTCGTAGAGATCATCGGGGTTGAGCGACATCACCGTGATGACTACCTGAACCTCGTTGCGCAGCCCCTTGGCGAACGTGGGTCGCAACGGTCGGTCGATCAAGCGACAGGTGAGGATTGCGTCCTCGCTGGGACGGCCCTCGCGACGGAAAAATGAGCCCGGAATGCGGCCAGCCGCATACATGCGCTCTTCAACGTCGACGGTCAACGGGAAGAAGTCCAAGTGATCCTTGGGTGACTTGGAGGCTGTCGTTGTGCTGAGTAGCAGTGTGTCGTCGTCGAGATACGCCGCAACAGCTCCGCCAGCCTGACGAGCGAGGCGACCTGTTTCGAATCGGACAGTGCGTGAACCGAAGGCGCCGTTGTCAAGAATTGCCTCGGTGGTGGTGATGGAAGAACCCGCCATGGGTTGTCTCCTTTATCTGTGAAGTGTCCATAAAGGCGATGAACCCCGGCGCGGGCTAGTTACGTCGGTCTTCGATCGAGGCTGTCGGGAATAAAGCCCGGCAACCACTACCGAGGACCGCAGGCGCACTAGTGCCCGAGGTGTCCTCGCATGGTCAACTGTGATGGTTAATGAATGATGCTCGCTAGCGACGCAAACCCAGTTTTTCGATGAGCGCGCGATAGCGGTTGATGTCGTCGGCGGCAAGGTACTTCAGCAGACGACGACGCTGGCCCACGAGGAGAAGCAGGCCTCGACGTGAGTGGTGGTCGTGCTTATGTGTCTTGAGGTGCTCGGTGAGGTCGGTGATTCGACGACTCAGCATCGCAACCTGAACCTCGGGGCTACCGGTGTCTTGAGCGGATGAACCAAATTCGGCGATGATCTCGCTCTTGGTAGCAGAAGTAAGTGGCACGGTGTGTTTTCCTCTCGGGCGCGGTCAGAACCGACACACGATGCGCCGGGGACGAAAAGTCGCGAATTTCGGGGCGCCCGCCCCAAAACCGTCACGCTGACTGTATCAGTGCCGCACTAGACCCTCGGCTGTGCACCAAGGATCGTACGTGCGCGTTCGACATCATCGTTCATTTGCTGCACCAGACCATCGATCGAGTCAAAAACCGCCTGACCGCGAATCCGTGCCACGAACTCAACCCCCACCGACTCGTCGTACAGATCAAGGGTGTGATCGTGAAGGCAATACACCTCAACCGAGCGAGCGGTGCCATTGAACTGCGGGTTGGTGCCCACCGAGATCGCAGCCGGCAACACCGTCGTGTGCGGCGGGGTCCCGCGCAGCAGCCAGCCGGCATATACGCCATCGGGTGGGACCGCATAGGGCAGGGACAGTTCAACGTTAGCGGTGGGAAAACCCAACTCTCGACCACGCTTCTCACCGTGAACCACGGTGCCCTCCACGCGATGGGGTCGCCCGAGAGCCCGGGCCGCCCCGGGCAGATCACCGGCGGCGATACGTTCGCGAACGAAACTCGATGACCATGTCACGGTGCCCTCATCGCGAACCTCCTCGGTCACCAATTCCACCACCTGGACGTTGAACCCACGTTCTTTGCCCAATTGGGTGAGGAGTTCGATGTTGCCGGCTGCATACTGGCCGAAGCGAAAATTCACCCCGGCCACGATCACATCCACCGGCACCGGGTTTTCGTGTTCGTCAACAACGTCGGCAACGATGGAGTCAAGTAACTGATCCACGAATTGTTCCGGTGACAGCGCGCTGAATTCGGGAGTGAATTCAATGACGCGGACATGGTCGGCGCCGGCAGCGTGCAGCAGTTTGACTCGGCGGTCGATGCCGCTGAGCAGCAGCGGGGCTGAGTCCGGCCGCAAAATGGCAGCTGGATGAGGATTGAACGTGACGATCGTGACGGGCCCGCCCTCTGATCGTGCGATGGCCTGCTGGACAAGTGCCTGGTGGCCGCGGTGGACCCCATCGAAAACCCCGATCAACACAACATGCACGGCCGGATCCTGTCACACGAAAGGGCACATGGGAGTATGTGGCTCCATTGCGCGCTCACGCATGGAAGGGACGTCATGGCATCACGTCTGGTATTGCACATTGGCACCCAAAAGTCAGGAACCACCTATCTGCAGCGCGTC
>Ga0075118_10001273_pt1 | contig 18509 bp, 20 predicted proteins | sample AntAceMetag02UKE_FD_69794 | JGI IMG/M metagenome (GOLD analysis project Ga0075118, IMG submission 69794) | Saline lake microbial communities from Ace Lake, Antarctica - Antarctic Ace Lake Metagenome 02UKE | ecosystem: Environmental > Aquatic > Non-marine Saline and Alkaline > Saline | place...
AATCATCAGATCATGTGTTTTTGCCCACGTTCATCACCAAGCCCAAGCCCCCCCGATCGCTCTCGGTGGCAACTAGATCGATCGCAGATCCTAAAATCCCAGTTTTTGGGACAAGCTCTAGGTAACGGAGGAAAATTTGGTATTCCGGATTCTCATGCTTATTGCTGGCGGCAAAACGCACACTGGTTTCCCAATCGAAAACGCCGGCAAAGGTGATGGCGCAGCGGTAAAGTTCGGGTTCGTGGACGGCTCCCATGAGTGCCAGATAGCCGCCAAAGGAACCACCCATAATGGCAATTCGATTAGGATCGACGTAACCGGACCGCACAAGCGTCTGCGTGGCTGCAGTCACATCCTCGTGCATTTTCACGAAGTCCCATTGGTCCGCGATGGAGAATTTCCAACCACTGCCCGTGGAGCCCCGGTAGTTGGGTTGCAGCACGGCGTAGCCTCGACTGGCCAAAAATTGCACGGCAGGTGCGAAGCCCCAGTCGTCACGCGCCCAAGGGCCGCCGTGTGGCATCACGATGAGTGGCGCCGGGTTTTCCTTGGATGCTCCGGCGGGTAGCGTGAGGTAGGCATCGAGCTCGATACCTTCCGCGGTTTTGAACGAGATGATGTTCATCCGTTGCATCCGCTGCGGATCCAACCACGGCCGGGATTCGGCGATCAAGGTGACCTTGCGATTCGCCAGATCGACTAAGTGATAGCTGATCGGATCGCGGTCCGAATAGATCTGCACAATAAAGACTGTGGCAGCGTCGTTACTATCAATCAGCCGCACTACCTTCTTGGGAAAAACCCGTGGAGGGCCTTCTGCAACTGTTCGTAACTCTCGTCGAACCAGATTGAGATCGGGCCAGCCCGGTCATAAATGACGCCAGAAATGGTATCGGTCTTCCGATCTCGATAGATCCGCCCAGCAAACCCGTATTCTGGATCTTGGAAGATCATTTCGCCTAGCTCGCCGGTGGCGGCGTTGAGCTCGAAGAGCTTGCCGGGCTCGCCGGTGGTAATGGCTTCGGGCACGAGCAGATGACCGGGTTTGTCGGCGACGCGATGGATATTGAACGCCTCCAAATCCACGGGAGACGGCGTCCATGATTTATCCTCTAACATGTGCAATTTGGACTCCCCGTCCTTCATCGTGTAAGCGTAGGCCAACTCGCCTTTGCGGTCAGATTGGAAGCCGGTGACCTGCCCCCACGAGTTGTCGACTTTGGGATGAAGCTTAACGATGTGCTGTTCGTTGATGTAGAGATCGTGGGCGAATTCCGAACCGCCCGTGGCATTGCGCATCATCGGATTTCCGCGGTCGACATTGAGTTTGGCGTTCAAAATCACGGCTCCGAGGTCCTCTCTAGCTAGGGTGCCGCCCTGAACCCACACAATGGGTCGTAGCGGATCGTCCTCGGGCACGCCGATGATCTGAATAGTGCCCCGTTTGTAGATGGAATATGTATCAAGCTTCCGCCCGACTTTCGCTACCATCATGCTTTCTGCCCAACGCTTGTCCCGGGAGAGGTTAAACATGAGTCGATTGTCGGTGAGCCAGTGGTAGGAATAGATGTCTTTGTTGTCCTGGCCGTAGAGGATCTGAGGCTCCCAAGACTTCACCGCCATGACCATGAGCATCTGTTTATCCTGACCATCCGAGACGAGGGCGGCGACGTGGCTGCCCGCATCGTTCAAGCTGGCTCGGCTGATGCGGCCATAGCGAAAGAAGTCACTGGCAGGAATCGGCTGGTCGGCCGAAACCGGGGTCATGCGCTCCTCGTCGTCCGCCGCCTTTGCAACGTATTGGGTGGAAGTCGCGACGAGCACGGCGAGACATGCCCATCGAGTTACGCGTATCCAAGGGCCCGAAGTGAATGGAGCGAGCTGGAGGTTAACAGGGGTAGGTATAGCATGCATGGTAAAGCCGATTAGCCGTAATGAGTTGTGAACTAAAAACCCCTAGTCGGCGTATCCTCTTGGGCCAAGGCTCAAACCCGCTTCATAATTGTGACTTTGTCCGCTGATATTGCCCGACGATGCGTTAGCAGACTGGCTGCTGTCCGATTTGGGCAGAATGCTCTGAGCGCCGTCGCCCGATTTAACCATATTGGTTAAATCGGATCGAGTTCACTTGCGGCGGGTGGCGCTGACCAAGGTGACGGGCGGGTCGATCCAGCCGGTGCCGCAGGTGATGATTTCGGCGTGTTTGGCGGCGCTCCATTGGTGGAGAACCTTGTGGGCTGATTGTAATTCTTCGGCCGCTTTTTGGCCCTTCATGGCGAGCATGCGACCGCCGATACGGGCGTGCGGCATACACCACAGGGCTAGCTTTTTGAGCTCGGCAACGGCGCGGGAAGTCACTATGCCCGCCGCCTGAGGAGGAATCTCTTCCGCCCGCCCCCAGATGACGCTGACCCGAGCGGTCATCTCAAATTGTTCGATCATCTCGGAGAGGAATTCGCAGCGACGTTGCAGCGTGTCGACGAGGATCACGCGGAGATCAGGCCGCACCAGCGCCAGCACGAGGCCGGGCAATCCAGCGCCCGTGCCGATATCGACGACCCTGGCGTTGCGTTCCACGGCCTCGGTCATGGCCGCGCAGTTGAGGAGGTGGCGATCCCAGAGGATCGGAACTTCGCGCGGGCCGATCAGTCCCCGGATCACGCCCGCCGTGGCGAGGGCTTCGCCGTAGGCGGTCAGTCGAGTCAGTGCCGCCGGGTCGAGCCGGGCCGCCGCATGCGGTGGTGCGGGGGGCAGGGGAATGAGTTCCGGTGATTTTTCGGTGGATTCGCTCATGTAACGGCGAGGCAAGGGGGGAGCAGATTTTAAGTGGGAATGATCGACCACGATCAGCACGTTTGAAATCGGCAAGTTAACCACTGCACGGAGGGAGTCGAGCAGCAGAAATCATCAAATCCCTGCCGGACCGAGGATAGGATCGCGTTCAGGGCGAATTGCTTCCGCCGTCGCGTTCCGCAGTTGCATTTATCGACAAGCAGATGATGGTCGACCGCACCAAATTATGAAACGTAAATCATCTTCGAAAACTCCTCGCATCCAAACCACCACCGTGGGCTCTTACCCGGTCCCTGATTGGCTGGCCGCGCTGCCCAGTGAGCAGGCGGTGATCGATGCCACGCGGGTTATTTTCGATACGCAACGCTCGGCGGGTATCGATTTACCGACCGATGGTGAACTGTATCGGTTCGATGTGAATCACCCCGATACCAACGGCATGATTGAATACTTTATTCGTCCGATGGCTGGGGTAAGTGGTGTGGTGGGACGCAAGGCCACGACGAAATTTTCCGGGCAACAGAGCATGGGTTTTCGCCGCAAGCCGGCCGGCGTGGTCACGGGACCGCTAGGCGAGGGGAGTCTGAACCTGCTGGCTGATTGTGAGCGGGCGGCGAGCGTGGCGGGTAAGAATTTTAAATTCACCATCACCAGCCCTTACATGCTGGCGAGAACGTTGCTCGACGAGCATTACGGAGATTTTGAAACCCTACTCATGGCAGTGGCCGATGTGCTGGCCGAGCAAGTGCGGGGTCTACCTTGTGCCTGTGTGCAAGTTGATGAGGCCAATATCCCGGGTAACCCTGATCATGGACCGATGGCGGCAGCTGCCATCAATCGGGTGCTCGATGCCGTGGATCGTGGCACGGAACGCGCCGTTCATTTTTGTTTCGGTAACTACGGCGGTCAGACCATTCAGGCGGGTTCATGGAAAGCGCTGCATCGTTTCCTGAACGCGCTGCACACCGATCACTTGGTGCTGGAGCTCGCGCATCGGCCGACCTCCGACCTGCGGGCGCTCAAGGGGATCGATTCTAACATCGACCTCGGCGTGGGCGTCATCGATATCAAGGTCAATCATGTCGAAACGGCGGACGAGGTAGCGAAGCGGATCGAGCAAGCGGAGAAGGCGGCGGGAGAGGGACGGATCAAGTGGGTCCACCCGGATTGCGGTTTTTGGATGCTCAAACGTTCGATTGCGGACCGTAAGATCGAGGCTCTGGTCAAGGGCCGTGATCGTTACCTCGGACGATAGCGAGCGGATTTCCGGAAAACCCGGAGTCTTAACTGGGCGGGTGCTACCGAAGCTCCTCTGCCCGGGTGGGACAGGTGTGTTTACTCGGATCCAGATACGCTTGAGTATTCTGCGATTCAAGTCATCGAAGTCTCAATGAAGACGAAACAAATCCTGTTTCCCAATCGGGCCGCACTCACTTAATGCGGTCGTCCTCCTTTGTTGTTCGGCGACCGCAGGTAATCACGTAGGAGTTCCGGGGAGAGCATGTCGTCTATCACACCCGGTTCGACCGGGTTTTTTGAATCCGATCACCGGCCAGATTACCATAGGCGGTCAGCATGTTCTCAACCCCCCATCCTCCATGAATAATCCTCCTGTAGCCACTCAACCTATTCTTCGTCTGACCGATTCTGAGCACCGCGCGCTCCGAATGCTGATCGCTTCCATCACCCCGGGAAATGCTCGGATGAAGACGCTTTTACAGCCTTTGAGTGCTGAACTGGAGCGCGCCAAGGTGCTCCCGGATACTTTGATCCCTGATACTGTCGTGCGGATGGGATCGGTTTTCGAAGTAGAGGACCTCGGTAGTGGAGAAGTCGATACTTACACCTTGGTTTACCCCAACAAAGCGAATGCCGAAGCGGGTTTGATCTCTATTTTGGTGCCCTTAGGCATGGGGGTGATCGGGTTCGCCGAAGGCGATACCTTTCACTGGAAAACGCCGGGAGGCGTGCGCAACCTCCGACTGCGGAAGGTGGCTCCGCCCGTGCCTGAAACTTGAGGGGGCCTCATTGCGCAAAGGCAGCTAGAGTTTTAAGAGTCGCCGGTGCGCCCGGGTGCTTTCGCCGGCGGCTCCTTACTGCGGCAGCAGTTTCAGGTCCGACATCGGGATGGCCACGTGCAGACCTTGTTGGAGCACGTCCACTTCCACGATGATGCCAGCAGGGTTATCGGGGTTGTCGATGACACCCTCCAATCCGCGGAGCGGGCCAGCCACCACTCGCACCGGGGAGCCTTTTTTGTAGAGCGGTTGCAGGGTGGTTGCAAAACCCGAACTGACGATCCGTTGCACGTCGGCGAGTTGATCCAGAAATTGAGATTCGTCGCCGACGGCCAGCACGTTGGCAAGGAGGTCTTGTTGGTAGATCCGGGATTTGGTTTCGGTCGGCACGCGGGCGAAGACATAGCTAGGAAACAGCGGCAAGATGGAGGTGCGTTCCCGGTTGCCGTAGCGGCGGACGTTGGTGACGGTCGGCAGGTAGTGCGCCATACGTTCGGCACTGAGCAACGCCGCGAATTTCTTTTCGCAACGGGGCTTGGTGTGGCACACCCACCATTCTTCACCCGCGGCAGAAGCGAAGGCGTTAAAATCCGCAATCGGAGTCGCGCTCACGCTTTCAACAGGTAGCGGATGGCGGCGTAGTAGCCTTCGAGTCCCAGTCCGGTGATGACGCCCTCGCAGGCGGGGCCGGTGAGGGACTTGTGACGAAACTCCTCGCGGCGGTAGATGTTCGAAATATGCACCTCGACGGCGCGGAGCTGCGATCCGAGCAGGGCATCGCGCAGTGCGACGCTGGTGTGGGTGAGGGCGGCAGCATTGATAACGAGGCCATCGATTTCAGCGGCGGCGAGCGCGGAGATTTTGTCGACCAGGGCGCCCTCGTGATTGCTCTGGAAGCAGTCGATTTCGGCTGCGTCGGCAAAGGCCTCGCGGAGCTGGGTTTCGAGTTCGGCGAGGGTGGTGTGGCCGTAGATCTCGGGTTCGCGTTTACCGAGGCGATCGAGGTTGGGGCCGTTGAGGAGGGCGAGGCGTTTCATGGCAGTGGGAGCTAAGGAAGGGAAGGAGAACGATAAAGATAAAGAGAAAGATATCGGGCCGCCTAAAGCGGGTTGTCGGTTTTGATGAATGCCCAAGGCAAGTCGAACTTGGCGGCGACCTCGGCGGCGAGGGCTTGGACAGCGTGAACTTCGGTGGCGTAATGACCACACAGGAAGACGTTGATGCCGCATTCCTGAGCGACGGTGAACCACTCCTCGCGCAGCTCGCCGGTGACCATGGTGTCGATCCCGGTTTTGATGAGTTCCTTCATCGCGCTGTTACCACTGCCGCTGCAAAAGGCGATGCGATCAGGCTGGGCTGAGCCACAGTTGATTGGCACGACGCGTTCGTAGTGGGATTCGAGCGCGGCTTGCAGATCCGAGCGCGTGCCAGTCCACGGGGCGGAGTAGCCGACGGGCTCACCTTCAATCAGCATGAACGGCTGGTCCGGCGTGAGCCCGAGTTGTTTCGCGAGCAAGGTGTTGTTGCCGATCTCCGGATGGCCATCGAGGGGAAGGTGATTCGAGTAGAGGGCGCAGTTGCGGCTGATCAGCGTTTTCATCCGATCGTAGACGGGTCCAGTGATTCGCTGCGGCATGTCCCAATACATGCCGTGATGCACGATCAGGAAGTCCACGCCGGCGGCGGTGGCCTGGCGGAAAGGCACCAAGCCGGCGTCGACGGCCGCGCCAATTTTGGTGACGGTGCCGCTATTGGCGACCTGGAGGCCGTTCCACGCGCCGGGAGCATCGTGGTAGGCGGTGAGCCGGGTGCGTTCGTTGCAGAAGGTGACGAGGTCATCGAGAGAAGCCATGGATGGAGGAAAGGGGAAAGGTCGCGCGCTTTCGAGGTGGATTTTTAGCGAGGCGCGATTACCGCTTGGAGCCATGGATCCTGTGTCGACCGATATTGAACTCAACTCCCCGGTGGGCCTGATTGCCGCCGCGACGGAGCGGTTTGAGCAACGCCCCTCTTGGGACGAGTATTTTATGGCGACGGCGGTCCTGCTCTCCACCCGGTCTCCGTGCGAGCGATTACACGTAGGGTGCTTACTGGTGAGTGGCGGCAAACGGCCCAACCGGATCGTGGCGGCGGGTTACAATGGATTTCTGCCGGGAGCCCGGCACATGTCGCGGATGCGGGATGGTCACGAGCAGGCGACGGTGCATGCCGAACAAAACGCGGTGGCCGATGCGGCGCGGCGCGGGAGTTCGTTGGATGGCTGCGTGGCTTACGTGACCCATTTCCCGTGCATCAACTGCGCTAAGATTTTGGCGTCGGCGGGCATCGCCGAAATCCGCTATCGGCTGAACTATAAGAACGACCCGATCGCGACCGAAGTTTTGGCCGATGCGGCGGTGACAGTCACGCAACTCGGTAGCCTCACCGCAGACTGATCGGGACGATGCGAAATCAAGAACCCACCCCGGACAGCTTCGCGGGATCCTTGCTGTTGGCTCACCCGGCCATGAAAGATCCGAATTTCGCCCGCGCGGTGGTTTTGCTTTCCGCCCACGATGCAGAGGGCGCGTTGGGTGTGGTCCTCAATCGGCCCTCGGGTCAGCGGTTGCACGAACTGGACGAGAGTTTCGACCAAGGGGATTTGGCGGACGTGCCGGTTTTCGCAGGCGGGCCGGTGCAACCGGATCGGGTAATCCTGTGCGCGATCGGGATTCTGCCGGATGGGGAAGGCCTGCGCCTGCACTTTGGTTTGGAGCCCGCCAAAGCGGAGGCGCTGATGCAGGCCCAAGGCGACCATTTGGACCTGCGGGCTTTTGTCGGCCATGCGGGGTGGGGCGCCGGTCAGTTGGAAAATGAGTTGAAGCAGCACACGTGGGCCGTGAGTCCGATACCGGCCGACCTGCTCGAGTGCGACCCGGATGGAGGGATGTGGCGCGAGGTGATTTCAGCCGTCGGGCCCGAGTGGCGATTGTTGGCTAACGAGCCAGACGACTTGGAACGGAATTGATAGGTGAGGCGAGCAACGCTGTTTCATCTCGCCTACCGCAATCGGCGGTTTCGGCGAAACCGCCCTACCTTCGATGAACGGGCCGACCCCCATGTGAGGTCGCCGTATGCCCGACGACGCAGGGGGCTTTGCTTTAGGGAATCAGGCCTTGCGCGCTGAGTTTGGCTTTCACGACGGCGGCGACTTCTTCGATCAGTTCCTTCCGCTCGCCCGCGTTCTTGGTCGCGGTCCGACCGAACCAAATCAAGTTCTCATCGGTCGCGTCGTAGATGTTGGTCTCGATATTGGTGAACACATCACGAGTCTCGCTCGGCGGAACGTATTCGTAGTCCATCGGGCCGCCAAACATGCCGCCGTAGGGCTCCGCCCATTGCTCGGTAGTAAGGTGATAGGGCATACCCCGGTGAGTAGTAGCTTGAGAACGAACTGTAGTAGGTGGGCCCGTATCCGCCGGGGTGGTAGGTCACCTCATCGTTCATGCCGATCAAGCGCATCGTGATTATGCCATCGATGCCGTTCGCAGCGATGACCGCGGCGATCTTATCGGGATTAACTTGATCCTCGATCGCGGGCAGCAATTCGTAGCTCGCCAATGCCGGAATCGCCGTGATCTGCGCTTTCATGCGATCCTCCAAGGGCTCGCGCAAGGAGGCCATGGGCGCGATGCCGATCACCAGCACTTTGGTAAATTTGATGCTGCCCACTTCGGGAGCCTTCCAGTCGGATTCGAGCGAGGTGGTTTCGCAACCGGCTAAACCGGTCAAGAGTGCGATCGCTGCGACGGCGGCAACGGAAGGAAGATAGCGTGGTTTCACAGAATTAATTTCGGGTTCCGAGGTTAGACCCCCAAGGCAGTGCGGTAGATGCGAGGGACACGTTTCGTGACCGAACAAAGCGTTTCCCAAGGAATCGTCTCGGCCCAGCGGCTGAATTCTGTAACTCCGATTTCAGCTTCGCCGTCGCGGCCAATCAACGTGACCCGGTCTCCGGCTTCTACCGCGGGCAAGTCTGTGACGTCGACAATGGTCTGGTCCATGGTGACGCGTCCGAGGATGGGACACCGCTGGCCGCGGATTATGACTTGACCGCGATTGCTGAGTGCGCGCGTGATCCCGTCGCCGTAGCCGGCGGTCAGCACGGCGATGGTCGAGTCGCGGATGAGTCGATGGGTCTGACCGTAGCTAATGGCGGTGCCGACGGGCAGGGCTTTGACCAAGCCGACGCGGGTGTGAAAACTGAAGACGGGATTCGGCTCCACATCGGCCAACAAGGGACCCGCGCGAGGCGAAATGCCGAATTGTAGCAGACCGATCCGCACCGCGTTGAACGGCCCCGCGCGTTCAATGGTTTCGAGCCCGCCGCTGTTGTCGGCGTGGATCAGCAGCGACTCCAGATCGAGCCCGGCGAACTGATTGATCGCCCGGCGAAACCGGTCCCGCTGTTCACGGGTAAAGGCGGCGTCATCATCGGAGCTCGAGTAGTGCGTATAGATCCCGGCGAGATGCAGATGGGGGGCTGCTCTGATGGCGTCGTAGACAGCGGTGGCTTGCTCGTGCCAGACGCCGACGCGCCCCATCCCGGTGTCGATTTTGAGGTGCACCGTGATGGGCTTATCCGCCGCCGCCGCGATTGTTTCGAAACGAACGACTTCGGCTAAACTTGAAACGGTCACCGCCACTTCATGACGCAGAATCAAACGATCCTCCTGCGGAATGAGCGGACTGAGGAGCAGGATCGGCCACCCGGGGCCCAATTCGCGCAGCGCCGCTGCTTCGGCCAGATTCGCCACGGCAAAAAGATCGGCCCCGGCGTGCATCAAGCGGGCCGCAACCTGATGGAGACCATGGCCGTAAGCATCCGCTTTCACGACGGCGACATAACGCATGTGCGGCGGCAACGAAGCGCGGATGTGGCGCAGGTTGCGTTCGAGCGCCGCCAAGTCGATCTCGGCCCAGCAGCGCAACGGCAGTTCGTTGGCCGTGCTCATGAATTCGGGGCCCGATGGATTTGCGGCGTCCATTTGGCGTAGGCCGGTCGCTCCGGTTGGTAGGCGTCCGGATCGTCCGTGAGTTCCAAGCACTCCACGTGGCTCAAGCGGTCGCCCAGCAGAGACGGCGTGTAAGGCACGATCTCCGGCGCGGGCGAGGGCAACTCGGTCCAAGAGCGGAAGCCCTCCGGCATGCACATTGCCCCCGGCGGCAGTTCGTCGGTCTCGAGTCGGCGAATCGGGCTCGGCGCGCCTTGATCGTTGATCGTGAGTGCATGCCAGCTTCGCCGCCGAGCGTCGCACAAAAAGGTGCGACCGGGTTTTCCTGCGGCATGGGCGAGGAGATCCAAACTGCGGTAGCGGTAGACGGGGCGGGGCGCGAGCGCGCACCAGATGCGCAGCGCGGCGGCCACGGTGCGAATGCCGAGCATCGATCCGGGGCCCTCACAAAAAACGAAAGCGCGGGCGTCGTTTGGGGAGACACCGAGTTGTTGCAGGAGATCGTAAAGCCCCGTCCCCGCCTCCTTCGTCACCGTCGCCCATTGCGAAGGCTCTCCCGCTACCAGCCAGCCACCGTGCAGTGGGGTGGAGCTCGCATCGATCAGCAGGACTGAACCGTGAGCTTGGAGAATGGAGTCGAGGGATTGCACGGCAGGAAACCGTGACGAAACGCCGCCGATTCCGGTGGCGCAAGCCGCATCCGATCAGAGGAAGCCGAGTCGATTAAACCGCTCCCCGAGAACCTGGTCGGCATCCGCTGCTAGCCAGCGATCAAGCAACGTCGCATAGACGCCGCGGAAGTCGGTGGTATGCTGCAAGTCAGCTTGGCGATCCGGTAAGTTGAGATCAGGCGACGCGCCGACTAGCGGAGCGTTAAGTTGGGAGCCCATGACGAATAACGGCGCGGCGGTGCCGTGATCGGTGCCGGCACTGCGGTTCTCGGCCGGACGTCGACCGAACTCGGAGAAGGTGGCGGTGAGCACCTGATCCTGCAGGCCGTGGGCGGTCAGGTCGGCTTGGAAGGCGGCGAGGCCTCGACTGAGGTTGCCCAATAAGTTCGCGTGCGGGCCGGCTTGATTGGCGTGGGTGTCGAAGCCGCCGAGGCTGACAAAGTAGACCCGAGTGGAAAACCCGGCGGCGATCATAGCGGCTACGTTTTGCAGCGAACGCGCGAATCGCTCGCCCGGATAGTTGGACTCAGGTCGGTAGCCGCGCAGGATTTTTCCGACCCGGTTTTCTGTGACCAACGCGTTCATGGTAGTCTGCCGCAGAAATGTTTGGTTGGGATCCGGCGCGACCGAATCGGCCGGAGAAAATGCGGCCATGATTTCCATCGGGTCGAGTCGGCGCCCGCGGCTTTGGTTGCCCTGAGGCAGGCGCGGCGGGAGCCCGAAAATCGAATGATCTTCGGCGGCGCCGAATGCTTGCGGAGTTTCGGCGGAGACGTGGATGGCGGCGGGATGGGTGGTAGCGCCTTGGCCGTCGCAGGTGTGGTCGAGATAGCGCCCTAGCCAACCGGTCGAACTGAAGGTATTGCTGTCGGTCGCCGTTTCCCAGATCTCGCTGGAGCGGAAGTGACTGCGGTTGGGATTGGGGTAGCCGACATTCTGCACCACGGAAAGTTGCCCCTCATGAAAGAGATCATGCATCTCCGCGCAGGCGGGATGCAGGGCTAGGTGGTCGGAGATCGGGAGGAGCTCGGTGTGGTTGAGCGCGAGGTTGGGCCGCAAGCGATGGTAGTGATCGTCGGTGTAGGGCACGACCGTATTGAGTCCGTCATTACCGCCCGCCAGTTGCACCAGCACCAGGATCGAGCGATCGCGCTCCGGCGCAGGAGCGGAGGCGCGAGCCGAGTTGACCAAGAACGCGGGGGCAAAAGAACTGAAGGCGAGCAGACCGATTCCCCGGCCACCGTGGTGGAGAAATTCGCGTCGCGTGGTGGGAAAGTCAGCCATGGGAATTCAGCAGAGGTTGTAGTCGGGCAGCGACAGCAGGACGAGAAAAGCGGCGGGCATCGCCGCACTACGCCGGCCGGCGAGTAAGTCTGTGAGGGTATCGATACCCGCGCTAGGAACAGGGTGAGGGAGGAGCCGCTCAACCAAGTGAATTGCCGAGGCGCGAGGGGAGCCTTGAGCCCATTGGCGATAATGCGCGGGGGACAGGGAAAAGGGGCCGAGCCCGGCCGCGGCGGCTGCGGTTAAGGCGAGTTGTTCGTCGGCATTCAGGATGCGTTCGGGCACGCCGTGGATCGCGAGCCGGGTGGCGTTGCGGCGCGCGGTGAGGGTGGTGGAGTTGATCCATTGGCGTCCGCCCACCCAGCCGCGCACATTGGGCGGATCAAATAGCGACTGCCCCATCCCGCGCAGATTGTTGAGGGTGAAGCGCAACACGGGCAACACGTCGAGATCGAGGTCCTGGCACAGACCCAGCGTGAACTGAACGGGACTCTTGATGTAGTTGCCGCGGAAAGCGGGATCGTAAAAGGCGCGACTGCCAAAGAAGCGGTGCAAGAGCGGGCGCAGTTCAAAGTCGTGGGCTCGCCACCACGTCGCCAGCGGCAACAAGTCCTCGGGCGGTAGCCCATCGGCGATGAGGTAGAAGCGCACCATCTCGCCGGGTAAAAAGGTGGCGGCGGCCGGCTGGCGGTAGGCGAGATCGATCACGGCGTCGCCGTCGAATCGGCCGGTCTGACCGAAAACGGATTTGCGTCCGGGGTCGGCCTGTCGGCGAGCGAAGGCGAAGCGGCCCTGTATTTGCCGGTAACCGACGAAGGCGCGGGCGGCCTCTTTGATGTCGGATTCCGTGTAGTTGCCCTCGCCGAGCACAAACAGTTCGAAGAGCTCGCGCGCGAAATTTTCGTTGGGCGCCTGCTGCCGGCTGCCTTGGAGATCGAGATACATGATCATCGCAGGCGAGCGGGAGACTGCCTTGGTCAACTGCGGAGCCGGGCCCAAAGCGTGGCCTCGCAGAATGTCCTGATGTTGATGAAGGAACATCGCGTTGCGGACTTTTTGTTCGGAGGTGACGTAAACGTCGCTCAGGCAAAATACCCACTTCTCGAAGGCGGCCTGGGCCGGGTCGCAAGCGCGTTGCATCCATTCCAGCGCCATTTCCTGGGTGACGGCCCGGGAGCGCTGACGGAATTCGTTACGGATCTTTTTGCGCTCGGCGGGAGGGCGCGAATTGAGACCGGGTAAGGTTTCACGGGCCTCGTCCCAGAGCGCTTGCACGGCCGGAGGTGTGGCCCAAGCGGAAGCGGTGGCGGGGAAGAGCCGATCCAGCGTCGCGGCGAGTCCGTCGGAAACGGCCTGAGCGACTTGGGCGGGTAGGGCGGACCAACCCGCCCGCCGCAGGAGATGCCGGGCGCGTTCGGCGTTCCAATCGCTGGGTGGAAGCGGGGACCAAGCTTCGGGATCGGTTAGGCGGGACTTCGGTAGCATCTCTATGGCTGAAGACGTCGCTTATCCCCGCAGGTTTCAACTTGGTCGGTCGGGGAGGGTAATCCGGCATTGACCGAGTGGATTGGCGATTCGTAGGTTGGAAGATTCTATCAATAAAACCTTCTGAGCCGATTCGCTTGTGAACATCGAAACCCAAGACATTTCCGACACCCGTAAGAGCCTCGTTGCTTCGTTTGAAGCCGAAGAAACCGCCGCCGAGCATAAGGCGATTGTGGCTGAGTTCACTAAAATGGCTCGCATCCCCGGCTTCCGTCCCGGCAAAGCTCCCGCCGCCATGGTGCAGAAGCGCTACGCCAAGGAGATCAAGGAAGAGTTCCACAAGAAGGTGATGACTAAGGCCTACCAATCCTCGATCAAGGATTCGAAGCTACAGGTGCTCAATGTGGTCAACGTCGAGGAGGGCGAGATCGAACCGAATGCTCCGGCGACCATCACGGTCACCGTGGACATTCAACCCGAATTTGAGCTGCCCGAATACGAGGGTATCGCCACGACCGCTACGCCGACCGACGCCACCGATGAAGAGGTCGATAAGACGATCGAGAACATGCGGGCTGAGCGCGCCGATTTTTCGGTGGTCGAGCGCGAAGCCGCCAAGAGCGACTACGTGAAACTTGCCTACGAAGGCGCCGTTGACGGGAAACCGATCCTCGAAATCGCGCCCGACAAACAGATTTACGGCAAGATCCCGCAGACGTGGGAAGAGGTTGACGGCGAAAATGAAGGTTTGATCCCCGGACTCGGCAAGCAGCTCGTTGGGATGAAAGTCGGTGACAAAAAAGACATTGATATCGAATTCCCGGCCGGATTTGCCGCCGTTGAGGCCTTAGCTGGTAAGAAGGCGGTCTACGCGGTGGAAGTATTGGAAGTGCGCGAGCGCGTGCTGCCCGAGATCGACGAAGAGTTTCTCAAGGCCCAACAGGCCGACGACCTCGATGGGTTGAAGACCAATATTCGCAACAACATCAAGATGCAGAAGGATTCCCGGAACCGTTCGGATCAGCGCCGTCAGGTGACCGAAGCACTGATCGCGAAGGTTTCCTTTCACGCTCCCGAGTCGTTGGTTGAAAACGAGACTCAGAGTGTGCTCCGCCAGTTCATCGACCAGAACATGCGCCAAGGCGTAACTCAGGAGCAGCTCGAAGGTGACAAAGATGCGCTCTACGCCAACGCTCGCAAGGCAGGCGAGAGCCGGGTCGTCAGCCAGCTGATTTTGTCGAAGATTGCGGAGAAGGAAAAGGTCACGGTCGAAGAGGCCGACATGAATCAATTTATCTACCAGCAAGCGATGCGTAGCGGGCAGGCCCCGGACAAATTCATTAAGGAATTGGCAAAAAACCGGGAACAGTTGCGTTCCATTCAACAGTCGATCCTGTTGGACAAGACCCTCGATCTGGTGGTGGCCAAAGCCACGGTGACCGAGAGTGCACCGGCCGCGGAATAACCTGCGGTTGGCAATGACTGACCTACCTTTTGTGAGCTCCTACTACGTCCCTTACGTCATCGAAAACACCGGCCGCGGCGAGCGGTCGATGGATATCTACAGCCGTCTGTTGAAGGACCGCATCATTTTCATCGGTACGCCGATTGATGATGGTGTGGCCAACAGCGTGATTGCCCAATTGCTGTTCTTGCAGATGGAGGATCCCAAAAAGGATATCTATCTCTACATCAATTCGCCGGGCGGCGTCGTTACGGGTGGTATGGCCATCTACGACACGATCAATTTCCTGCAATGCGACGTGGTGACTTACTGCATCGGCATGGCCGCCTCTATGGCAACGGTGTTGCTGGCGGGCGGAACGAAGGGCAAACGCTTCGCTCTACCGAACAGCCGGGTGATGATTCACCAGCCTTCAGGGGGGGCCGGTGGGCAAGCCACGGATATCTCGATCGCCGCCAAAGAAATCCTACGGTGGCGGGCAACGCTCAACGCGACGATTGCCAAGCACACGGGTAAAGCCGTGGAAGATGTGGCCAAGGATTCTGATCGCGACTACTATATGAGCGCGGATGAAGCCAAGGCCTACGGTCTGGTGGATCACGTGGTCGCCTCGACCACCGACGCCCAGAACTTGGCCGAACCCGCGAAGACCTGATTCTGAGGCTGAACAACGCTTTGCGAGCCTCGCCCGAACCGGGCGGGGCTTTTTGTTATTTGGCGTTCTCCCCTCGACAGGCGAGCGCGGAACACTATCCGTATTGCCATGGCAAAATCGTCCCGGATGACCCTTTGTTCCTTCTGCGGGAAATCCCAGACCGAGGTGAAAAAAATCATCGCTGGTCCGGGGGTGTATATCTGCGACTCTTGCGTGAACGTCTGTAAGACGATCATCGACCGAGAGACTAAACAGAGCCCGGTCGACAGCAAACCGGATTTTCGGCTGCTCAAGCCCGCCCAAATCAAGGCGACCCTCGATGAACATGTGATCGGGCAGGATCACGCGAAGAAGGTGCTTTCGGTGGCCGTCTACAACCATTACAAGCGGATCGCCTTTGACGAAGGGCACGCCTTCTCATCGGGCGACAATACGCTGGTGCCGGAATTCGATGGGGTTGAAGTGGAGAAGAGTAACATCCTCCTCGCCGGACCGACGGGTTCCGGGAAGACGCTCCTCGCGCGGACGCTGGCGCGGATATTGGAGGTGCCCTTCGCCATTGCGGATGCTACCACCCTGACCGAGGCCGGTTACGTGGGCGAAGACGTGGAGAACGTGGTGCTCAGGCTGTTGCAGTCGGCCAATTACGACGTGGCCAAGGCCGAGCGGGGGATCATCTACATCGATGAAATCGACAAGGTCCGCCGGACGACGGAGAACGTTTCCATCACCCGCGACGTGTCCGGAGAGGGGGTGCAGCAGGCGCTGCTGAAGATTTTGGAAGGCAGTGTGTGCAATGTGCCACCGCAAGGAGGGCGCAAGCACCCGAACCAAGAATACATCCAAATCAACACGGCCAATATCCTGTTCATCTGTGGCGGCGCGTTTATCGGGTTGGACGAGATTATCCAGAAGCGGTTAGGCAGCAGTTCGCTGGGATTCCAGCGCGACGCCGAGATCCAGCTCACGCCGGAGCAGATGATGCACAAAATCGCGCCAGAAGACCTCGTGCGCTTCGGGATGATCCCGGAGTTTATCGGTCGCTTGCCGGTCATTTCGTTGCTCGATCAATTGCAGGTCGCCGATCTCCAGAAAATTTTGCTCCAGACCAAAAACGCCATAGTGAAGCAGTATTCGAAATTGTTCGCGATGGATGGCGTCCGCTTGCGGCTGACCAATGATGCGGTCAAAGCGGTGGCGCAAAAGGCGATCGATCTCAAAACCGGCGCGCGCGCGCTGAGATCTATCATGGAAAAGATCATGCTCGAGGTGATGTATGATCTGCCCCAACGCACGGATATCGAAGAGGTTGTCATTGATGCCGGGGTGGTGGCGGGGCGCAAAAAGCCCTCATTGCGTCGGCGCTCAAAGCGGGTTTCGAAAAACGCGGCCTAAGCGGGTTGGATATTCAACCGAATCCGATAGGCGAAATACGATGCACGACATAAGCGTGACCCCGGATAAACCCGGAATTTGCTTATAATTCGAGACGAGGAACCTTAGCGGTAGATTTTGTTTTACTTTGAAATTTCCGAAGGGTTCTTTCGGCGGGTCCCTGACCAAAAACACCATCGTGAGCCAACCACACACCCGTAAGTCATTTTTCGCCCGAGTCGGAGCATTATTAACTGCTTCGATCTTCGTGCCCAAGTCCTTTGCCAAATCCGCCTCGCAGGCGGTCCAGCATCCGCAGCAAGGTGTCCGTTTCCAGCTCAAGCCCGAAGCCCGAGCCGTGGTGCGCGACGCTGACTCCGTTTAAACAACTTAAGTCCTTACGAATTTCGGTAAATGTCGCACATCTTTCCTAAATCATCCAACCGGCTGCCGCTCCAGATCATCATCTTCCTCGTCGTGATCGGCGGGATCGTGACGGCTGCCACTAATTATTACGCCACCCCGAAATACACGCGGGTGGGCTATGCCCCGATTCAGCCGGTGCCGTTCAGCCACGCGCTGCACGTGGGGGACATGGGCATCGATTGTCGCTTCTGTCACACAACCGTCGAAAAGTCCGCCTACGCCGCCGTGCCGACGGCGCAGTCCTGTATGAGCTGCCACAGTCAGGTGAAGACGAACAGCGCGCTGCTGGCCCCCGTCCGCACGAGCTACCAGACGGATGAATCGATCGACTGGGTGCGGGTTCACGAAGCGCCCGACTATGTTTATTTTAACCATGCTGTTCACGTGAACCGAGGGGTTTCCTGTCTGGAGTGTCACGGTCATGTCAATGAGATGGAAGTGGTGACCCACACGGAGTCCCTCTCCATGGCGTTCTGTTTGGACTGTCACCGCGACCCGGCGCCGAGCCTGCGCGACCCGAGCCTCGTCACCCAGCTCGACTGGGTGCATCCGGAAGGTAAAGCTGGACAACGCGCTGACGGCGAAGTGTTCATCCACGACTGGAATATCAATCCTCCCCAGAGCTGCTCTGGCTGCCACCGATGAAACGCAAAGTTGAACACCCCGAACCCTCCGCCCGCGAGCTGAGTGGTCCGCGCTACTGGCGCAGCCTCGATGATCTGGTGGAAACGCCGGCATTCCAAGAGCAGGTCTCCCGCGAATTCCCCGATGGGGCCGACAATCTCTCCGGAGTTGATCGTCGCCACTTCTTCAAGATCATGGCCGCGTCTTTCGCCCTCGGAGGGGTGGGCCTAACCACGGGTTGCCGCCGTCCGGAGTCGTATATCCTACCTTACGGCAAATCAGTGGAAGGCGTAATTCCGGGAGTGCCCCGTTACTTCGCCACCTCTTTCCCACTGCGCGGCGCCGCTCTCCCGTTGCTCGCTGAGACCCATCAAGGTCGTCCGACCAAGTTGGAAGGTAATCCCAGCTACCTGCCCTACGGCGGCAGTTCTTCCCTGCTGGCTCAAGCCACCGTCTTGGACCTTTACGATCCAGATCGGGCGACGACTCACACCAAGAACGGCTCCGCTACCACCTCGACCGTGGTACGGGATGATTTGGCGGCAATCCACTCGGTCGCCAAGGCCAACGGTGGCGCTGGTCTCGCAATTTTGGCTGAATCCTCCTCGTCCCCCAGCCGGGCGCGCTTGGTTAAGGCGTTGAAGCAAAAGTTGCCGAATGCGATGTGGGCTGAATTTGATGCGGTCACAGATACGCCCCCTCCCGAAGCCGCGAAGGCGG
>Ga0075118_10001274_pt1 | contig 18492 bp, 24 predicted proteins | sample AntAceMetag02UKE_FD_69794 | JGI IMG/M metagenome (GOLD analysis project Ga0075118, IMG submission 69794) | Saline lake microbial communities from Ace Lake, Antarctica - Antarctic Ace Lake Metagenome 02UKE | ecosystem: Environmental > Aquatic > Non-marine Saline and Alkaline > Saline | place...
TAACCATCAAACGCAATCGGCATGGGCATCATCTGCGCACGCTCTTGCTCGAGCATCTCCAGGAACTCCCTGTATTCGGGATGACGCAGCTCTGCCCACAGTGAGCGGCAGCGCTCCCCAAGCCAGGTCCATGGCGCCCATGGTGACAGATGAGGCGCCGTCTTCTGGATGGCTGCGATACAGGTGGTAAGCCACCCGTCTGCCCAGCCGGTCAAATTCGATGCCGGCGCGAATCTGGTTGCCGTTATCGGCAAGGGTGTTCATCGTCACCGGCAGATGCTCGGGCTCCAGTACCTGCAACTGCATGGCGACCGGCAAGTCATCTTCCGGGCGACGGTAGCGGATGCGCACCAAAGCCTCACCGCCTTCGAGCATGGCGCGGCAGGCCAGCGCCTGGAGACCGTAAAAGTCGGTCAGCCCTGCGGCATCCGCCGTTTCCGTCCAGTCGCGCCAGAGCGCTTGGATGCGCTCGCGCAGCGCGGGATCGATGACCATGGATTGCGGCTTGATGCCGGTACCGATGGCGTTGGCGGCATAAGATTCCAGGGCGGCATTGGCCCAGGCATTACGCCGCACCAGATCGCGGCTCTTGGCGCGCAGCTCGTTCTGGGTGGTGAGCAGCGCTGCAATGGCACCGGGGTTGCCGACCGACCACGCGATGGCACGTCGCCCCGCTCCGATGCCATCGTAAATAGGCGAGCTACCAGATGAGCTTCCAAGCAATCGGCGCTGGATGGTTTTTAACCAGCCCATTACAGACCCTTCGCCGTATTCACGCGGATCTGGCGTGACTTGGGATTGCCGTCTTGCTGAGCCAACGCCGATTCGACTTCAGCGAGTGCGGCTTTGAGATCAGACACCGAGCGGTACTCGATGCTTTTGCCGTCATAGCTGACGCGGTGCTCGCCACTGGCCAATGCTTCGCGCAGGGCTTGGGCGTGTTCTTCTGTATAAGTAGTCATCAAGTCATCCAGCGGCTGCGCACGACTCTGCGTGCAGGTTTTTCGGTTGTAGAAGCCTTGATGCCGCCGCCGAATTTGAGTCGGTAAGCGGTCTCGGCTGTTTCGTTGGTATGGGTTGTCGGTATGTCTGGCGGGGCTGATGTCGGCCTGCCGCCCAGTTGTTTTTCTAATTCGCGCCAATGCCGTTCTTCGAAGCGATCAAGTCCGGCAGCCGCTGCCGCCGCTCTGGCGTACACATAGCAGTCCAGCGCCTCATTCCTCTCACGCATCTTTTGCCACTCGCGCTGGGCAAAACCATTACGGTCGCGCCGGGTGATCAACTGCTCGGCGCAAAGTTGCTGCAGAAATTCGCTATCGACCTTGGGCAAATGCACAAACCCGGTCGGAAACATGGGCGTGGTGCCGTCGCTTTCGACATCGGATCCCTTGCGCAGGTTGTTGTACAACTCCAGTTTGGCAATCGAGCCCACCACCGTGAACACCTTCACTCCTCGGCGAAGGCGTTTGCCGTTGACCGTGGCATCCACTGCCGTCGGCGTTCCCACCAGCGCAGCACCCCGGGCCACGCCCTTGATGGCCATCAGACGGGGATCGTGGCAAGAGCGCACAAAGGCATACGCCTCCTGGGTGGCGTAGCCCGTATCCAGGGCAAGCCGCGCCAGCGGTACCAGTGCGCCAGATGCATGGGTCCAGGACTCACCCAGCAGACTGGCCAGCCCTGTCCAAACATCGGCGCGTGCCGTGTCGCCCATGATCACTCTGTGCTCCACCAACCAGGATTCCACCGCGCCCAAACGCCCAGATGGAAACTTCGATGCGATCTTTCTGCACGTCAGCACCGCCCACCAGCAGCATTGCACCCATGGGAATAGTGCCAACGGCGAAATCTTCCCGACGCTCCAGCAATCGCTGCCAGTCCGGTGCCTCGCCTTCTTCGACCCAGGTTTCACCCAATTCGGTGTTCTTGAAAGTCTTGATGGCCCCGGTGGAGCCCGTCTCTTTGCTAATCGCACTTTCCCACGCAGCAGCAATCTCTTTCCAACTGCGCCAACCGACCGGGCTGTACAGGCTTGACAGATGGAATCCCACCGTCTTACCCGTGTTCTGCGGCGCTGTTGCCTGCCAGCGGCCGTTTTCTAGCATCCAGCTTTTATGGTGCTCAGGGATGGGCTGCTCACAGGATTCACAGACATAAGCCGCCGTCTCAGGTTTCGAGCCCTGTGGCCCACGCTGCCAGCGTAACTGCTCGAACCGCAGCCACTGGCGGTGGTTGCAATGCGGACACGGTACGAAGTAACGACGCTGATCCGATGCTTCGTACTCGCGCTCAATCGCCGACACACCCGAGATCGTTGGGGTCGACACAATTAATATCTTGCGCCGGGAGAAGGTTCGCGTTCTGGCTTCGGCCAGCGAGATCGCATCGCCTTCGCCGTCAACATCCAGCGGGTAGCCGTCAACCTCATCCAAAAACAGGTAGCGAACCGGCATCGAACGCAAGCCCACTGCAGAATTGGCTCCGGTCATCACCAGCACGCCACCCCTGAATTCTTTGGCCAGGATGGTGTTGCCCGCGTCCCGACTGCGTGCCGGTGCGATCAGTTCGGCCAGCACCGGTGACTCTTCGATCAGCGGGTCAATGCGCTGCTTGGAATTGCGTTTGGCCATGTCCACCGTGGGCGACACTGCCATCATGGGGCCCGGTGCGTGGTGGATCACATAGCCGATCCAGTTGTTACCCATTTCCGTGGCCCCAAGCTGCGCCGCCTTCATGAACACCACCCGTTCCACCGGCGAGGCAGGAGACAAGCAGTCCATGATGTCTTTGAGGTAGGGCGTGCGGCTGGTGCGCCAGCGACCCGGTTCTGCCGACGCTTTAGAGGACAGCATGCGGTGCCGGTCTGACCACTCGGATACCGACAACAGCGGGTCGGGTGTCATGCCTTCGCGCCAGGCGCGGTCAATCTCAACGGCACCTTCGTAATGATCAGTCGTACTTGATTGCATTTCAGTCCACTCGTGGTCGCAGGTCGCCGAGCTCCTGCAGGTGATCCCGTACAGCGTTCTCTAGTGCGACATGCATCGGATGAGGCTCGATGCCTAACTTGACCGCCATCTCCGCCGATACGCGTGCGGGCCAGTTCAGCCATGCATCACGCTCGCTCCTCGCCAACTTGAATACGTGGGCGATGGCCTGTGGTCGATCAACCAGTTCGCCTTTGAGCCTGGCCAGGCGCACCTTGTTGGTTTGCGCTTTGACTACTTCATTGACCGTGCGCGCCTGTAAGAGCGATGTACCACCGCCACCTGAACTGCTGCTGCCTTGACTTGCTGATGCGCCAGCACCACTCGAATCGTCTGACGCTTTGGAGGCTGCGCCACTACTTTGTGCATCGCTGTGCGGGATGTTGACCGTCGTGGCACGCTGCTTTGTTCCCTGCTTGGGTGAGTCGGTATTGCGTGCCCACTCCAGGTCGGCCCGGGTTGCGTCGACAGTGCCATCAGGCTCGGGCGTAACTCGTCCGCTTCGGATGGCCTTATGGACGGCGGTGTCTGTGACCCCGCGATGACGGGCGTAGGCGCGAATCGATAGTCCCATTGGGTTGGCGTGTGGTCTTCATGAAAGATGCGGCTTTGCGTCGGTGGCATCAGGCAGAGATGAAAATTTGCATGTCTGGGGTTGATTGGACCTTCGGCAAATTAGCCGGAAGTTGGGGTGTGGGTTTGAAGCAAATAAAGATTCAAAAAATGTTCGCAATTGACTTGGCTTCGCAAGCAAACAGCGCGTTACTAGAGGCATCGCAACCAACACAGAAAAGGACAACCCCATGACCACCATCGACAGCATCCTCGCCCAGATCGCCCGCCGCCACCTCAGCATCGAAACCCTGGAGACCCGCAACGCAGACGGGCTGGACTTTTATGACACCGCCGTCTGGTGTGTGCGTGACGCATTGGAAGCTGCATTTAAAGCAGGCGTTGAACTGGGCGCATCCATGCCCAAGCCGACAGAGTCAGAGATTGCCAACACATAAGCAAACACCGCAAGCCAAGCAAAAACTGCTTGGCTTGTCCTGCAAACAGCGCGTTCATTGCATCACCCCAACCACCAACCCAAGGAAAAATCATGACCACTATCCAACTCACCGCAACCCAAACCCAAGTCCTGCAACATGCGCTGGATCACAACGACGGGCGCATCGACTGGTTCCCCGAGAGCGTCAAGGGCGGCGCGCGCAAGAAGGTACTCGACGGCCTGTTCAATCGCGCACTGATCACCCCGTCGGGCGACGACTGGGTAGTCGCTGCCGAAGGCTACGACGCCCTTGGCTGCGCCCGGCCAGGTGCTGCGCCTGTCACACCAATCCCTGACATCGAGGCCGACGTGGCCGCAGCCGAGGCCTCCTGGGCGCACCCGCAAGAGGTCGAACCCGCAACGGTGGCAACAACAGTGACTGTGGTGGCCACAGAGCAGAAGACCCGCACCCGCGAGCACAGCAAGCAGGCCACCGTGATCAGCATGCTCAAACGCCCCGAGGGCGCAACCATTGCGCAGATCTGCGAGGCAACCAGCTGGCAAGCACACACCGTGCGCGGCACCTTTGCCGGAGCGTTCAAAAAGAAACTGGGTCTGACCATCACATCAGACAAAACAGAAGGCGGCGCACGCATCTACCGGGTTGCATGACAAAAATGATTCAAGAAAGAAGCCAAAAATGCTTGGCTTCTGGTTGGTACAGCGCGTTCATAGAGGTGTCGCGATTGACGACGCATTTACAAGGAAAAAACATGACCCACATGACCATCACCATTGAACGCACCCCTCGCACCCTTGAGTTACACGGCGGAGCCATCGAAGTGATCGAACTCGGAGTGCAGCTCCCCTTTGCCCGCAAGCCTGCCGATTTGAATGAAGTGGGAGGCTACGGTCAGCAAAAAATATTCATCATCGAAACCCGGGAGATGAGCCCTGCAGAGTTTGACGGTTTCGCCGCCACACTGCTCAAGTCGCGCGACTGGCTCAAGGGCAAGGGCGGCGGCGCATATGGCGGCTACCTCTGCGTCGAGATCAGCGCACCGGGTCGCCCCTACCTCTACATCAACCCCGAAGGTAGCGACTACGCCCGCTACGTGGCCAGACTGGGCTGATAAAAAAAGATTGAAAATAAGCCAGGAAATGCTTGGCTTCTCTCTCAAACAGCGCGTTACTACGGGTGTCGCAACAACAAACCAACCGGAGTCCAAAATGAACAAAACCGCACTCACCATCCCCGCCACCACCAACGAATCATGGGGCTTTTGGGGCACCATGAACGAGAAGGCTCAATCAGCCTGGCCCTTGGCGATGAACGCAGTCGCAGATGCCACCGGCCAATCGCTTGAGTCGGTCCAGACTTTTCTGGACAGCCGCCACGGACGCCACTTTGCAGACGACGTCAACAACGCACTGTTTTTGGGCACCAATCTGCAAGACGCCATCAAACAGGCCACGCAACGCTGGATGGGCTGGACCATCAGCCGCCAAACCAGCAAGGGATACGGCATCCCCAAGGGCCTGCCATACCTCACCGGGTTTGTGATTCATTGTGCCATATGCGAAGAAATCGCCGCCTGAATTAACGCTGAGCCTGAATTGTCCACAGGGTTTCAAACACCCTGCGCAACAAGAAACTACGCACCAGCGACACGCCGGTGAACACCAGACCCATCATCAGGTTCTGGTTCAGGCTGGCATGCAAGCCAAACAGCGGAAACACCAGCATCTGCGTGACCACGGCCACGCCGTAGCCAACCACCACGTTGGCAATCGACTCCACCAACGACATCCAGCGGGACTGTTTCAAGATGCAGTCGCCACGGCTTGTGGCTCTGCCGCCAGAGTTGCTCCGGCACAGTCGTCGAATAATTTTCCATCAGACTCACGGGTGGCTTGTTTGCCAGTCCAGTCCTGCCAGCGGCGCACGATCACGTCCACGTACTTCGGGTCGAGTTCAATCATGCGCGCCAAGCGCTGGGTTTTTTCGGCAGCGATCACGGTGGTGCCGGAGCCGCCAAAGGGATCCATCACCGTGTCGCCAGGCTTGCTGGAGTTGCGCATGGCTCGCTCCACCAGTTCCACTGGCTTCATGGTCGGGTGCAAATCGTTCTTGTGGGGCTTCTTGATCTGCCAGACATCACTCTGGTCGCGGTCACCACACCAGTGGTGTTTGCCACCCTCGGCCCAGCCGTACAGAATCGGCTCGTACTGGCGCTGGTAGTCAGAGCGCCCCATGGTGAAGGTGTTCTTGGCCCAGATGATAAAAGTTGACCACTTGCCACCAGCATCCCGAAATGCTTTTTGCAGCACGTCGAGTTCGCTGGAGGACATGGCGATGTAGATAGCACCATCGCAGCGCTGCACGGTCGGTATCAGCGCGGCCAACAAAAAGTCGTAAAACCCCGCCCCCAGGTTGTCGTTGAGGATCGGACGATCTTTGCCACGCATCTTGTCTTTGGCGCTGTTGGCGTAATCGACGTTGTAGGGCGGGTCCATGAAAACCATGTCGACGTTTTCTTCTCCAAGCAACTGTGCGTAGCACTGCGCATCGGTCGAGTCACCGCAGAGCACGCGGTGGCCACCAAGCTGCCACACGTCGCCAGGGCGCGAGATCGCGGCATCTAGCAGCTCGGGTGCCATGTCGTCATCCGTTTGGCCTGACGCGCCACCGTCCTCACCCTCGAACAGATCGGCCAGTGCGTCCACGTCAAAGCCGGTGAGCGACAGATCGAAATCATCATCGCGCAGTGCATCGAGCTCCACCCGCAACATGGCTTCGTCCCAACCGGCGTTCTCAGCAATTCGGTTGTCGGCAATGACCAGGGCCCGGCGCTGGGTTGGCGTGAGGTAATCGAGCACGATGACAGGAACGACATCTAGCCCAAGTTTGCGGGCAGCAGCCAGCCGTCCATGACCAGCGACGATGACGGCTTCCTTGTCAACCAGAATTGGATTGGTGAAACCAAACTCCACCATGCTGGCAGCGATCTGAGCAATTTGCGCCTCAGAGTGCGTGCGCGGATTACGGGCATAGGGTAATAGCCGATTCAGCGGCCAGCGCTCGATGTGGGTTGCCAGCATAGGATCAGACATGGCGCAGCCCCTCGCGATAGAGGGTGCGACCTGCCACCAGCGTTGCCGTCAGCAACTTGGTCGAGTCGCCAGGCTGCGCCAAGCTCAAGTGCGCCCAGCGCCCATACTCATGAATAATTTCTGCGCAAGGCAGCTTGAGCCGCTTGACCGCCTCGCAGACTGCCAGCGTCGCCATGCCTGGCAGCACGATGTCGGCAGCACGCCCTTGCATGTGCAAGCTATGCAGACTGCCACCTACGGCGCGGTTGAGTTCGGGTGAGCGGTAGCCGGATGTGACAACAATGGGGCTGCCAAGATGGGCGCGCAGCGGTTCCAGAACGGTCTGGCACAGTGCGCGTAGCTGCAGGATGGCGGCGTCAGATGGTTGGTTGGCGATCCCCCGTCGAGCGGCGGTCTCAGAGACGAGGAATTCGTCGAGGTAAAAGTGTTCAGACAGCTTCATGTTCTGGCTCCTGCGCACGTGCATGTGCTAGCCGCAGAGCGGCGACGGTCTCGAATGTGTCGCCCGATCCCATCAGAGTTACCGGGAGGTCGGGATGGTTTTGTTGGAAGCGCTTGATAGCGACGTCCACGTACTCGGGCGCGATTTCTACGGCGCGCATCTGGCGGTTTATTTTTTGCGCAGCGAGCAGGCCGGTGCCGGAGCCGCAAAACGGCTCAAAAATGATTTCGCCCTCGAAGGTGTAGGCTTCAAAGATGTGCTGCGGCAATGCCACCGGAAAAACCGCAGGGTGGTCAATGCCCTGACCGATCTTGCCTTTGTGCCGCATGATGCGAATCACTCCATCGGGAATTTTGGTTTCCTGGGTGACGGTGCCGACGTGGTTCCACGTTGTCTTGCTGCCATCCTTGTTGCGCATGCCGCCGGCACTGGTGCCGTCGCCGCGCAGATGGGTGTCGCGCCCGGCATAGATGCACGGCACGATCTTGTTGGGTCGGCGCACCTCCGCGCCCTGCCGGTTGAAGTGGAAGACGAATTCGAAGGCTGGAGCCAGCCGACCGCTCCAGTCGCCAGGCAATCCCGGTCCCTGATCCCATATGTACCAGCCGAAACGCCGCCATCCTTGATTGCGCATCCACGACAGCCATGCGTCCCAGTACGGAACGACTTCCTGTTCGCGGTGGATCAACCCGAGGTTGACCAGCACTTGGCCAGTTGTAGCCATTGGCAACTTAGCAAAGACACCGCGCATCAGCGCTTCCCAATCAATGATGGTGTTGGTGTAATCACGCTGAGTGCCATAAGGCGGCGAGGTGAAGCACAGGGCTGCGGTATCGCCTGACATCAGTTTGGCGACTACTGCAGCATTGGCAGCATCGCCGCAGATCAAGCGGTGAACACCGATCGCCCACACGTCCCCTGTGCGTGAAACCGGGTTGACCGGCGCATCTGGTACATCGTCCACGACATCGGATCCATCGGCTTGATCGGCGGTGTCGCCAACGGCTGCCGCATTTGAATGCTCTCCGCCAGGCTCGCCATCAAGGTTTTGCAGGGCTTCAATCTCGAGATCGTCCAGGCCGGTGAGTGCCAGATCAAAGCCAGCCTGCGTCAATTCGGCGACTTCCAGTGCCAGGATGTCTTCGTCCCAGCCAGCATCCAGGGCCAAGCGGTTGTCAGAGATCACATAGGCGCGCTTTTGCGTGGGCGAGAGGTGACAGAGTTCAATCACCGGCACCTCGGTCAACCCGAGTTTTCTGGCGGCGGCCAATCTGCCATGGCCCGCGATGATGCCGTTCTCGCCATCGACAAGAATCGGGTTTGTCCAGCCGTACTCGACGATGCTGGCCGCGATCTTGGCGATCTGCTCGGCGTTGTGCGTACGCGGATTTCTGGCATAAGGAATCAATGCCTCGACCTGGCGGTATTCGATGTTGAGTTTGATGGCTGGTGACATGGGTAGCTCGGACAACAAAAAACCCGCCGACGTATCAAACGCGCAGCGGGCTGTGAAATCAATTCGATCGGGTGGTCAGTGCAAACCTGGTAGGGTGCAAACCCATCCGGCTCACCAGGATCAGGTGCACATCACTGGTGAATTTTTTCTGTCTTCCCCAATGAGAATGCGTGGTGGCGCTGGCCAACGCCGTTGGCGATGAGGTGCAAACCTACGACGGTGCAAACCCCTGCAAACCTCGGTTTGCAGTCAGTCGCTAGAGCAATGCCGCGCTGTTGCCCCCTGCATACACTTTTGGCCAGGAAGGACCCCTTGCGTTTCCGCAGGAGCCCTCATCAGTGTGCTGTAGTCTGGCCTTGGAGGGCGGTGCTTCAGCTACTCGTAACTTGCGTGTGACCATAACTGAAATAGTAGCAAAAACTTCCGGATATGCTGCATGGTCGGGAGCGCTCCATTTTGGAACCTGTCCGAACCAGGCAGAACTCACCAGCAAGAGGCTGATAAAACTATCAACCTCTGTTATGGGCATTAAGTTTGTCCGTGACCAATGCAATCGCCCGTTGCCACCGTCGCCACGCCGTCGTCCGATCACAGGCAAAACGCCTGCCGATCTGTTGCCACTCGTACCGATTGGCACGCATCCAGACCAGATGCCGCTGCTCGACTTGCAACCACTGCACCCAAGCCATGGTCTCCAGCATGAGCTCCACGGCCTTCGGGCTGGGTGGCATGGGGCGGTAAAGTCGATCTGGATCCGGATAGCGCTCTGGCACCTGAAAGGCAAACATCGACCAAGCATTGAAGTAGCCCTGCACCCTTACCGGCGGTAGGCGGTGCGCTGTGGCGGCAGCATCACTGAATCGATCCGCAACATCGTCAATCGTCCATTCAGTCATGGCGAACTCCCCTGGCAGTTGCGCTGTACAGGCGCTCCCCCAGTCGTCGCACGAATTCGCGCTCTATAAAATCCAAGCGGTCATCGTTTTCGGCGACGACGAGGATGCGCTGCTCTTGCCAACCGCTTTGCTTGATGGCATCCAGATCGGCGGCCTGAGGCTGCAGGCGGCCAAGAGCGCAGCGGTATTGATGTGTGGGAACCTTCACGTTACACCTCCTGCGTCTCGATAGCCCAGTGCAACAGCGCCAGGGCATCCGCTTCGTTGTCGTCGCTTGGGCAATGGCCGCGAGATGTGGCGGCGGCCACCATGTCGTCCTTGCTTGCATTACCTTTGCCGGTCGCGTGCTTTTTGATCGTGCCGACCGGAACGCCCTGGTACGGGATGTTGTGATGCTCGCACCATGCGGTCAGGTGCCCCATGAAACCGCCGTAGGCGTGCGCGGCATCCACCCCAGCATGTCTTCGGACTTCCTCGAAATACACCGCGTTGATGTGATCGCAGGCATGCAGCAAATCGTTCAGCCAGCGCTTGAAGCGCAGGAAGCGCATGCCACCGCCTTCGAAACGTTGCGGCTTGAAATGCTCGGTACCGCTGGTGATGGTGCCATCCAGTTGGTGCAGTGCCCAACCAGTGTGCGTGCCCAGATCGAGGGCCAGGATTGTTGTGTTGGTCATTTTTATTTCCGTCATTTTTAATTGGTGACCGAATGTGTCCAACTTATCGTTACTCCCCATAACGTGATGCGCGCGCAGGCGCGAGGGAGTTACGAGAATTGGGTCATATTCGGTCACAACATTCATTCAATCGTCGCGATACGGCATGTAGCCGGGCGTCTCTTTGGGTTTGAGCGATAGGCCGGATAGGGCCTTGATACCCTTGGATAAGCGGATGCGTGCGAAACCCCGGTTGATGAGTTGCTGGGTCAGCCAGCGACTGGTGCCCACGTACTCGCCACGTCGCTCCGCCCGTTCGCGCCAGCGCAGATAGATGGCTGAAATTGCCTCACGGGCTACGGGTGACAGGGAGCAGTCCTCGTCCAGGAATTCACCAATGGCATCCTCCTCCTCGAAATACTCGTCAGTGGCATCGAGCACCTGCTGTGGCGGCTCAAGCCGACCGAGGCGTTGCCAGTCCATGCACCCCTGAACCGCCCAGGCCAAAATGCCGTCCCGTTCGGCCAGCAGCTTTTGCTGCAAGTGCTGGTCACGACGCTCAGGCGGAATCGTCACCGTGAACGGAATCAGGTGTAGCCGCCGCTTCATCGCCTCGTCGATATTGCGAATCGCCGGTTTGTGGTTGCCGGCCACAATCAGCTTGAACTGGGGCATGAACTCAAAGAAATCCTGGCGCATGAAGCGTGCAGAAATCTTGTCGCCCCCGGTCAGATTTTTGACCTTGGATTCGGCCCAACGCCGCCCCTGCTCGGTTTCAATGGCCGCGACGAAACGCGCCCCGCGCAACCCTGCCATGTCGGTCGGATGCCGATCCGTGCGAGTTTCCATGAAGGTGTCCATTGGCGCGTTTGTCGCGTAGTCGCCCAGAATGGTTGCCAGCGTATTTACAAACACCGACTTGCCATTGGCGCCCGTCCCATACAGAAAAAACAGCGCATGCTCACGGGTCGATCCGGTCAGTGCGTATCCCGCCATGCGGGCCAGGTAGGCTTGCAACGCCTGATCTCCGCCGGTCACCTCATTGAGAAATTTCCGCCAGATGGGGCAGTCCCCACGCGGTGTGGCGGTGCTGATCTTGGTCATACGATCCTCCCGGTCATGGGGACGGATGCGCCCCGAGGTCAGGTCAATCACCCCGCCAGGCGTATTGAGCAACCACGGGTCGGCATCCCACTCTTCGGCGGTGGCCGCGTGACGGCGATCCGAACGTGCCAGGCGTTCCAGTCCTGCGACCGTGCCACTGCTGGCGAGTTTCGCGGCGGTACGGTGCGAATCTGCCTTGAGCGACGCCTCGCGACATATCTGGCGCATCAAATGCGGTGCCGCCAGGGTTTCCTCGGTCTGCCAGCGCTTGCCGGTCCAGAACACCCATTTGCCCCACAACGCCACATAGCGCCAGTCATTGGCATACCGACCGGAAAAAGTCAGCGCCAGTGCATCCTCGGTGGCCCAAACCGCTTGTTCGGTCGGGTCATCCGCGTCCGCACACTGCGTTTGCTTTGATGCGGTGTGGAAGGCAATCCGCTCGCCCGAGGCAAGGAAGGCCCCGACATCGAAGCCTTCGGCCAGCGCATCGGCGGCATCCCACCCATCGGGGAGACCCTCGGGCGAAGAGGCTGTCGGATTGGCCGGCGGCATCAACACACAGCAAGATGCGGCGCCCGCCGCCATGATGGCTTCGGCGGCGTTCATGGCGTAATCCCAGCCTGCCTTGTCACGGTCGGGCCAAACCAGCACCGCCTTTCCTGACAGGGGTGACCAGTCTGTTTTGTCGATAGGTGCATTGGCCCCATGCATCGCAGTAGTCGCACAAATCCCGGCATCGATGAGAGCCTGCGCGCATTTTTCTCCCTCGACGAGAATGACCTGATCGGCACGGGCGATGCCCGGCTGGTGGTAGAGCGGCCTCGAGTCGGGTGGTGACAACTTGCGCCGTTTGGCATCCCAGGGGCGGAACTCTTTCTTGCCCGGCTCTGGGTCGTAGCGGTAGACGCAGGCAATCAAACTGCCGTCTGCCGCCAGGTAGTCCCACTTCGCCGTCGCCGGGCCGAGCTCGTCGAGCAGCGCGGGCTGCTTACGCTTTTTGGAGGGAATCGCAGGCGCTCGCCCCAACAAATCACGGGCAAAGGCCAGCACCGTCGCAAAATCGTGCTGGGCATCGATTCCGCGATGGGCTGCGATCAAATCGAAGATGTCGCCACCATCGCCTGTGGCACGGTCAATCCAGAGTCCAGCGCGCTCGCCATCCAACTGAATTTCCAGACTGCGGCCGGGGCTGCCCAACACGTCGCCCACGAAAAACTTGCCGTTAGCGATCTTGCCAGCTGGGAACATGGCGAACAGCACGCGGTCCAGCCCGGCCAGCAACGCCTGGCGAATCTCGTCGCGATCAGACCCATCCTGTTTTTGCAAGGGAGGCGTGCCCTGATCATTGAAATCAAGCATGGCCACCTCCGGCTTTTGTGTTCGGGGTACTGTCGGCGGGAAGGTATCCCGTCTTTAACGCTATTTCGCGCATGAAATCCGGCGATAAACCGACACGATCGCACCAGACATCCAGATGACCATCGTGGAAGAATCGCCTCGCCTCTACTCTCAGATGGGGCGAGGCGGCGCACAAATCGATGAAGGCTTGCTTAATCACCGCCACGCACAGACGCGATTCCGCACTGACGTGGTCAACATGGCGTAGCAGTAGGCGCTCCAGCAGCGAAGCACCGATAAGGGGTTTTTGGCGTTTGCTTGCCAACAGCACAGCGCTGCTGATGTCGAGTTGGGGGTGGGTGTGTAGACGGTCGTTCATGCTGACACCTCCATCTGCCCCATCGCGTTTGTTTGCCAGCAGCGCACCGCCCAGGCGCAGTACTTGCACTCGTAGTAGCTGGCGCAAGTGCTGATGCGCGGCAGCAATTCACCCGCCTCCGTGGCCTGAATAATTTTCACTGCCCGGTCGGACATGCGCTGCGCCAGCGCCGCATCAAATGGCACCAGTTCAAGCCACAGCTCCTGCGTATCCTTGTTGATGGCGGTGAATAGTGCCGGCTGGGCTGCGATGCCAGGAATCGAGGTTTCCAAGTACGCCTGATAAACAGCCATCTGGGCCGCATAGACGGGCTTGGTTACGGCCACGCCTTTTTTAGCCGTGTCCCTCCAGTTCTTGTCGTTCATGGTTTTGCATTCCCAGAGCATCGGAAAGGCGAGATCGAGTTCAACCGGCGCACCGGCGACGATGCCATCCACATGGCCCTGAATACGACCGTCAGCGACCGAGAAGCCAAACTGACCGCCATCATGCTTGCGGGTGTAGAGATCGAAACCGGCCAGTCTCAACCAGCGGATAGCCAGGTCTTCCATGACATGGCCCACTTCAAATATTCGCAGGGTTCGGCCAGAAAAATCAGCGCCATCGTCTGCCGGTGTATCGGCATATTCGTATTGCAAAGCACGCTCGCAAGAAACGCCCAGACGAGATGCGCCGAGATAGCGCCGCTTCTCCTGTTGTCCACGTTCAGCCTGTAAGGCGGCATCCACCAGCGCAGTAACGCGCTCATGGAATTTGGGTTGGTGATTAAGATCGATCATCGAGAAGGAGTCCTGTTGTTATGGGCAGAGGACGACACGCTGGTCCGCCTCGCCGCTTGCTGTTCAAAATAGGCGCGCTCCCGGCTGGCCTCACGCTCGTGCTCGGCCAGCATGTGGGCCTGATAGGCGTCGATGACGACCTCGATCAAGCGCAGTACATCCTGTTTGCGGTAGTCCGCCAGAGGACGGTCCATGCCGATGCTGGCTACGCACTCGCCGAGCGGGATCAAGGCTGATTGCATCGCGGCGATTTCCATTTCGGAGGGATCAATCACGGCATCCTCCTGAAAGCTCGTCAGCCGTTCCATGAGCTTGGAAAATGCGTTCTGACAACGCATAGAACAAAACACCCAGCGATCCGAGTAGCGGCGTGGATCGCTGCGCTTGAATCGCGTGTTGAACCAGCCGAAACCCTTGGCTTGTCGGGCACAGACCACGCATTTCACGCAGCCTCCCGCGTCGGCGCCATCTGCGCGTCATTAGCGGCCTGCACCAATCGTTTGATGGCTTGCTTGTTGAACTGGAACGTGAGCAGTGCCGATGCCTGATAGCGGGTCAGTCCAAAATCAGCGCGAATGGCCGGCGGTAGATAACGCAACTGACCCTGGGTAGGCGATTCATTGAGCCAGCGCCGGGTTTTGTGGGCTGCATCGTCGCTTTCCTGGTCGTTCAGCCAGTCGTTTGCCTGCGCCAGGCACACGGTGCGTTCGCCCACGCCCAGCAGATGGGTCGTCGAATTCTCAGCGCCACCCACGGCGTACCACCGACCGTTCAGAAAAAACACCCCGGCCCAAGCCTTAAAGCCGGTCGCCAGCAGCGCACAGTCGTCACCGAACAGATCGCACCACGCAAAATTCGACCGTTTCAGCAGATCGATTTCCGTCATCACGAAATCTGAAATCTGAATCGCGTCGCCGCCAGAAGTAGCCTCAAAAACATGGCCGCACAACGGGCAGTCACGGCAAGCACGCGGCACTTCTGCCTCGCAGTCCGGACAGACCTTGGTCGGGGCTTCACCGTCACCGGTAAAACCATCCAGGTCGACTTCCTGCTCAAGGCTGCCGTGTTTCAAGGAGGCCGTACCGAAATCGAGCACGATGCAATCGGTCTTGATCACACCGGGGTACTCGGCAGGATCGACAACGCGCAGGCCGCGCCCGACCATCTGAATCAGCGTCGATTTATAGGAGCTGGGGCGCAGCAGGACGATGCACGAGGTTGGGGTGTAGTCGTAGCCCTCGGTCAGCACGGCCACATTGACGATGACGACGATGTCGCCCGACTCAAACGCCGCCAGGGTCGCGTGCCGGGAGGTCACCGACATCTCACCATACACGGTGGCGGCATGGACACCTGCCGCGAGAAAAGCCTCGCACACCGATTGGGCGTGCGCCACGGTGGCAGCGAAAACGATGGTCTTGCGCCCCGCAGCTCTCTCTTTCCAGTGACTGACCACCGCCTCGTTGACGGGTGAGGTGTTCATGATCGAGGCCACCGCCGCCATGTCGTAGTCCTCGGCCAGCTTCTTCACGCCATCAAGCGCCTCGCGAGTGCCGACATCGACGACAAAGGTGCGCGGCGCGACCAGATGGCCGGAACGAATCAGTTCGCCCAGACGGATTTGGTCGGCCACGTTGGAGAAAACTTCGCGCAGTCCCTTGCCATCGCCCCGATTGGGCGTGGCCGTCACGCCATAAATCAGTGCGCTCGGATTTCGGGCAAGAACGGTATCGATGACCTGCCGGTAGGTTGGCGCAGCGCAGTGATGCGCTTCGTCCACCACCAAGAGGTCGAGGGCCGGGATTTGTTCCAAGTTGCGGGCAAGCGTCTGCACCATGGCAAAGGTGGCTTGTCCTGCCCAAGACTTTTCACGTGCATCGAACACCGAGGTGCTGATGCCGGGATTGACCCTGGCAAACTTGCTGTGGTTTTGAATGATGAGTTCGTCTCGATGCGCCAGCACACAGGCCTTGGCATCCGGGTGGGCAAGAAACTCTCCGGCCGTGCCGGACAGGCAGATCGTCTTGCCAGCACCGGTCGGGGCGACCCCCAGCGTGTTGCCGTGGGATTTGAGTGCGCTGACACATCGGCTGACAAACTCGCGTTGGCGGGGTCGCAAAATCATGGCCGGGCCTCCTTCACGATGCCCAAGCTGGACGAGTAGAAACAGGTGGCGCAGAATTGGCAGCCCTTGCTACGGTTAATGGTGCTGCGCCGCCAGACCCACCGTTCGATCCGCCACCCGAGCTGCCGCGTGGCACGTTGCCCATCAGCGCTGAATAGTCCTTGTGCTCGGGCTGAATAGCCGCCTTGATGACATTTTTGTCATCGCCGTTCTGGTCTTTTTCAACATCAATACGGGCAACGAACTCGATACTGTCGAGATCGACAAAGCCCTTGATGCGGCGAGCGCTCTGCGCTTCTTGCGAATTGTCCGCAGGATGAATACCCCGTGCGGAGTTCAAAATGGCGCGCAGGAAACTACGCCCGATGTTCGACCACTCTGGCCCCTTCGGGCTGGATAGCCCGATCAGGCCAAATACCACGCGCTTGGCGAACGGCCCTTCCAAAAGGGTGAACTTGGCGTTGAGGTAGATCGCCCCCGTCTTCTCCGAACGGGTAGCGTACCCTCCTGCCCAGCCTTGGCTGAGGTCGTCGTAGCCTCCCGGACGGATGACCATGATGACCTTGGCCAGTGTCTTGGGCGGAATCAGTGCATATTCGCGCTGGTCTTCGGCATCGTTCAGATCCGTCCAAGCGGTGTTGTTGGAAAAATTGTTCATGAAGATTCTCCTGTGTGTATTGATGCGCGGGGCGCGGTGATTTTGGAAATAAGGCGACCGAGATGCGGCTCTTCGACGATGTCTAGCCGACCCGAACGATCTTTAGCGGGGTAACCCCAGGGGTTGATGTGCTGGCAGACGAAGGCGCGGTAGGGCGTGCCGTCCTCCGTCTTCAAGACGACCATCGAGATGACCTGATCGACGATGCCGGGCAGCTCCAGGGATGCCTTGGAACCCTCAATCTGAGGAGCGAACAACTTCCGTCCGAAGTCATCCGCTTTTTCGTCCAGGATGCCGACCAACCAGATGTCCTTGTCGCGAACGTGCTGGAGTTGGGTCAGCCAGCCAATCAGTTCGCTGGCATGCAGACCATAAGCACCCCGGGTGTCGGGTTTGCCGGTTTTTTCCGAGAAGGCCTGTGGTTGGCCTTTGGCCCATTGCAGACACAGGCGACCGGCCACTGTGATCGAGTCCACAAAGATCAGCGTGTATTTACCGAGCATGACGGGGTCGCCAAACTGCGTGCAAACCTGGTCGAAGTGCGCTTGGCTGTAGGCTTGATCATCGCGCAGAGCCGGATTGGGACCGCCGATGTAGCAGGCCAGATCGCGGCACTCCTGCCAGGTACGCGGACGCACGCTGTCGCCCGGCCAGTCGAGCACGGCCAGGTCACCGGCCTCGAGATCGATGAACAAGGTGCGGGCTGCATCGGCGGTTTTGAGCAAGGAGGTCTTTCCAACACCCGAAGGCCCGAGAATCACGCCCTTGGAGCCACGTACTTCAGCGAGCCGCTGTTCGGCGGAAATGAAGGGAAAGCCCATATCAGACCTCCCCGCCGAAGATGTCGGAAATCTTGTCCGTGCCGAGCGCGCCCCGCGACCGGACAAGGTCGTGCAAACGGCGCAACGAATGCAACTGGCAAACGATTTCTGACGATTTGATTTCCAGCCCCTGGATGGCGAAGGCGAGATCGTCGACCGAGGCAGAAGCCAGCCCCAGGCCATCGATGTCGGGTTGGCCGCCATGTCCGGGGACACGAAGGGTGGCCGGCAGGTCGGAGAGCGACAGGGTTTTCTTGCGCAGAGCGTCTATGAGGTTTTTAAGCATGGTGGTTACTCCGAAAGTAAAGCGAGACGGAAGCTGGGCTTACCCACCTTGACGGTCCGCGCGGGAATGAACTGGCTGCGCAGGGATGAGGCCCACGCGTTGAACTTGGTCTCGCTGACCCGGTATGCGCACTCGACGTACTCGTCGGGGTTGTCGCCAGCAGCAGCAATGCGGGCAACGATGTCGACCAGCTGCACCTGATCCCACTCGACCTTTTTGGGAAGGTCGGCGGTGATACGCACTACCCCGTCATCGAAATGCACGACGCCGCTATCCTTGCCTTGCACCAGACGTAGCTGTTTCGCCTGCTCGGCGTACTTCAGACTCAGGGCGTAATCGATGTGCTCTACTTCGTCCTTGGCGGTACGAAGTTGATCAGCGGCGCGGTTTTTGAGATGGAACAGCGCAGCGGCATCAAGCTCAGCCAGCGCAGATGCGGGCATCGCCGTGACTTGCT